>Ga0255772_10006999_pt1 | contig 10145 bp, 5 predicted proteins | sample 071ome_34_FD_179970 | JGI IMG/M metagenome (GOLD analysis project Ga0255772, IMG submission 179970) | Coastal salt marsh microbial communities from the Groves Creek Marsh, Skidaway Island, Georgia - 071411BT metaG (version 2) | ecosystem: Environmental > Aquatic > Marine > Intertidal zone > Salt... | reverse complement strand
CGTCGCCTTCGTCGTCGTCTCGCTCCTGTTGTCGTTGTTGTTGTTGCGCGTCGATATCGACATCGAGCGCGGGCGCGTCGCCCGTCGGCGTTGGAGCGGTATTCCCGACCCCAGACGGATCGTTCGAATCGACAAAAACTAATCCTTCTTCGCCTCCGTTCGCGTTCATTTGCACCGCATCTTGCTGCTCTTGTCGAGACTGTGAAGGGGCGATTGAAGGCGCGGAAACCGGGTGCGGCAAACTTGCGCCCGTCGTCGTCGACGGCGGAGCGACCATTGTCGCCGCGCTTTTGGCGATATCTTTTGGCCAAAACAACTTCGAGAGAATCAGAGCTTGGACTGGACTTTCTATCAACATTTCTGTAGTTCGGATGCCATCCTTCGCGAGCGGCGTCCCTTCCGCTGGTCGCGTTTTCACGTTCGCGTTCACTCTTCGCGAATCGTTCACGTCTCGCAACATGACCTCGCAATCGTGTAAATGCGTCTCGCCAAACTTATTCTTGAGCAACTCCAACGCGAGCGTTTCTCTCTCCGCGTCGTAGTTGGATTTTTGCAACAACTTATCCGCGAGCATCAATCGGTATTCGTTCACAAACAACTCTTTCCCGCCGTAAATGCCAATGAGAAGACCGATGATGTCTCTCAATTGGCGCCTTTTGCGCGAGCGGAGTTTCGTAGCCTCCGAAACAACCGGTTCCGGATCCCACGCGTCTCCCGGGAAACGCTTGAGAACCTTCTTTGGTGCGGATGCACTTTTCTGCATCGGGATTAAACTCTCTATTGCACCTGCTTTTTGCAAGTTGCGGTAACTTTGCTCTTGATTTTGTTGTTGTTGCGTCTTTCTCGCTTGTTCGCGAGAGAGGATATCCACCGGCGCCGGCGTTCCGAAATTCTTACCCCACGTCATGCCGGATTCCGTGCGATCCAAGACCAAATTTTGGAGCTGGTCGACGCCAAAACTCGTCAACGTTCGCGAGAGTTGTTTGTTCTCGTAATCCATCACGGCATCCATGCCGGAATTTTGCGACTTTAAGAGAGACATGGACCTTTTGAAATTGGCGTTGTTCGGAGTGGAGGGATTGTCGGCACCTTCGCTTTCGCTTTCTTCGTCGCTACTTCCGCCGCCTTTGTTGTTGTTCGCGTCTTCATCCGCGTCGTCCATCTGGTAGTCCTCGGGGGTTCTCTTCTTCGTCGCGAATGCGTTAAAGCTCGCGCCGTCGTCCTCATCGAGTTCGGAGGATTCGCTCTCGTCGCCGTCCGTGTCGATCGCGTCGCCTCCGCTCGCTTTGCGTCTTCTCCGATGGTGGTTCGCGTCGTCGGCGTCGTCGTTTTCATTCTTCAATTCTTCTCTCGCCATGGCACCTAATTCTGCGAACAACGCGTTCGCGGTCGACGCGTCTCCTGCTCCGCCGTCGCCATCTTCGATGTTCTCGTTGCGATCTCCGCTCCCGTCGTCTGTCAGCATTGTCACGACGCACCGGATGGTATCTTTTCTTTTCCTCAAATACTTGCGTATCGGTCCGGAAACTAAATCTAAAACTATTCCCGATGGATCTAAATCTCGCATCGTTTTGATCGTCCCTATGTATTGCGAAATTACGTCCGCAGTTCTCGCGCCCGGGTGCAACAAGCGTCTTCGAAGTTGTTCGTTAAAGCTGGAAACGAGCGATTCACGCAAACCAAACTGCCTATCGTCGCTCAAACACATTCGCAAATCTTTCACCGCGCCGAGCGAGTCTGGATGATCGACGACGATGTCAAACAACTCTTCGATTCGCAGAGCGCCTAAATGCTCTTTGCTCGAGGAGATGAACTTCCGATGAAACTGACTCGGCGCTTCGTTTCCAAACTGAACCGCTTCGAATCCAAAAACAGTCTTGGCTATTTGTAACGGAACGACCCGAGAATACAGCGCGACGCACTTCAGCGCGGAGGCTTTAAAGTTTGAGGCGGCAAATTTCAACGCGAAATGTTTAATCGCGAAATCGCTCGCAATCTCAAACGCTTCGTACGAGTATCTCTTGAAGTGTTTCAGAATGGCGTCTTTGTGAACGCGTTCGATTTGAGCGCACTCGAGTTTTCCCAATAATTTCATCGGCGACGCGCAGTTTCGAAGGTGCTTGCGCACATTTTTCACGAAATTTCTGTACTGTTGCACTTCGTTCTCTTCCTCCTCTTCTTCGTCTTCGTCGTCTTCACTCAGTTGCATGGACTCTCCTCCGTCGTTTTCACCCGTGTTTTTCGTTAGAGTCTCTCCTTTGCCTTCACCTTCGCCGTTTCGTCTTTTGCTATTCTTTTGTTCCTCCGAAGAAGCGTAAAACGCCTCCTCGTCTAAAGGAAACGCGCACTTGTTCCGAAATTTCACGATGACTTTCGCGTAGTACACGCTCAACACCCTCGTCGCGTTCCTCGGCCCGCACGAGACGATCAACTCGGCGATTAAATCGTCAAACTTCCGCTCGAATTTTCTCTTTTGACTTTGCGCGTCGAGAGGAAGAAGACGACCGAACCGAGCGGCAGACGAACGAGAATTCTTCATTCCAGTCGTTGCTATCGTCGCGTTCTCTTTGCCAATACCGCCGTACGCGTCGTTGTCGTTGTCGTTGTCGTTTTCATCATCTCCGCCTACGAGGACCATCTCTGCAACTTCCGACGCGATCGCTTTCAACCTCTCCACTTTCCTCGCGAACGCGCTAAACGCGCGCAAGCACTCGTCATCTTCATCATCTTCTTCATCATCTTCTTCTTCTCTCTCCAACGCGTTCGCAATCACCCCGCTCAAACTCTCCGCCTCGTCTTCTCTTTCTTCGATCTTCCTCAGCGTTTCCGTCAGTTCTCTCAGCGGCGACCGAAGCGCGCACGCTTTCGCTTCGTGCAAAAACTGTTCCACGCACACGTCTTTGAACACCAACGAAGAAGAAGAAGATTTCGACGAAGAAGAAATGGAGAGTAAAAACGCTCGAAACTCCTCTCGGAACGATCGCTCGAAGAAGAAGGACGACGATGAAGTCGACGACGAGGCGTTTTCTTCTTCTTCGTTCTTCTCTTCGTCGTCGTCGACAAAGGCGTCTCGTCCGAGATTTTCAAATTTGTCGTCGTCTTCTTCGACGAAAGCGTCGATGCGTTTTCTCGGAGACGAAGAAGAAGAACGAGAGAGAATCTCGCGGTACGCTTTGAAAAAGCGCTGCTGCTGCTGCTGCTGCTGCTGCTGAAGCAGATGACGACGATTATCTTCTTCTTCTCTTTTCGACGTCCTCATCCTCCCTCTCTCTCTCGCGTCGCGCGCGCTTCTTTTATGGAGTTTAGAGCGTTCTTTTTCCACTCCTGCGCTCTCCTTTTTGTTTAGGGTTTTGGTAGACTTTTCACTCTCTCTTTGACTTTGCGTGTGTTTTGTTTGCGCGGCAAAAAGAAAGAGCGCGCGCGCGCGCCAGGGGACGAGAGAGAGAGAGATTACGAGAGAGAGAGAGAGAGAAATGAAGTCGACGAGAACCGGAGAGCGCGATGAATCCTTCGCTTCGTCGCGTTTTTTCCAACGCCGCTTTCTTTTCCTCTCTCTTCATCTTCTTCTTCTTCTTCTTCCAACGACGACGACGGTCGCGTTTTCTCGTCAGAAATCCTCGTCGTTCCATCCGTCCGAGGACGAACTCTCGCGAGTGCACTCGGCGAAGTTCATCTCTTGCCCGGGATGACGATTGAACTCGTTTCCAGTTTTGAAAACGCTCTTGAAGCGAGACGTGGAAGTTAAGAAGAGATTTGGAGAGAAAGTTACCGTGGAGTGGATAGCGGGAAGTCCGGTGTTTCTGGCATTCATGGACGAGACCGGCCAAGTCGTGAACGATTTGAAGCAAAACGTGGAGCAGTTTTCGGTGGATGAAATCAGCGACGTGCTGGGAAAGTTTGGGTTCCACGATAAGGAGCGGCGGCTGCGAGACGACGCGCACGTCGGCGGGTTCGGGTAAAAGAGCGCGCGGCGCGTTATAACGACAACGTATAGGAACAGCTATAATAACAACAACCACGTAGGACAAAACACGCGCGCATTCGTGCGCGTACAGAGCACATGCTCACCGTGAACGGCTATCGCAGAAACGCGCGACATTCGAAAAGACGAGAGAAAGAGAAAGAGTAAACTCTCGGCTCTCTTTCTCTCTCCGCGATGCGATGTGTAAAAAGCCCGATAAGAGTACGAAACACGAATGCGTTTAGTTAGAGAGATACATATATGTAATACGTACACGTAGAAGTAATTAATAGAGAAAAAAGAAAGTCTGCGTGTTTGTGTGCGCGTAAAAACTAAAAGCTCGCAGGAAAGGACCATCTCGTCTTCCTTCTGCGAAACGCAAGAGTCAAGAAGAGTCAAGAGAGAGAGAGATTACACAATTAAAATTTCATTTGTCGCTCCGCCGCCTCCACTTTTTAACGAACAAAAACACACTTTTTACTCTGTTAATACAAACCAATACAAATAACAATGGCCACGATCACGGTTGCAAACTCCGGCGTCCTCAAAAATGTCCTCACGTTGATTGGCTTCGTGTTAATCCTGATTAACTTCGAAGGCGCGTTGATTTCTCCGCGCAAAGCGTTGCATAAATTCTACGGAATTCGCCACGAGAATTCGATTCAAGTGCACCTGATGCAACTGTTGTGTTGCGTGCGAACAGGGTTGGGTTTTATCTTACTCTCCTCGCGAACGTTACCGTCGAAGGAGCGATTTAAGATTGCCGTGATTGCGTTCTTGACGATGTGCGCGGCGCTGAAGAGCATGCACGTGAACAAAATACCTAATTCGACGTTTGATTTGAAAAACGTGAAAGGGAAGTTTGGGTTAAACTCGACGGACATGTTGGAGTTTAAGCTGTTTTTTATGACGAGTTTAATTGGCGTCGGTATCGTGTGCCACATGTTTGAACCTGGGTTGTTCACAAAAGATAAGAATACCGGCAATGGCGGCGGTCAAAGTAAGAAGACGAGATGAAGAGAGCATTTTGCCCTCGCCGCGCGGCGCGCCTCGCTTTTTTCGCGAGAGACCAAGCGCTCGCGCGTGAGAGAGAGAGAGAGAGAAAAGAAAACCAACTCTGTTTTTTACTTTTGATTCACTCGTGTTATTACAAGTACTAATTACATATGTACAACATCTAAAAACTAAACGCTCTCTCAGCTATAGAACTCGAAGCCTCTCGCCCTGGCTTCGCCGGTGTTGCCGCTGGTTGCCGTCGATGAGTACACTCGTCATTTTTGTCGTCCTCGATCCCGCCAAAGCTCCTCCCGACGCGATATTTCCTCCGACTGTTGTTTCCAACTCTTTCTTATACCCAGCGCCACCGAAAAAGACCGGGAGTAAAATGAAACCTAAACCTACCCACTGTAAAAGAACTAGCGGCTCGTGAAATAGAAACGCATTCAAAGAAATCGAAACGACTTGTCGAACAGTCATCACGGACGCCAACGTCACCGCACCAAACGCGCGAATGGTGTACGTGATTGAAACTTGCGCTAAGGCGGATGCCATGGATAAATAGATTATATCCGGGATTATTGTCGGGTACCTATGTAAGAATAAAAGGGCGTATTCCAACTGCCCGGAAAGGATGACCCACGCGGCGCTGAACAACGTTCCAAAAATGCACGTCCAAAACATTTGATCAAACAAGGATGTCTTTTGCACGCGAAACATTCTTTGCTGGAATGAACTCGTGAACCCATCGGCGGCGAGGTAGACGAGCGTTATGCAAACGCCGATGAAAATGGAGTCTCGAGCTAAAGAACGGAAAGTACCGATCGCGCGTTGGAAAGAGGAACGCCCGACTGCCGCGCGTTTCTTCCAAAACGCCGCGTTTATGTCGTTCTCTTCTTTGAAAATGGCGGAAACCATGGGATCTTCTAAAAGCATTTCTCCTTGGTTATCGTCGTCGACGACACCTCTGTCGTAGAGTCCGTCGTCATTCGCGTATAGGTTAAGGATGGACCCTTCCCTGTCGATTGTCGTGCCAATCTCCGCTTCCTCCTCCTCTTCCTCCGCGTCCACAGTCGCCATGCCTTCACTCGTATACTTTGCCGCTAACGACGAGTTGAACACAAACACGAAACAGCCGACGGTGACTACCATGGCAGATAAATATTGGCTCGTTCGAAACCGTCTACCGTGTAAAATAAACCCCCAAAACATAGTCGGCAAAATCTTCGCCGCTTTCGCTAAAGTACTAATCGCGTAACTCAAATATTTCAAAACTTCATACTGGCACAACGTGCTCATCAAGTTTGAAAACGCGACGCACGCGTAGTTCTCCAAACTCGAATCTGGCCACCACCAATACTTTTTCTTATTGGAACGATCGTGAGGATGCTGATCATGATGATTCGTTCTCGACCAGGAGGTGTAAAAAAGCGCCAACCCGCCGACGAGCAGCGCGCACACCCGATTACTCAGCACCAAAAAAATCGAACTCGTAAATATAGCGTCCGGATAATACGTTCCTGATTCGTCGTCGTTCTTGCTACTTTCGTACGGAATCGTCATCACTCGTTCTTGCAACACCCCGTACACGCCCAAACAGAAAATGTTCATAAAAGCGCACGCGAGGAGATGCACCATCCCGTGCCTTCGCCAGTCGTTGCGAGAAAATCTCGCGTCGTTCGCGCCGAACGAAAACGCCGCTCTTTGCGACGAAGGCGAAGGCGGAGAGAAATCTTTCCAGGTGCTCGCTCCGTCGTCCTCGTCCTCGTACTCGTCGTCGATGATGTATTCCAGATCCTCCTCTTCGACCGCTCCTCGTTGTTGTTGTTGTTGTTGTTGTTGCTCCTCCTCGACGCCTTCACCATTCATTATCGTCGTCGTCGTCGTCGTCGTTCGTCGGCGCCATCCCATTCGGGTGTTCTCGTTCGAAACCGACGTCATCTCTGTCGGAGATTATAAAGTCTCTTTCTTTCTCTCTCTCTCTCTGTCTCTGTCTCTCGCGCGCGTATCAAAAACAACTTCTCTTTTCCGCGATTTTGCAAACTTTTTCTCGTTAAAAACCGCGCGGGGAAAAACCAAAACTCTCGCGCGCTTCTCTCTCTCTCTCTCTCTTTACTCAATCATGTTTCACGAAAAAAAAGAAGGAAAACGCGCTGCTCTCCTCTCGCGTTCCCGCGGAGTGGAGAGAGTTTTCGAGAGAGAGCGCGGGTCTCTCTCTCTCTCTCTGTGCGCCGCGGTATCGGCCCCACTTTGCCCCAATGTTTGAGGGAAGAAAATCAGAACAGAAAAAGAAGAAAAACGCCTTTTCGATTTTTGCATTTTTCACAAACATCAAAAAAAAATACTCGAAGAAGAAGAAGAAGAAGAAGAAGAGATACGGAGATATAACATACACAGACACACTCCGACCGCGCGATCGCTTTCTTCTTTTTTCTCTCTCTCTCTCTCTCTCTCGGTATGCGCGCGCTCGAGAGCGCGCGGAAATCACTCCTCGCGACGCTGTTCTGCTTCGCGCTCGTCTCCTCCAGCTTCTCGTCGTGTTTTGGTATTTCGGGTCAAAACGAGAGCTCGTCTTCTTCTTTGTGGTATTATCGTCGCGCTTTGTTGCAGCAGCAACAGCAAAAGCAGCAGCGGCGGTGGGAAAGCGGAGCGTGTTTTAATCCGTGGTGCTTTCTGATTTCGAGAAGGCAGAGGGTGAAGATACGTCAGTGCGCGGTGCCTCAGTGCGCGGTGAGAGTGAAGCCGTTTTCGTGTTCGCAGGAGTATTGCTGCGCTTCGTGGTGCAAAAATCTCCCTTGGGATATGTTGATTGATGCGCCGCCGCCCTTGTGTCGAGATTGCCTGATTGCGTATAGGCCAGGGTGTTGCGGGTGGTGTGAGCAAGTTCCGAGTCAGTATTACGGCGGAGTTCTTGGCTGCTACGATTGCCTGGCGTACGCGGTGGAGGTGAGATTCGTTCCAATCATTAAACCGATTTACGGTCGATGCGAATTTTGCGAGTGGTCCCCGAGGCGATATATCTCTTCGCCAACGTTCGTGAACGTCGTTAATAACAACGTGAACATCAACATTAATATCTTTCAAAAAACAATCGTGCAACCGCCGCAACCCAAGGAGAGTCTCGGCGCTGACGAATGCCGACATATTGGAGGTTGCGGTTTTGACGCGCCGACTGATGATGAGGTGCCTGCGGATGAACCTTTAACGCCGGACGAGGCAGCCGCGGGCGATCCTCAACCGGGAGATTTATCCGAAGATCAATTGACCGATGCGGCTTTAGATCCGGTGGATGATCCGGTGACCGCAGGAGAGCAAGAACCAGATGTGCCCGATCCCATCGCAGGTATAGACGGTGTCGACGTTGTTTACGAAGAAGAAGAAGAAGAAGAAGAAGAAGAAGAAGAAGAAGGAGGAGGAGGAGGAGGAGGAGGAGAAGAAGAAGAACAAGAACAAGAAGATCGATCGGGGGAAGATGACCAACAGGTCCGCGAGCCGACCGAAGCAGCGATGGAAGAAGAAGGAACTTTACCGGACGTCAAGGGAGAAGAAAACGCTTTGAATGGTATCGACGAAGGCGTCGACGAACAAACAGACTATCAACCAGGAGAAGGAGGAGGAGAAGGAGGAGGAGAAGAAGGAGGAGAGCAGGATTATTCCTCGCAAGATTACTCCTCGCAAGATTATTCCTCGCAAGATTACTCCTCGCAAGAAGAAGAAAGTGGAGGAGGAGAGCAGGATTATTCTTCGCAAGATTACTCCTCCCAAGAAGAAGGAGGAGGCGGCGGAGGAGGAGAACAAGAACCTTCGCAAGAAAGCTTTCAGCCTTCTAACTTTGGCGGTAATCTCGAAGGCGGTCTCGGAAACGGCGGCGGGCTTGGAAACGGCGGCGGGCTTGGAAACGGCGGCGGGCTTGGAGGCGGCAGTGGTCTCGGAGGCGGAGGCGTTGGACTCGGTTAATGAAAATTTGAATCATCATCCCGTTCCGAGCAAAGGAAAGACGAGAAAAAGAGAGACATAAAAGCACGAGAGATTTGATTCTACTCAAAAAGACAAAATCTTCAATTTGTTGTGATACATTCCACAGTATAAAAGAAGTGATGCAGGAACATTTTTACGTGTTGGGTGTGTATCTTTTTGTGTTACATTCGCGAGCGCACGCGTTACTATTTTTTAAATCGGAGGGATGCCGTCTGAGTTTACGAACAGCGACATGAACCATCCTCCAAAGTTCCAACTAACCACTAACATGACAATTATTGCGATAATCGCTTCAGGAGACGCGTACACTTCCACTTTCGACTGGTTCGGCGAAACTTCCGTGATGTCGATTGACAAGAAATTTCTCAATTCTTCCGACAGTTCGCCGAGGAACCCATCTGGTTTACCCCCTTGGTAATTCTTTTTTCCCCAAACGTTCTCGTCTTCTTCTAATTCGTACGAGTTTTCAATAATCTCGTCCGACGTATCGTTCGTCCACTTCCACAAGCCAAATAGTTGCTCAATCAGCCCGATATTCGCGTCGTCCAACTCTTTTTGCAACTCGACCAAATATTCTAACTGTTTCTTTTGCGAGAGCGAGAAAAACGCCGGCTCCGCGCCGCCTCGCTCCGTCTCGCTCTCATTCACCATGCTAAACGCCATTCCAAACTTCGAATCGTCAATGATGGACAAAATTCGTTCCATCCTTTCATCCGCTTCTTTCCGTCGTCGTTCCATTTTTTTCATTTGCGAACGCTCGCGCGCGCTCGGACCCAAATCCGGATCCTCTCTTCGCACCGCGCGGTTCTTCTCTCGCTCGCTCAATCCTACGCCTCTCGGTCGTTCTGGAGGTAACGACGAGGATAGCTTTCCGAATTCATTTTTACCACTACCGCCGCCGCTGCTACTGTTGTTGTTGTTGTTGTTAGTATTCTTGTTCAGAGAGGAAGACGTGGTCCCTCGCAAACTTTCCACCTTCTTCACGAACTTGAGCTCTTTGCCACTTCCGTTCTCTCCGTCGTCCTTCTTCGCGTTTTCCTTCGGAGGCGATAGCCTATCGATGGCCGCTTGTCTCTCGTCTTGCGATTTAAACCGGTGATCTGGGTAGAGCTCGTCGTCGTCCGCGGACAGTCGCGCTCGCGCTTTCTGACTTCCTCGAAGGCATCTTTTTTTGCCTCCTCCTCGCGAGGAAGAAGAAGGAAAAGAAGAA
>Ga0255772_10006992_pt1 | contig 10152 bp, 9 predicted proteins | sample 071ome_34_FD_179970 | JGI IMG/M metagenome (GOLD analysis project Ga0255772, IMG submission 179970) | Coastal salt marsh microbial communities from the Groves Creek Marsh, Skidaway Island, Georgia - 071411BT metaG (version 2) | ecosystem: Environmental > Aquatic > Marine > Intertidal zone > Salt... | reverse complement strand
GTTTTCGGTACAAAGGCACCGTGTGATTTAACGATCGTAGATGTTATTCCTAAATACTCGGCACAGTATGGGGAATATGCGATTAAAACTAACCCTCTTACAACTATTATCTATCAAGATGAATTTGGAAACTTCGATACTATGGATATCGAGATGTACCATAAGAATCATGATACATTTGGTTTTAAGAGCCAGATCAATCCAGCTTATCAGCATCTTCAGCGTGGCGATTTCATTGAGAAAGGTACCATGCTATCCTACAGTAATAATATCAAGAACGGATATTATTCTCCGGGCGTAATGGCTAACGTATGTTATCTAGGCGTACCCGGTGTAATAGAGGACGGTTTTGTAGTATCGGAATCGTTTAACGAACGCTGTAAAAGTAAAGGCGTCTCCAGCCGAGTGATTGAGTTTGGAGGAGATTGGGTACCGTTGAACCTTTATGGTACTCCGGAAAATCCTAAGATCCATCCAGACGTGGGGGATCGAGTCCCAGACCATGGGATTGTTTTTGGGCGTCGTAAGAAAGGCAGTGCAGTTGATGCAATAGCCTTAACGCCAGAAGCTTTAATGGAACCAGATTTGGTTTTCGATGATTTGATATTCGGTAAGCCGGGTGCCTTGATATATGATGTCGATGTACTTAACTGTACCAACTCAAAGACTCGTTACCGGACGGTACCAGACGAGCTGGCCGGACAGGCTTTGCGATATAACGATTTGCAGAAAGCATATTTTGATAAGCTACTGGATATTCGTAAGTCAATTCAAATGTCTGGTAACGACAGTAAGATTCAGCCGAAACTTTTGTCGTTGTTCGCCCGGGCATATGCCTACGAGCCTAATGCAGAAAACCGAGCAAAGCTTAATCATGCTTCTAAGTCCATTAAGCGAACCTATCGTGCTGCTGAGCTAAATGAGTTCCGCGTAGAAGTTAAGTATGAATACGATTTCGATTTAATGGAATCTGCTAAACTTTCGGATCTTCATGGCGGTAAAGGTGTAGAGTGCGTAATTTTGCCTGACGATCAAATGCCTACCGATGATTTCGGTAACGTGGCAGATGTCTGTGTTTATGGTCGTTCTGCAATAGCCCGTCTAAACCCGGGTCAGTTGTATGAACAGTACATTAATGCAGCTAGTCGTGACATCACGCTTGATGTTAAAGCAATGATGGATAAAGGCGATATGGATGGTGCAGCTATTCATCTACTTAAGTACTATGAAATTGCAAGTCCGCCAATGGCAGACTTATTCAGAAAGCTTAAGGGTAATAAGCGTAATGCCCATTTAGAAACTGTCTATCGAGATGGAATCTATTTGCACATCCCGGCAGATAATGATTGGACAACCATTGACTTGTATAGGAAAATGGAAGAATTCCGTCCAGTTAACATTTCGCCAGTAACCTACACCAACAGCGCAGGTAACCGAGTACGTACCAAGTCCGAAGTATTAATCGGCGGTAAGTACATGATTGTTCTTGAGAAATCAGAATCCAAGTCTATGGCTTGTACTGGTCCTCGTTTACAACACCACGGCTTACCAGCATCTAGCAGCCGAGCTACTCGTTATTCTACTCCAACCAAAGAACAGGCCCCTCGTGTATACGGTGAGTCTGAGGGTAGAGCATTAAGTGGTTCAATCGGTAGCACAGCCACCGCGCATTTAATTGGCCTAACTACCAACCCAGCCGTACACCGTGAAGTGGTGAAGAACATATTAATGGCAGAGAACCCGTCGGATATTCCAATGGTTGTTGATCGTGAGAAGTTCCCCCTAGGGAATGAACGAGCATGTGCCTTTGTTAATCACCTCCTGAATTCTCAGGGTGTCGGAATCGAGAATGTATAAAGGGGAGTATACATGCTTTATATTCAGGCAAAAGAAATTGTCAGAATGTCTAAAGACGATGTCTGGAATATGCAGAAAGGTAAGTATACCATTTCTTGCAAAGACGGCGAGGTGGAAACTACCTCCCGTCGTATTATCTTGACGTGGTATTATTGGCGTCTTTATGCCTTGTTTAGCAATCGTGCAAATCCTTTATGTGAAGATGTATTGGAAGGCGGTGCTTATACAGGCGGACACCATTTAAATATCGCGTCAACGGTATTTTGGAATGTTTATAACAGTATGCCGAATCCGGAATACGATACTGTATATAAACTAGCTAAAGCAATCTACGAAGCAACTAACGATCTGTTTAATGACGTTGGGGATTTGTTGGGGGCGTATGTAAATACGTTATCCCTTAAAGATTTGTTTGAGGCAATCACTCACCCAGAGGTAGTTGCAGCGAAACAAAACTATCACGCAGAAGCCAATAACATGGATCTGTCTAACGGTGAACGTATCGAAAACGTTTACGATAGTTCGCTGGCTCTGATGCAATCTAATGATCCTTTATTAGCAACCAATGAAATCCGTAAAGGTATTTCGTCAGGTACTTTGGATCGTCGTTCTATTGCGCAGACTACCGACTTCCGTGGTTACACGAAAGATATTAATGGTGAGACATTCCCGTTACCAATCGAAGTGAGTTATGGTGAAGGCCTGTCTACCCTTTATGATTCTGCTACAGAAAGTTGTTCTGCTAAGCGAGCCTTGTATATGCAAGATGCTCCGCTACAAACGTCAGAATACTTTAACCGTCGAGTGCAGCTTTTAGTTGGGTCGATTGGTCATGTAGCCGAAGACGATTGTGGAACGAGAGAGTTCTTGAATTGGACGGTACGTAAAGACGACCTGAAGATTCTACAGGGCAAATACTTCATAAGCAAGAAACACAAGAAGCTTACGAAGTTCGAAAGTTCAATGGACTACTTGATTGGAGAAACCATCAAAGTACGTTCTATATTAAAGTGTGCAAATGGCACTGGTCAAAATGTATGTCGTACCTGTCTAGGTCACAATGCATTGATCATTCCGCCGAAAGTACACGTTGGCCATTTCCTATCTATTGGGCCCTGCTCCCAGATTTCCCAGCGCTTGTTATCTACAAAGCACTTGGAAGTAAGTATGGAATCTTTGTATCTAGATCTGCCTAAGTCAGCATTGGCGTTTGTGCACCTGAACAAAGAAAAGAAATGGCTCGTATCATTGAACGATCCTTCTCATAAGCCGAAAGGCATTATCGAGAAAGCCAAAGAGAAAGTTGGTAAGGTGGTTGATAAACTAATGGGCAAAGATGAACTGCGCTACGTAATGCGTATTCCTAGCCTACAAGTTTCAAACATCGGTAACTTATCTGAAGCGAAAGATGCCCGTACTCTAACGCCTAGCCGTATTTCTCACGTTCGTAACGTTGAGCTAGAATTGTTGGATAAAAACAACAAGGTAGTTCGTAGCGTTAAGTTCGATACAGAAATTTCCGGTACAGGGTCTGCATTAACTACAGACTTCCTAGTATTCGCTAAGAAGCGAGGTTGGACTTTTGATGAGAACAGCGTAACGTTTGATTTGAAAGGATGGGATTTCTCGAAACCATTCTTAATGTCTCCGCGTAAAAACGAAGATATGATGAGTTTCCTAAACACCATCATGACCTTCCTTCTAGGTAGTCCTGAGAAGAAGACCGATACAAAAGCTGCTGAAATGCAAACTGTTCTAGACTGCGCCAGTGCCGAAGAAGCAATGGAAACTTTCCTAGATATTTTGACGCCTCCTGATATCCCCGGCAATGAACGGGCAACGCGTATTAACGTAAACTTCTCTGAAGTAGAAGTCTTTATACGTTCATTAATGTGTATTGATCCGGATAACGGTAATTACCGTATGCCGATTGGAGATGGCGACTTCCAGTTTGTGGGAATGCATAATGTTATTAAGAACCGTTCTATGGGCGGCGCTATGGCATTTGGATTCCATGCTGAGATTCTGACTAACCCTGCAACCTATATCTATAAAGATCGACCAGATCATCCGTTGGATATGATGTTGGGTAACTCGACTCCGCCTCCGCAGTAGCGATTGATAGTATAGGGGGACTTCGGTCCCTCTATATCTATTTATTTTTAGTTGGGGAATTGCCGTGAAGAAATTCATTATAGAGAAGTTTTCTCATGGGTTTCATGTTTTCGTTCCCTATGCATCGGACCGACAAGTTGTCTTTAATTTTTGTCGAGAGCTGACAGAATATGAAAAGGTTTGGAATAAGCGTGCCCGTCGAAAGATAGAGGTCCCTAAAAAGACTTATGCTTGTGCCAATCCAAATAAGGACACCTTCGGTTTTGTATTGGGGGAGTTTCCAAAGTTCTTACGTCAGCTACAAATGGCTGGCTATAAAGAGCACGATTACGAGATACGGGAAAACCATCCTGATGCGGGCGTACCGATAGACTTTGAGTTACCGGGAATTACACCGCGAGAAGGACAGGTTTCTGCATTAAAGTTTATGGACGAGCCGGGTAAGCGGATTCGGGTACTGCCTCTACCTACGGGACAGGGTAAGACTCTTACTACGTTACTATATCTGGCACAACGAAAAGAACGTACAGTGATTTTCGGTCAAGCAGTCCATATACCTACTTGGGTTAAAAGTATAATGGAGAATACTAATTTAACTAAGAAAGATATTCTAGTTATTAGTGGGTCTAAATCCATGCATGCTTTAATCAACTTAGGTCTAAGCGGTAATATTCGGGAGAAGATAATTTTAATATCTTCAACTACCTTTAATAATTACTTGAAAACATTTCTTCATGGCGCTATGGAAGAAGATCGAGAGTACGACGTGACTCCTGATAAATTCTTCAGTACGATTGGTGCGGGCGTATCCGTAACCGACGAATGCCACGAAGCGTTACATCAAGTTGTTCGCCGCGCGATCATGACGAATGTCCCGCTGCAGATTTATTTGTCTGCTACTCTGGACCCTAGTCGTATGATGATCAAAAGACTTTATGAAATTGTTTTCCCTCTGAAAGATCGGTTTAGAGACTTTAAGAATAATGCACATATTGACGTTAAGTCGTATCGCTATCATGCTCATGATCCTAACAAGATTAAATGTATTGGTGCGATGGGCTATAGTCATAATGAGTTTGAGAAGTCCATCTTCAAGAATAGAGAGATGACTGAGAACTACCTCAGTATGATTTACAATATTATTGAAGAAGAGTATCTTGCAAATCGTAAAGAAGGCATGAAGATGCTGGTCTTTGCAAGTATGGTTGATAGTTGTGTCATCATAGCTGATTACTTAAAGGAAAAGTTAAGTGATGATATGTCCGTCTCTATATTTACAGCAGCAGAACCCGAGACAGTTTTAGAGGACTTCGAGATAATTGTTACGACTCCTAAGAGTTGTGGTACAGGTAAGGATATCCCGAACTTGTATATGTCTATAATGACACCGGCCATTGCATCTAAGCAGTTGAGTCAACAAATACTCGGTCGTACTCGTCCTATAAAACTGTATCCCGATATCGATCCTAAGTTCTATTACTTATCATGCATGAACATTCCGAAGCATGTTGAGTATGACATAGGACACCTTAAAGATTTTGTCGATAAGTCAAAGTCTGTTGAGGTACTCGATAGTGTTCACTGGGTATAACAAAATAAGAGCGGCACTCGTCGCTCTTATTTTTTTTTTGCTGTTTTCTGAGGAATAGAAAATGAAGAAAGTTTATTTAGATGAATTAAGTCTACACTCTTTTGCCGAACTAGCTGGCGTAGATGAGAAAGAAGAAGTGGAAGTAACCTTCCGTTCTAGCTGCTTCTATCCTACCCGCTTAAAGGCATTGGGCATGCACGACTTAGTTCTTCAATACAAGAAAGCCGGTTATAAATTTAACTTTGAATTAATCGGCGGTACAAACCAGTACGGCTTAATTGTAATGCTAGCTGCCGATAAAGCTAGTCGTAAGTTTAGTCCTTATTCTAATATCCACTTCAGTAAAGAAGTTGGATTAATGTCTGGTTCTGTAGACGAGATTTCTCTGAGTGCAGATTCAGCAGAACGCATCGAGAAACGTTCTTTGGCTATTATTGAAGACCTAACCGATTTCTCTCTAGAAGAGATCCGTGAATGGATTTCTGAAGGTAAGTATCTTTATAAAGAAGATATGGTTGCTGGCAATGTTATTGAGGACTAAGCTATGAGTAATATAGTTGTACTTGAAGGTACGTTGACCTCTGCGTCAGGCAAGGCCATTATCCGTAAATTGGTAGAGATATCCAAGGAGAATTCCGATGACATCTTTATGTATATTGCTAGCTGTGGTGGGGATCTTAACGCTTGTTTCGGGATTGTAAGTACGATGGATGAAATTCCAAATGACATTTGGACCATCGTTGTAGGAGAGGCTTCTAGTGCTGCTGCTACAATAGCTTCTAATGGAACCAAAGGCAAGCGGGTAGTGAGTAAACATTCTGAAGTAATGTTCCATATGCCTCGTGGTTGTTTCCCTAACGATAGTGCTTCATCTGATTTTGGTAAGCAGATGAAACGCTTCCAAGAAGAAGTAATTGGACGTAATTCCGGACGTAATCCAGAAAGCGTACAAGAAGCTACTAAATTAGAAATGTTCTTAACTGCCGAAGAAGTAATTGACTTCGGTACAGCGGATAGGATTCTTTAATATGTATGATGATGACATCGAAGAAACCATACTTGGTGACATGGGCGATATCGCTAAGATTTTACATAGCTATCAAACTATACTTGGGGTTTATCCTCGAGCTTAATTCTAGTCTCCTCATTCTTCGGGATGAGGAGACTATTTTTTTTTTACTGTCTAAGCTGATTGAGTACTTATAGGACAATGGGAAACCGCAAATGCTAACTATCTATCAAGTCCGATCTTCCGATGCAAATATTCGGAACGGGTATTATATCAAGATCGGCAAGTACTTACATGGTGCATATGAATACACCTTAGGGAGACGGTTTCGAGAAGAAGACGCCATTCCGGAGTTTGTACGTATTACAGAAATCCCTAGCACTGAGATTCCTGAGTGGGCAAAGGCTATTGATTTCCGCTTAGTACGTCGTCCAAAGATCGCTATTATTGGTCATAAGCGTCACGGTAAGGATACGGTAGCTGAGATGATCAGAGACCGACTAGGACTTACCTTCGGAAGCTCCTCAGAGATCTGTGCTGAGGCGTTCATGTTCGATCTAATGAAAGACACCTATGGCTATAAAACAGTCAAGGAGTGCTTCGAGGATCGCGACAACCACCGTCCCCTATGGCATCAAGGTATTCGTTTGTTTTGCTACCATAATAAGAAAGCATTGTTCGAACTTATCCTTGTTGAACACAATGAAGATATTTATTGTGGGAACCGAAACTTTGAAGAATTTGAACCTTCTGAAGAAGCAGGTATCTTTGACTTCTCTGTTTGGGTAGATGCTTGTGAGCGTAAAGAACTGGAACCAGCAACCAGCTTCAATATCTCCAAATCAAGTGCCGATTATATTCTGGATAATAACGGTCCAGAAGAAGACCTCGGTCATGAGGTGGATAAACTCATTAAGTATATCCGAAACCATTTCTTATTTTAAACCAACCAAAAAAGGAACAGAAATGTTAACCTTAGCTCAGCTATCAACAATCGTTCGTCTACAAGACGGAATTAACTCCAAGGTAAATCCTAATTGGGTTACCATGCCTTGGAACTGGGAAACCGCAGGTGCTCTTGAAATTGCGGAAGCAATTGAACATATGGGTGCTTACAAATGGTGGAAGAAGGTTGTTCCTAATCTTGAACAAGCCCAGTTAGAAGTAGTGGATGCATTCCACTTCTATGTCTCTCGTCAAATTAAAGAGCTTAGTGGTGATCACGAACGTGCTGCTAAACACATTAACTTCCAGCTTATTGATGTTCATCCAGCGCCATCCCTTAAGATGACTACCCTTGAGTTCTGTTTACATAACTACGCTCAGACTCTTCCTCTAGGTCGCCATTGGCAACATGTCCTAGATGAAGTAGAATTGTCTTGGGATAAGTTATACGAACTGTATGTGGCGAAGAACGTACTTAACGTATTCCGTCAAGACGCCGGTTACAAACAAGGTACTTATATCAAACAGTGGTTTGGTAAAGAAGATAACGAAGTTCTTAAAGAAGAACTGGCGAAGATCGATACCGAAGCTACCGATGTTGTTGATCAGATCCGTGCAGCTCTAGAAGCTCGCTATGAAGAAGTTCTATTGGGTACTACGGGTAAAGATAATGTAGTAGAAGCTACTCACCACATTATTTATATCATAGATCTAAACGAACGAGCTAACCTTAAGTACGAATCTCTAGAAGCGGCTCTTGCGGCAGCGACTCCTGAAGTAATCGAAAAGACCGAAGCATTGGCTAAATCAATAGAAGCGACTACTGAATAAGTAGCTGATCTCAAGATACAGGATGGCTCGTTACTTCTAGTTTCGATATAATAATACCCCATACCCAGCTAAGGGTATGGGGTATTATGCCGTTAAACCGTGTTCTAGACTAAAAAGGTACTATATTACTTTAATGACTAGAGATAATTAATCTCCTGTCAAATAACAATAATTCATTATAAATGGAGAAAACAAATAATGAAATTTGCACTAACTACTACTCTTACCAACGAAGAAATGAATGGCTATCTTGCAGCTTTTGTAAACGTTACTAAAAACTTCATCGACTCTAAAGAGTTAGATGACCTGATGACGATTATGCATTCTCGTACTAACTTCGATGAGACGGACGATAAAGGCAATCGCATTGCCTTTATCTATACCGAGACAGGAGTACGGTCAATAATGGAGATTGATGTTCCGGCTAATCAATGGATGGCTCTTGTTAACTTCTTTGCATGTAAAGAAATGGATGAGTTCCTAGGTGGCGTTAAAGCTCTTCTACCTTTATTGAAAGGTTTGAAGCCTGCAATCAGCCGCTTGGTGTCAGAGTTTAAAGGAGATAAAAAATTAGAGAGAACTGAAGACTTTAGTCCGAAGTTTAAGCAACTTTCTAAGTTATCTGCTTTAGACGCTCTAGCTATGGAATTTGGTGAGTCTGAAGCTGTTGGCGATAAAACATTCTCTGTACAAACTGTACTTGATATGATGGAGAACTGTCCTGACTTCAGCGTCTCAATTGGTGATGGCCCTAGTACGTTAGTTGACTATATAGCAATTGCTACTAAGTCAAATGGACGTCCTATCTTACTGGCTGGAATCAAAGACTCTTCTCCTACTCGTGTACTATCTTTCTATGAGATTACTAATCTTACATCGGCGATAACTAAAGGTACTCTGGATGCAGCAGAGATAAACTTTGATGACGAATTCGCTGCAATAAGATTCGATCGTACTCTAGAAGAGATTGGTAAGGAAGGCCTTAACCTAGCTGACTGTATCTCTGAAGATGTAGTAGGTCGTGAAGTAACTATCCATAGCCTTCACCTAATCTAACGGCATAATAGCTACTACTCCCTCATGGGAGTAGTAGCTTTATTTTTTTGTTTAATCCTGACCTGTCATTTCTTTAAGTTCTTCTTCCTGTTGCTCTCTCATAGCTAGTTCAGTTTTATTATAAGATTCTAGGCCTTCAATAAGACTTGCATAAGTATGAGGATCTAGATTAAGGATATCCATAATACCCATACCTAATTTTTTTGGAGCTTGCATGGAAAGAAGTCGCTTAACTTCATTTCGTAACGGGTTAGTTCTACGAGCATCTATCTTAGAGTTATAAGTAGATAAGGGAACTGGATTATTCGGATCGGTTTCCGGGGAATGGGAATAGATACCAAAGTTCCGTTCGTAGATTTCTGTAGCGGCCATATCAAAGGCTACCCCCGTTAACTTAGGAGGTAGCCTTATCAATTCGTTCATGGTATTACTGAAAGCATCTTTGGGCGGTTCAAAGAACCTAGATGTTATCGGTAGATTCCCGCTCTCTGTTGCGTCGTCATACGCTTCCATTCCCCTATATTGAAAAAATAGGTAATCAGATTCAAAGGAATCAGACTAGGATAGCGACTAGAGTCAGTTTGAGAACTATGACATACAGGACATTCAAAGTTAGGCAAGCCTACTACAGAGATTGTACAAGCGTCTTTATAGTCACGAATACCTTCATCAATTTCTTCGGCGTATAAAGTACCAAGCTGCTGATCAAGAATACCTGCAATAGCTTCTTCACCTTCCATCACACTAG
>Ga0255772_10006991_pt1 | contig 10153 bp, 9 predicted proteins | sample 071ome_34_FD_179970 | JGI IMG/M metagenome (GOLD analysis project Ga0255772, IMG submission 179970) | Coastal salt marsh microbial communities from the Groves Creek Marsh, Skidaway Island, Georgia - 071411BT metaG (version 2) | ecosystem: Environmental > Aquatic > Marine > Intertidal zone > Salt... | reverse complement strand
CGTCAGCGTGCTCGACAGCATCGTGATCGCACTCGAAGAGCTCATTGCGGCGAGCAGGTGCTCGGTGCTGTTGCTTGATGATGACGGCGTGCTGCGTCACGGCTCCGCACCGAACCTTCCGGCTGCATATTCCGAGGCGATCGACGGTCTCGTCCCTGGGCCACTCGCTGGCTCGTGCGGGACCGCCGTCCATCTGGGCGAACCGGTTGTGGTTCGTGATGTGATGGTTGACCGGCGATGGGATGACTTCCGGTCGCTCGCTCGAACTCACGACATCAGCGCCTGTTGGTCGAGCCCGATCCGAGCCCGTGCACGCGTGGTCGGCACGTTTGCCGTCTACAGCCGAGTGCGACATGAGCCCGATGAGCGAGAGCGCGAGCTGGTCCGCCGTTTCACCCATCTCGCTTCGATCGCCATCGATCACGAGCGGGCTGCGCGTGAGCGCACGGCCCGCTATCACGCCGAGATGGCTCGAGAATCAGCCGAGCGGGCGAATCACGCCAAGTCCCAGTTCGTCACCGCGCTCAGTCACGAGTTACGGACACCGTTGCAGTCGATCACTGGCTTCGCCGAGAGTTTGTCGACGCTCGAACTGTCGCCGCACCAGCGTCACAAAGCCCTCCAGGGGATCACCCGGGCGTCGACCCATATCCTCTCCATCGTTGACGATGTGCTCGACCTCGCCCGAGTCGAGGCTGGCGCCATGCCGATTCAACTCGAGGTCATCGATGCACGCGAAGTGGTTGCCGGCGCTTGTGATCTGCTTCAGCCGCTCGCAGAGGAGCGCGGTATCGACCTTGTACAGAGCGGTCCGCCGTTGCCTGCGTTGGTCGATCGCCGACGCCTTCGCCAGATCATTCTCAACCTGGTCTCCAACGCCCTGCGGTTTTCGGGTCCAACGACTTCGATTCGGATCTCTACCGCGACCCGTGGTGCCGAGGCCCTCGTCACGGTTGAAGATGAAGGACCCGGTATCTCATCAGAGTTGCTCGACCGTCTCTTCGTGCCGTTCGATCGTCTTGGCGCGGACGCAGGTCGTGAAGGTGGTGCAGGCCTGGGCCTGGTGCTCGCGCGCCGCCTTGCCGATGCGATGGGTGGTTCGTTGACGCTCAAGAGCGCTGTGGGAATCGGCACCACGGCGACCGTGTCGCTCACCCGAGCCCTCGAGGACGAGTTGGCAGACGCGGTCGAGGTGACCGAGTGACATCGAGTGCACGAAGGGCCGCAGTCCCGCCGGCCGGTACGTCGGGGCACGCACCTCGTGGTTGTGACTGCTGCGGAACGCGGTCAGCTTCTCGGGATAAACCTCAGGTCTCGCCCAACGGGAGCGAGCGGCCGAGCACAAGGTCGGCGGCCACGGCGCCCCAGACATCGGAACCCTTTGCGCCCATGCCGTTACCGGCGACGGCAACGACAAGTCCGGGTTCGACCTCCTCGATCAACGGGAACCGATCTGGGGTGTAACTGACGATGCAGGGCTTGGTGCGCAGCGACAGGAAGTCGACGTCGGGCCACAGAGACTCGAGCGCCGGCCGGAGGAGGGGCAGATAGTCCGGGTCGGTCTCGGACCGGAACCAGTGCTGGATCTCGTCGAGGGCGGTGGGCCAGGTGTCGAGCTTCGTGTTGGCACCGAGCTTGATGCAGTGCCGTCCGTCCGGAAACTGCAACGGCGGGGTCATGTAGATGTCGTCGATCCCATCCGGGTCGATCTGGTGCAGAACGGTCGGGTACTCGCCAAGTTCGACGGCATCACCCTCTGACACCTCGCCGAGGATGATGATCTCGGTCTTGACCGTGGTGTCGACTGGTGCCGGCACGATGTCGAACGTGTTGGCGAATGCACCGGTGGCAACCACAACCTGCGCCACGTCATAGGTCGAACCCGTGAACGTCTCGATCCGGTACCCCCCGCCGAACCGGGTTTCCAGGACGGTCGCCACATCGTCGACGAGACGACCACCACAGCGCTGGGTGAGTACTTCCTGGGCGGCGATGAGCCGTTTCGGTCGGATGTAGCCGGCGGGCGCCGGGTCGAGCGCCACCTCGTGGGTTGCCGGAAAATCCAGTCGCGGCCACCACTGCTTCCAGCCGGCCTCGCCGGCTGGCCAGTAGTGCTCGGGCCGTCCATGGTCGCGTAGGAATGCCATCGACACGCCGTGCTTGCCGTCGACCTCGGGGCGAGAGGCGAACAGTGCACCGACCGGGCGGTAGAACTCGATTCCGCTCCGCTCTTCGAGCGAGCGGTACGCATCGACTGCCCGGGCGGTGAACGGCGCCCATCGTTCGTCCCGGTCGAGGCGCCGGGTCAACCGCGCTTCGTCGTCATGACTGGAGTAGATGTCGGCATCACCGCCAGGAGCGGTCGGGCCGACCGCCACGACCGAACATCCGGCCTCGGCAAGATGTCGAGCCGCTGCCGACCCGAACAGACCGCGCCCGATCACACCGACGTCGAAGCTCTCCGCATTGCCCACCCGCTCAGATTTCCCGATCGGGCGACCGGATGCCAACCGTCAGTGGTCGAGCCTGGCTGGTTCGAGCGCTACGAGCCTGCAGACGTGGTGCCGGTGACCAGTGGGGCCACCGGATCGCGGACCCACTCCTGGAGGCTGGCGATGTAGACCGCAGGGTCCTCGAAGCCGAGCCGGATCATCGTGTAGGCGTCGACCGACGCTGCGATGCCGCCGCCTCAATAGGCGACAACGCGGGCTTCGGGCCGCTCCGGGAAGTGATGTTGAACTGCGTCCAGCGGCAGGAAGCGTCCGGTGTCACGATCGATCATGGCCGTCGCAGGCACGTTGCTCGCCCCCGGGATGTGACCCGGACGGCCATACGGAGCGACATCACCGGAGAAGACCGACCTGGGAAGCGCATCGATCAGGCAGGTAGATCCAGCGGCCACTGCCGCCATCACCTCGTGCTTGTCGGCTACGAGTCGGGGCCGTGTCGACACCGTCAGTGATCCCGCCGGGGCAGCCGGGCCCCGGGCCGATCCGGCCTCGGTCGGACGGCCCTCGTCGCGCCACACCCGCATTCCGCCGTCGAGGATCGCAGCGGTGTCGAAGCCGAGCCACCGGAGCATGAACCACACGCGCGCCGCCCACATCGATCCGTTGTCGTCGTAGACGACGACGCGGGAGCGATCGCTCACCCCGAGTCGTTCGAAGGCGGTTGCAAGATCGGCGGGGGCCGGAAGGGCAAATCGATCAGGCGAGTCGAGGTCGCAGAGCGCGCCGGTGAGGTCGGCGAATCGGGCGCCCGGAATGTGGGCGTGCTCGAAGTTCGCCGTTCCGCTCTCGGACTCGTATCCGTCTGGGCCCAACGTCAGGTACACGGTCGCATCGAGTACGACCAAGTCATCGCTTCCGAGTTCGTCGGCCAGCCACTCGCTCGTCACCAAGAGATCCATCGTCGAACAGTAGGCGACCAGACTGTTTCGCCTCCTGCGCTGCGGCGCCACCTCGCCGCTTTCGTGCCTCCGGTGCGCCCTCTAGGGTCCGCCCATGACGACATGCATCGGATGGATCGGGAACCCCGCCAGCCGATGTGGGAGGGATTGACGATGCGACTCTCTCGGCCCCGAATCCCGGCACTGGCCGACCATCAACTCGACGAGGAGCAACGCGAGGCACTCGAGCCGTATCGCAGTGGCGACAGCGATGTCTTCAACATCTTCCGAACGCTTGCCCATGCGCCTCGTCCACTTCGTCGCTTCGGGTTCTGGGCCGGTTACGTCCTCGGTCGTCACAACTCGTTGCCGCCGCGAGAACGTGAGTTGGTGATCCTTCGAGTCGGCTACCTGTGCAAGGCGGGATATGAGTGGGCTCAGCACGTTGTCATCGGGCGCAACGCAGGGCTCACCGATGAGGAGATCGAGCGGATCAAGGCAGGCGCCGATGCCGAGGGGTGGTCTCCCGGCGATGCTGCCCTGCTGCGTGCCACCGACGAACTCGTCGACGATCACTTCATCAGCGACGACACATGGGCGGCGCTTGCTCGCGATGCCGATCTCGACGACCGTCAACGGATGGACGTCGTCTTCACCACCGGTCAATACACGCAGGTGTCGATGATGCTGAACACCTTTGGCGTCCAGCTCGACGAGTTCCTCGTCCCCGATCCCGATCTCACGTCATGAGTGCCGGTCGACCTGACGGGCGCAATCTGCAAACGTTGCTTCGGGGGAGGTGCCGATGACCGATGCACGACCGGGCCCGCTCAGCGGCGTCCGGGTTCTCGAACTGACGACCACCGTGTCGGGGCCGATGTGCGGCATGACGCTCGCCGATCAAGGGGCGGAAGTCATCAAGATCGAGCCGCCGCTCACCGGTGACACCGCCCGGTACCTTGGTCCGGAGCGAGGCGGATTCACATCGCTGTTCGCCACGCTCAATCGCAACAAGAAGTCCGTCGCGCTCGACCTGAAGGACGAGGAACAGCGGGCGATCTACCTGGCGCTCGTGGAATCGGCTGACGTTGTCCTCGAGAACTACCGCCCGGGTGTCCTGGATCGACTCGGACTCGGGTACGAGGTGCTGTCGAAGCTCAACCCTCGACTGGTGTATGCCTCGATCACCGGCTACTCGCACGGGCCCTACGAGAACCGGCGGGTCTTCGATCCGCTGATCCAGGCCACGAGCGGCACGGCGTGGGCGCAAGGTGAGGGTGACCCCGACAACATCAAGACGATCATTTTCGACAAGGTCACAGCCCTCACCACCGCTCAGGGCATCACGGCTGCGCTACTCGAACGGGAGCGCACCGGCGAGGGCCAATTCCTCCCGGTGACCATGCTCGAGTCGGCGCTCAGCTACCAGTGGAACGACGTGTTCTGGTCCCGGGCCTGGATCGGTGACGGTGTCACCGATGCGCCTGGTGAATTGGCCGAGTGGTTTCCGATGTTTCACGCCAAGGACGGACCCGTGATGATGATTCTGCTCAACGACGCGTCGATCGAGCTGCTCTCGGTCTGGCGCGGTGCAGAGCTCCATCTCGATCCGCGGTTCTCCACCATCCGCCTGCGGTATGAGAACCGTCAGGCATTCGTCGCTGCAGTCGACGAAGTGATCGCTGACGTCGAGGTCGACGAGGTCTGCGAGACGCTCGACGCTTTTGGTATCCCCGTCGCCCGGGTCAACAGTCTCGACGAGGTCATGTTCGATCCGCAGGTGCAGCATCTCGGATCGATCATCGAGACTGTGCACCCGCAGGGCGGGCCGATCCGGCTTGCCCGACCTCCGGTGCCGTTCCACGGACACCGGGAGACTGCCGAGACGTTCCCGCGCCACCATGCGCCGGCCGTTGGACAGGACAGTGTCGAGATCTTGACCGCCCTCGGGGTGGACCCGGCGACCGTCGCCGAACTTCGAGCCCGCGACGAGGCCAACCGCGAGATCCTCGACGCAATGCTCGACGCTGCGAAGACTGGCGACTGAGTGCCACCCCGACCCGGCCGGTAGGGTCGCCCGATGCAGGCCCCGTTCCGACTCCTCGAGGCCCTTCGAGGAACAGTCGAACCTGGGTTGATTCTTGCGACCGGCGTTGCGACGGCGACCTTTGCCGCGACTCCGTTGGTCCTCCCCGCCGTGGCCGACCGTTTCGACATCGGGACGGGTGTCGCAGGTCTGTTCTCTGCTGCGCAGCTCGGGCTCTTCGTCGTGGGATCGTGGGGAGCCCCCCGGCTGGTCGTGCCGAGCCGCCGTCTGTTCGTGGTTGCGTTGATCGCTCTCGCTGGTGCGAGTTGTCTCAGCGTCGTGGCCCCCACCTTCTCGGTGCTGGTTGCGTCGCGAGCGATCGCAGGGCTCTCGCTCGGGGTGCTGACCTGGCTCGCCTATTCGCAGGTCTTCGGAGACAACGAACGGACCGGTGACATTGCCGTCATCGGCCCCTTGACGGGGGTGTTCGCAGCGCCGCTCATCGGCGTGGCTCTGCAGGCCGGCGACGATCGCACGGTGTTCTGCATCCTCGCCGTCCTGGCGCTCGTGCCGCTCGCATCGATTCCCCAGTTCGTGGTTACGGCGGTCGATGCCGGGGATCGCAACAGGGCAGTGCCGCAGGCGCTCGTGTTGATCGTTGCCCTGTCACTGGTGACGTTCGGTGGGGCCGGGTTCTTCGTGTTTCTCGGAGCCGTCGCCGTCGATCAGTATGGGATGGATCCCTTCGTCGTGTCGCTTGTCTTCGCGGCCAACGCCGCCGCAGGAATCCCGTCAGCTCGGTGGCGCGGGGCGCGCCGGTTCTCGGGGGCCTGGTTCCTGCTGCCCGCCTCGTTCGCCGCCGTTCTCGGGTTCGCTCACCAGCAGCCTGTGTTCTGGGTGCTTGTCACCGCCTGGGGGTTCTGCTTCTGGATGGCGATCCCCGGCGTCTACACGCTGCTGGCCGAGCGGTCTCGTTTCCCCGCCGAACGAGCCGGAGATGCGCAGGCTGCGATGGCGGCGGGACGGGCGCTCGCACCGTTGGCCGGTGGTGTGGTCGTCTCGACCGGAGGCTTCGACGCGCTCGGCCTGGCGGGAGCGGCGGTGATGCTTGTTGCCGCAGTTGCGATGCTGGCCGTCGAGCGGTCCGGCACCGGAATGAACGATCGAGGTGAGCCGGCATGAACGATGCAGCCGACCACGCTCACTACGACGACATTTCGATTGCGTTCCTCGCTCATCTGTGGGGTGAGGGCTTCATGTCGCCGGGCGGCCCCGACGAGGTGAGCCGCGTCGTCGGCGATCTCGATCTGACCGGTAAACGCGTCCTCGACATCGGCTGTGGTGCGGGTGGGCCGACTGTCACGCTCGTGGCTCGACACGATGCCGGATCCGTCGTGGGGATCGACGTCGAGGAACCGGGTCGCGCTGCGGCCCAGGCACTGGTGGAGCGCTACGGGCTCGGCGATCGCATCGAGGTTCGACTCGTCGACCCTGGACCGTTCCCGTTCGATGCCGAGGCGTTCGATGTCGTGTTCTCGAAGGACTCGATCATCCACATTGCGGACAAGCGTGCCCTTGCCGCAGAGGCCTACCGCGTGCTTCGTCCCGGGGGCTGGTTCATCGCCTCTGATTGGCTCATCTCGCACGACGCTGAGCCGTCGGCGGAGATGGCCGACTATCTCCGCAAGGAAGACCTCGATTTCGGGATGGCCTCGCCGACCACGTATCGCGCCGCTCTCCAGCGGGCCGGCTTCGTCGATGTGGAGCTCGTCGATCGAAACCCGTGGTACCTCGAGGTCGCACAAGGCGAGCTCGAACGTCTGTCCGGCCCCGAACGGGCAACCTTCGAGGAGTTGACGACTGCGGAGGAGATCGCCAACCAGATCGAGACGTGGAAAGCGATGTTGATCGTGCTCGAGACCGGCGAACACTGTCCCCATCACTTCCGAGCGCGAAAGCCTGGCTGAGCGCCCGGTGTCAGCTCGTCGGATGGCTGCCCACCGGTCTAGCCAGGGAACGTGGCGAGGGCTGCCAGTGATTCGTCGAGCAACCCACCGAACGCGGCACGACCGCCACCTGCCGACCACCGTCGCACGGCGGCGCGGTAGGCGGCGAAAGCGGCGGAGGCAAGGATCTCGGGGCGTGGGTCGGCGAGCGGATCGATCCCCATCCGCGCTGCGATTGCGGCAGTGAGTTCATGTTCCCAGTCGCTTTGCACGTAGGCGCGTGCATAGGCGGCGACGGCCGGGAAGTCGGCGGCGAGGCGAGCTTGGAGGAATGTCTCGTCGTGGTGAGTCTCGTAGTAGCCGCCCATCGCTCGGACGGCAGCGATCACGGAGTCGACGACCGACTCCTGGCCGGGACGGTTGGCGAACTCGTCGAGCAAGCGTCGACGAAGGACGTCGGCGTGGCCGTAGAGCACCGCCTCTTTGGATGGGAAGTGACGAAAGAACGTGCGCTGGCTGACGTCGGCCGCCTCGGCGATGTCGGTTGTTGTCACTGCGTCGAAGCCTCGCTCGTCGAACAGGCGGGCTGCGTGGTCCATCAGGTCGTCGCGGGTTGCCTGCTTCTTGCGTTGGCGTCGTCCGGGCTCGAAATCGCTCATTGTCGACACTATATGACAGATCCTGCCAGATGTTAGTGGTTGACTTATGTCAGTGACTGACATAAACTCTTCGAGTGCCCAGTGCTGCAATCTTCGACCTCGACCGAACCCTCCTCACAGGATCATCGGCCCCGACGTTCCACAAGCATCTCGTCGCTGCTGGTCTGACCGACTCACGGTCGATCCCCGGCCAGCGCGCCTACGAAAAGAGTTACGACCTCTTCGGCGAGAACCCGGTGGTGATGCAACTGGCCCGCCTGTTCGTGCGCACGTCCAAGGGCTGGCCGGTCGCCACTGTCGCAACGGCGGCCGAAGCCGCAGCAGACGAACTGATGAACGAGGTGCCGGGCTTCGCTCGCCGTCTTCTCGACGAACACAGGGCCGCCGGCCGACTCCTCGTTCTCGCAACCACCTCTCCCGCTGCGTTCGTGACACCGTTTGCGAAACGCCTGGGCTTCGACCATGTGGTTGCCACACGGTGGAGCGACGACGGTGTGCGCTACACCGGCGAACTCGACGGCGAGTTCCTGTGGAATCGGGCCAAGTGTGACGCCGTGGTCCGCCTTGCCGAGGTCGAGAAGATCAGTCTGGCGAGGAGTTACGCCTACTCGGATTCGACGTACGACGTGCCCCTTCTCAAAGCGGTCGGCACGCCTGTTGCTGTCAACCCAGATCCCCAGCTGGCAGCGATTGCGGTGCTCAACGGCTGGCCGATCCGCCACCTCGACGTTTCCCCCGGCGTCGCCAAGGTGGCGGGTCGGGAGCTCCAAGAGTGGTTGCGGCCCTTCAACCGGCCTGAACTCGTCCCGAACGCCCGCTTCGAGTTTTCGGGGGTCGAGAACATCCCGAAGACAGGCGCAGCCATTCTCGTCTTCAACCATCGGTCGTATTTCGACTCGACGGCCGTCACGCTTCTGACCGGCCGGGCGGAACGCTCGGCTCGCTTTCTGGGCAAGAAAGAAGTCTTCGACGCACCGATCATCGGTCGGCTCGGCGCGTTGTTCGGTGGCATCCGTGTCGACCGTGGTACGGGCTCGACCGAACCGCTCGACAAAGCAATTGCGGCGCTCGAAGGCGGTGAGATGGTTGCGATGGCACCGCAGGGGACCATCCCGCGCGGTCCTGCCTTCTTCGATCCGGTGCTCAAGGCCCGGTGGGGTGCTGCTCGTCTGGCCCACGCCACCAAGGCCCCCGTGATCCCGGTCGGATTGTGGGGGACCGAGAAGGTCTGGCCCCGAAGTGCTCGGCTCCCGAATCTCGACATCATCGATCCACCTACGGTCACCGTCACCGTCGGGGGTCCCGTGAAGCTGGGCTATCGAAGCCTCCAGCGCGACAGCGAACGAATCATGGGAGCGATCGTCGACCTGCTCCCCGGCGAGGCGCGCGAGCAGCGCACACCCAGCGAGGAAGACCTCGTGCGGACCTATCCGCCCGGCTACTCCGGCGACCCGACTGCCGAGGCCGATCGGCGCCCGGGAAGTGACACATGACAGCTCCACGCGAACGCGAACTCCGCTTCGACGCCAAGATGTCCGATGCCGAGGCGTTGATGTGGACAATCGAGAAGGATCCGTGGCTGAACCCGTCGGGGGCAACGGTGTCGGTGCTCGACAAGCCGCTGGACTTCGAGGCGTTCCGGACCCGGATCAACAATGCAGTCGCAGACATTCCTCGCCTGCGCGAGCGCGTGGTGCCCGGGTTCGGTCGGCTTGCCCCGCCCACGTGGCAGCCCGATGCCGAATTGGACCTCGAGTACCACATCCGCCACATCGGCCTCCCGGCCCCGGGCAGCGAACGTCAGCTCTACGACCTCTGCACCCGGCTCTACGAAGACCCGTACGACCGAACTCGTCCGCTCTGGATGTTCGTGGTGATCGACGGGCTCGAGGGCGGGAAGGGTGCGCTGTTCTCGAAGATGCACCACACCGTCACCGATGGGATGGGTGCGCTGCGTCTGTCCGAGAAGTACCTCGAACTCACCGCCGACGAACCGGTGCCCGCCGAGATCGATCTTGCGGCAGTGATCGCCGAGTCGCTTGCCGTCAACGAGGGCAACAAGCCGCCCGAGTCCACCACGCCGAGCGAGAGCCTGTTCCGAAGCCTCGAGCACGTGGTGAAGCGACAGGCGGGT
>Ga0255772_10006987_pt1 | contig 10161 bp, 18 predicted proteins | sample 071ome_34_FD_179970 | JGI IMG/M metagenome (GOLD analysis project Ga0255772, IMG submission 179970) | Coastal salt marsh microbial communities from the Groves Creek Marsh, Skidaway Island, Georgia - 071411BT metaG (version 2) | ecosystem: Environmental > Aquatic > Marine > Intertidal zone >... | reverse complement strand
TGATTTCTTCTACACCATAGTGATCGCAAATCTGTGTGCGAACATCATCTGTAATATCACGTTCGTAATTTTCTTCCCATTTATAAATTCTATCCCAACTAAATGACATTATTCTTCTCCCCACCACATATTAAATTCTTCAGCAAAGTCTGGATCGTTCTTTTCCCAGTACAATATCGCTTCTTGTGTTTCTTGATCTAATACTTGAAACGCTTCGCGAAACTCTATACTTTGCTGATAAGAAGCATCTTCACGAGCCTCTTCTGCTTCATCAAACTCGCCTTCTTCTTCAAGACCGTCTGCAATAGCCCAGTCTTCGTATGCGGCAGCATGTGCTTCTTCATTTAAATCGCAAATAACTGCGTATGCTTCGTCTCTACTTAACATGCGAACTCCTGTTGTAGTTTGATATTGTCGAAAAACTCTTTCTTTGTACCAGGATCATTTTTAAATGCACCTTTTAGTACAGTTGTCTGTGTAAGACTACTATGTGCCATAATACCTCGATTCTCACAACAACCGTGTGTTGCTTGAATATAAACACCTAAGTGATCTGCACCTGTTGCTTTTTGTATTTCACGTGCAATATCATTTGCAAGTTCTTCCTGTAGAGTACCACGTCTAGCACACCATTGTGCAATACGTGTGTATTTGCTAAGTCCAATTAGTTTAGCACTTGCGATAATGCCAATGTATGCTACACCTGTTACTGGTTGGTGGTGATGCGAACAAACTGATTTAAGTTCTGAACGTACTACTAGCATACCTTCGTAGCGGTCGTCTTCGTGATTAGGAAATGCTGTTGCATTTGGAACAGGATCATATCGTCCTTGCATTAATTCATTAAAATACATTTTAGCAAGGCGTCTTGCTGTACCTTGTGAGTTTGGATCATTATGTCGATCAATTACAAGTGAATCTAATACTTGCTCAAATGCTTCAGTTGCTTCGTCAATCAACTGTTCTTTGTCGCCCTTTTGTAGGACTTCTGAAATGTTGTCACCTGCCCAGTAGCGGATGCCAGCATCTTCTAGTTTTGCTTTAATTTGTAGTGCTTTGCTCATCAATTTTATACTCCGAGTTATAGACGAGGATGTCTATTATTTTAATATTATATACTTTATTTAGGTTTTTGTCAAGTATATTATGCAAAATATCCATCTAAAACTTCTAAAATATCATGATATTTTGCTATTTCCATCATTTCTTTTTCAATCTCATCCATTACATCGCCATGTTCGCCGATGCCTGCTGGATTAGTTAAAAGAATTTCTACGTTCATACGATGCTTTTCGATATGTCCGAGTGCGTGATCTCTAGTTGCTTTCAGTAGTCCAGATCTCAAGTTGGTCATTGTTTTTCCTTTCATATTTTTGTTTTGATGGAATGACGCCCCTGACGCCGCCTTTCGGATCTTCCATGTCTCCATCACGACGGAAGATTAAATGTACATGGGGATACATGCAAGTTTGTCCTGCACTAGTTCCCATGTTAATACCTACGTTAAATCCTGTAATAGGATTTTGGTCTGATTCAACATTCATAGTACCCATTTCCATAGCAAACTTAAAACATTTCAAAATGTTTTCTTGGGTATTTTCTTTTGGAACCACAAGTGTATGACCTAATGTAACAGGATAAATGTCTTCATATACCATGTATTCGCGAGTATCAAACATAACATTGGTCCATGGTGCTCTGCCTTCTTCTTGTGCTTTTGACAAAGTATCAATCATAAAATTCCTCCTCAATATATCTTTTTAATTCATGGTCCCCTACATTGTCAGGAACACGTTTTTTATAAAATAGCTCGTAACTGTCCGAACCGTACTTTCCTATACCGTATAGATCAGTAGCATCATCGCCGTCCCATTCGAGATAATCTAAGCTCATTTGACGTAGTCTTTTTTCTCGAACATTTGTCATGCCTAATGGTTGAATAATACTTTTAATAGTTTCTGGAAGTGTGTTAAGATAATGCACTGGAGTAGGACAAATACCAAACAGTTTAGGTAGTACTGCTTTCACTTGTTTTCTGCCTGTTTGATTTAGACATATGACACCTACCATGTGTTGCCATACACTTTCAACTTGCTGTTGCACCATTAAATCGTCACGCATTGTAAAACTTTTCAACTCCATATGATAATCCTACTCTTGGGGTCAGTGGCTTAGTACAGTGTTCAGTGTGTGGAGGGATATAAAGCAAATCACCTGGTTCTAAAATATGAACATCGCCTGCTATTGTAAATTCAGTTTTGCCTATAGCCTGCAAAAAAAATACATCGCATGGATCAGTATGCAATCCTAATGATTTACTTTTTGTTGAAAAACTTATATAGTGATGTAAAGAGCATTCTTCTTTAAAAGTTTTTTCAAGATCTTTTGCAAAGTCCATTAGTTTCATACATGATTCTGCATAGTTTCCGTGTAATTTTAATCCTAAATCATCCATTGGAATAATAAGTGCTTCATGATTATTCACCATAAAATCTATATTATCAATAATGTCAGACCATGTAGGAAGATTAAGAAAAGTATTTTTCCAAATCTTATATTGTTTTAAATGATAATCTTTGAAAAAATCTTCGTCTAACATTATGCTACGTTCTCCCAAGGATAAACCAACCAAACATCTTCTTCTGCTTTATTGACTTCATGTACAGAATAATTTACTTCATCAAACTCGCTTGATAAGTTTTCTGTTATAGTAGCAAAGCGAACATTGTCACCCCAAATTTGATCCCACCCAGGCGAAAGAGGTAAGCAACTTGCTCTCCAATCTTCCTTGATCCAATTGAATGTAGCACCAGTATCGTTGATGTCATCCACAATTAGAATGTTTTTGCGGTTGTCTATATTTGTTTTATAATGCCCCATTGCAGGGTCATAATAATCACTATCATTATAACCGTATGCATCTTCGGCCATCCAGCAGTTGCTTTCACTTTCACTATCATCGTCACGCAAGCTAACCTTTAGTGCTTCGCAACGAATATTTAACATATTACTAAGAATAGTTGCAGGCACATTGCCGCCTCGCGTAATACCTACAATATAGTCAGGCTTCCAGTTGTCGTTGTACATTTGTAGTGCAATGTTTAAGCAAGCACGTTCTACGTCTTGCCATGAATAATAATGTTTTTTAATCATTTTTCTTTTTCGCCTGTAGTTTAGGATGAATTGTTCTATCGTTATAAATGTCGCCAGCCATGGCTTGTATTTGTTCTACAAGATGTGTAACATGAGCAACATCATACGGCTCACCTGGAGCCTTTTTATATTTTTCTCTATGTGCTTGCACAGCCAATCCATGCATTGCACTAATCTTATCCATTAGTTGTTGAATTGTATGTTGCATTATTCCCCCTTTGCACCACGTGCTAAGTATTCTTCGTTATGAATCCACCGGTATCCTGCATCTTCTATCTTCTCAACTTTATTTGCATGAACAAAACGCATGAATCCCCACTCTTTTACTTTGCGTCCCATAAAGAACAAACTCCAACACGGGATCTCATTACCGTCTGCATCTTTAGCAAGCTCTAACCAATGTAAGTCATCTGCCGAACGCATACGGAAGTGTCCAGGACCTCTCCATACTCTTGTGCTACCTACTACTGCACCTTCTTTAGATATAATTGGAATGTGTTCCCAATAACCACCTTTAAGAATAAATGTAGCATATGACCATGGGTGGTCATGTAGTGTAGGTTCATCGCTTACAAGAACTTTGTGTAGTGTGATATTAAAAGGAAAGCGTTTTCGTTCTTTTAAAAATAGATAATAACGGATAAGGTAAGGTACCTTTCCGTCTCTGTCCGTAATTACTCGACGTCTGCCGAGCTTGTCCATAATCTTAGAAAGGAATGTCATCATCAATTTCTCCTGCCTTTTTCTTGCCTTCAAAATCTTGTTTGCACATATCATACACGCTTTTAAAGTTGCGCCAAACTTTTTCTAAACCTGGATACTGTTTGCACATTTTTTCAACTTCATTAGGTGAAATTTGGGCTTCGCCTGTTAAGTTCCAACTAATGTTATCAAAGGAAATTTCATCAGTTGCACTAATAGTAAATGTACCGCTGTTAGAATCACTTAGTGTAACATCTGTTATACTGTCTCCTGCCCAGTATGTTGTAGTTATTGCATCGTTATCTAAGTTAATAGTATAATCACCTACATCAACAGTTATAGTATCTCCAGTTACGTAATCATCCATTTGAATAGTTTTACTGTTCTTTGATTGCGTCATACAGTGCCGCTCCGCTAAAGAAATGTTTATTTAATACAGTCCTTTGTTTTTGCAAACTTACTAGATAATCGTCGTAGTTTTCCATGTAATGACGAATCTTATCAACTATCAAACCTCTATACTTTCTATAAGCAAAAAAGTCTTCTGTCCATTCACTTGGATATAAGAACTCTGGAACAGACATTTCTGAATAACTTAATCTATCAGGCACCATGGGAATTGTATCTACTAGTGCGCCTTCGTACCAACTAATACCAAGTGTTTCTTGTAGGTTAGCAGAGAACACCATCTTTGCTTCACCTAGCAAGTTGTGATATTCATTTTTAGTAAGTGTTTGTTCTTGACAAACAACAAACTCATATTCCGGAAGTTGTTCTTTTAAATCACGGAATATTTCAACTTGTTTTTCTGGGGCAATACGATGTGGAAATAGTATGAGATCTCGTTTTTGCATACCTTTATAAGAGTCTAAACTGTTCTTTAGATACTCCATAGGCCAGCCTACACGTTTGATGCTGGTTTCTCCTGCGTGTGCTTCTTCAACCCAATCTTCAATATACGGATCATCTGCAAACAATGTACGCATAAACATATCAATATGAAAGTCTGTAGCAAAAAAGTTATCATCAAATACGTGAAACATACTCTTTTCTGCATAACGTACCCAAGGTTTGTCACCAATTAATCTTCCCAAGAAATCATGGGGGTCATAACTACCAGCATGCCACAAGCCACCAACGCGAATATTAACACCAAGTAACTCTGCCATGTAACGTAGTTGTATAACTGTAGGATTCCAGGCATCGGTATAGAGAAAATAATCGCCATCCTTGACTTTCCCTTCACAGAACATCTCTCCTATTTGTTCAAGTTGTTTTGATTTATAAACATTTGTGCCGCCGAAGTTAAGAAAAGCCCCAGGCGTAGTAGCCTGAGGCGTCTCTCCTCCACTAATAACAATAACATCAGTGTTCGTAGCTCGTTGCAATTGACGTGGAAGATATTCCTTCCACTGCTTAGTATAGCGTGTATCAACCGCTTCAATATCTACGACATAGATAGTCATTAGTTCCTCCGTTGATTAAACTTACGTCCTGCATTACGAGCCTTAGCTCGCAACCAGCCTTGCCATTTTTGGTATGCTTCCCAGTTAGGGTCTTCTTTATTATACAAAGCCTTTTCGTCAAAGACCTTGCCTTCAAAGCGACAGTAGTCGCGGTACTTGTCCAAGTCGTTAAACACTTTATTGTATGCATCACGATTGAATTCGATTGCCATTTTATGTCTTCCTTTAATAGCACTATTGTGGTTTTGGATAAAAGATGGAACAGCCATTTTCATTATCTTCAGCTACGCTGATCTCTACAAATCGGCCGGGATACTTTGCAGAAATTTCATTGTACAAGTCATCTGCAATCATTTCACAGGACTTGTGGTTTAACTCTAGTACGCCTTCGACGTCATAAAGTCTTTGCATCCAACGTTTAAATTGGATGAATTCAATGTCGCGATCGTTATGAAATACTTCAATACGAACACGAAAATGAAAAATATGACGATGTGGAATGCCAAGGAAACTTACATCGTCCCAATCGCCTGTTGCTAGTTTCGGATCAGTGTCAGCACCTGGGTACATATGTACGCCTTCTTTTGCAAAGGTTACCCAAATACTGCGTTCTGCTTTACGCATTACATTTTCTTGCGCCATTTTAAAATCTTCTTCTTTCATTCTACGTAACATGTAATCATGATATCGTTCTTGCATTGTTTATATAATACTTTCATTTCAATACTTTGTCAAGCCCATACTTTGCCCAATCTGTGAATTTTTCTCTATCCATTAGATCGTGCAAACTATGGCACCAAACGCCGGGGTTGGTAGCCTTAAAGTCTTTGTCATCAATTTTCAACATAGTGTTGTAGTTCCACAGTTTTGCGTAAGGCACCGGAACACGAATTTGTGGAATAAAGTTGTCATATTCGCAAAGTCCGCCGTCATGAAAACTTCCATTGGCAGCACTTAGTGGAATATCAAGAGTACATAGATATTCTTCTTTTAGGAATGTTTCGATCATGTCTTCCCATTCCTTATAATAATCGAATAAGTTTTCGCTTCCTTCTTGAGGATTAAAACTGTGATTAGCACCAAAGAAGATATGCTCACAATTTTCTTGATTGTAGTAATCAAGGATTTCTTCCCAATCTTGAACGCCTGTAACAAATAAGGTTTTTAATCCGTATGCTGGAGTTTTTTCAACTTCAACACCGACAAAAAACTTTACTCCTGTAAGTTCGCCTTCGTCATAATCTCTTTTCATTCTAGTCCCATTTGTACTAATTGTGAATTAATCCTGTGTATTTCGTCTTTGAGGTAAAGTTTCATAGTTTTCATTCTACGAACTTCTTCTGTCACTGTTACATTATTATAGCGTGTTTCTATCTCAATGTCAAGTGCTTTATGTTTCCGTTCTAGTTCTTCTAGATGCGTACGAAGTTTATCTTCTTCAGTGTCATAGTTGCTCATCCTCAAGTTCCTCCAGCCTAGTTTCTTGTTCTTCTGTAAATTCACCATCATAGCCAGTGTCTTCACTTGCTTCTGGTGTTTCTACTTCGTCAAACAAATTATAAAAATAAGTGTCTGCATTAACAGTCTTTTTGCCTACGTTTCCTCTAGTTCCTGGAACTGACATCCAGAATTTAGAATGTTCTTCTATCAGCTTAAACGCTTTGTCTTTGTCGTCTGTTGCAAATATTTCTTCCACAACATCTCTAAAAAATAACCTGTCAAAACGTTCTTGGACAAGCATTGCCGGAACTCCTCCAGCATCATATTGTCTGTTCGCTTCTTGTACTGCATTTATGTGACTCCACACGTTATGACCCATTTGGATCGCATATGAAAAACTATCCCATGATGTTTTTCCTTCTTTGCCGATTTTATTTAAGTCTCCCGGAGCATAAGTGCAAACGTCTGATACTTTAAGTTCGGCAGTGATCGGGCTGTCTTCAAAGTTTTTAAATATCCCATCTGATATAACAGTGTCTCTAAACAAGCGGTTGTCCGTAGCATATCTTTTATCATCAACTGACGGCACCATTCGATATGTCCATTTCGACCTGTCCGCAGTTTCATTTTGTATGTAAATTTGTCCGTTTGCGGTTGCAAGGAAAGGACTAGCACAGTCAAAAGTGATAGTGAAGTTTTCATTATGATGTTTCCGTACTGCTCTTTGAACGTCTGTTAGCAAACATGCCCATTCTAGTTTTGATGTGCCTAAGAAGTGCATAAAGTCCTGCACACCTTTTTCTAATAGTCCGTCAAATCTTAACGAAACTATGCGTTTTAATGCTAAATGCACATCACACATATTCTGACCACCCATTGACCATCCGTTAAAATGTTCGTTTGGATAATGTTTAGGATCAGAATATTTCTTCATGCGCTGATACCAATCTTCTGCATCAGCATGATTTTCACCTTGCAACACATTTAAGAACTTACAGTTACCATTTCGGTTTTGTATAAACCAATCGTTGTTAATGTAAGTACCTTGGACTGCTTCTGCATATGTTGAAATACCAGTTGCTTTTTGTCCTGCAGGCGAACGTGCAACCCACGCAGGAATATCAAGAATCATACCGTAGTCCATATAAGCATCCATCCACGTAAGAACTTGCTCACGCTTCTTTTGTGCTTTAGGACAGTTAGGATTCTTCCAGTCACCTTCCCATACGCCTTTACCAATCTGGAAACCACCTGAGTCGCCTAGTATCCAAGAGTTCTGTCTATCACGGTTACGCACCATATCTTCTTTAGGTGCGTGTTTATTGACATCAAGTTCAGCATGTCCTGCTGAATACAAACTCCAATGATAGTTAAATTGGCCTTCTTGACGATTAAGATAGTTTAGACTTTCAACACCGTGTGTAAAATTACTTGGAACTCGTGCTGGATCTACATAATTATCGAAACGCTGTTTGCCTACATAAGTAGCATAAAAGCCACTCAGTGCAGGAAGAAAAACAGCATAATCGTTTTGTGTTGCAGTTAAGTCTCGATTCATTCGTTACTTGCTCTGTGCTGGAAGAATATAGTCGTATTTTGTCATACCGCTATCAACAGTAATCATCATAGCACCTTGATCTGAAATACTCATTGTCAAATCGCCGTCCAAGTTCAAAATACTTTGTACTTGTGCTACTGGCCAACTCCAAGTGTGCTGTAATGTACCTTCTACACCGTGTTGGAATACAAACTCACCTGCGTGTGTGCTTGCATCGCCAAAGCTGAATACAAGATTGCCATCTACTGTTTTCACATTAAATGTCGGTTCTTCTGAGTGTGCCGCACTCATAAGTTTCATACGAGCAATGCTTGCTACACTTGGCTGAAAAACAACATTCCACGAAGCACCTTTAAACTTAACAGTCTTTAGTTTTTCTTCAATGATTGCTTTGTTCATAAAGCGATAGTCATTTTGGAAGTCACCTGCCGCATTTTCAAAGTGAATATGTGTCGGAACAGTTTCGCCGTTGCGTTCTGCTTCGACAACTTCAATTTTAGCATTGTCTTTGTATTCTGGATTCTTCAAGTGCAGTGCAAGTTTATCTAAGTTGGGCATACCAAAAGTGCCTTTAAACTCTGCTACAGGACTTGTAGTTTTTGCAGTTAAAATAACACTACGATCTTCTGCCATTGAGTCAATTGTTGTGCCTTCTTCGTTGCCTACTTTTACAAGATTAAGGAAGCCGAGTGCGTGTGTATGTGCAACTACGTCTTGTAAGATGTCTTTCATATTGTTTCTCCATTTCTAAGTTCTATTATATTGCCTAACTTGTTGTTTGTCAAGAGTTTTTCTACCGAATATTTAGGTTTAAATCCTAAAGTTCTTATCCTGTCCATATTTGCACAAGTCCAGTTTCTCTCGTACGGTGTATTTAGACGAATTGGCAAGTCAGGTGCAAAATCTTTGATTCTAAAAGGAAGACCTGTACCTATGTCAATTTCGCCGGTGTATTTAGATTTCATACAAAGTTCTATCGCATCACACAAATCATCTATGTGTATAAAATCTCTATAATGATTTGTAACATATTCTAATTCGCCATCTATTAGTTTTTGCATAAACATACCCTGTCTAGGTACATCTGAATATACTGTATGAAATCTCATGCAAAGAGTGTTAGGATAGCAAGAGGCTGCTTCTTCTACAATATATTTGCTCGCGGCATACGGATTTAGGTGTGGTTCATATGCTGAACTAGAACTAGCAATTAGGATTCTAGTGCCTTCATATCTACTAAGCAACCTTTTTGTTACTTCTACATTATGTTGCCAGTAGCCTGCAGGATCTTTCATACTTTCACGAACGCCACTTTTACCTGCAAGATGTATGATCAAATCAAATTCTTCTGGAAAATCAATATCTAACAAGTCTTGTCCATCTTTAAGATCAAAACCTATTACGCTATTGTTCTTTTTTAATCTATTAAGTAAGTAACTACCAATAAATCCTCTATGTCCGGTTAGCATAATTTTCATGAAGCTATACCTTGTTCTTGGAACCATTGTAGATATTCCCAGGTGTTGCTCCAATTTAATACATGTCGGTGATGATGCACCTTTTTCATTAGAGGCTCGTCATTTCCACCAGGATGCATTGCATCACCAAAGAAATAAAGTACATCTTCTGGATCAAAGTCTTTTATGATTTGACTTTTATCTAATCCTTTGGCACTAATATCAATACCAGTTTCGCCACCTACTTTTGCTTCTAGGTCTGTAAAGATTAAATTAAAGTTATGTGCAATGAGATCACGCTCGTTATATTCTGTGTCCCACGTAACATATTTTGCACGTTCTATTTTATCTGCGTTACGTCCTACAATACTAAAGTTACACATAC
>Ga0255772_10006972_pt1 | contig 10174 bp, 7 predicted proteins | sample 071ome_34_FD_179970 | JGI IMG/M metagenome (GOLD analysis project Ga0255772, IMG submission 179970) | Coastal salt marsh microbial communities from the Groves Creek Marsh, Skidaway Island, Georgia - 071411BT metaG (version 2) | ecosystem: Environmental > Aquatic > Marine > Intertidal zone > Salt... | reverse complement strand
AAACGTGCAGAGAGAGAGAGAGAGAGAGAGAGAGAGAGAGAGCAAAGAGCGAATCTCTCTTCGCATCTCTCACATCACACGTAGCACTGTTACAGTAGGGAGACTTTTTCCCTTTTTGATATCTTTTCTCCACGCCATCAAAATCATCTGCAACGTCACACGAAGATACACAACCGCGCGCGCGCTGCTACTTTTTAATACCACGCTGCTGCTGCTACTGCTGATAATAATAACCGCAACAACAACATCATAACAACAACAACAACGGCGATATATAACCACATAATAAACAATAACATGTTGACATCTTGTTCTTCTCTTTCTTCTGCCGTTTGCACGAAAAATCATCGCAACTGCCTCGTCAGCAAAAAGAAAACTTTGACGACGATAACGAAAACGACGGCGTCGAGATCGAGGTCTCTTCGAGTTTCCGCGTCTTCCGCGGTTACCAGCGGTCCAAAAGTTGTTCAGCAATACGGAGACAAAGTTTTCGACGAAGAGACGAGGAAAGGGTTCAACTCCGGAGAGCTGTACGTGGCAAACTTCGAGCAAGGGAGGGTTTTATGGGACGACGGGTGGGTTTTTCTCGATATCAGAAACGACCAGGAGAGGGAATTTTTCGGGAAGCTTCCTAATCCACCAAAAGGAACCATTGGAGGAGTGTCCGAAGTTGTCGTCGTTTCCGGTCCCGAGTGCGAGGCGGATATTCCGTTGGTCACGTCCACGGGTTATAGGTTCGATTCAGCCGCGGGCGGGAAGGTGTTCCAGAACCAACGCGTCAACGAAAACTTCCTCAGCGAGGTGGAGAAGAGATTCCCGGATAAAAAAGCAGCCAAGATTGTTGTGGTGTGCTCTGATGGAAGGCAGAGATCGGTGCACGCGTTAGATATGTTGGATGAAGCTGGATACGAGAAACTCGTCTTGTTGAAAGGAGGATTTAATTTGTACAACAGAGGTTGGGATGGGAAGTTGAAACGCCGAATGCCGCACGGCGAGTTTTGTAGCGATTACGGCAAACCCGGGGATGTGCAACAGTTTTCTCGAGGCGATAAAGCCGGGAACGCGAACGATGCCATCGATTTTGGCCCGTGGCAAGATCCCACGGATTGGAAGCCAGTTCTTGAGGGTCGCAGCGGTAGCCACATACACGGGCACCACGAAGAGCCGCTCAAGGAAATGGTCTTACACGACGCCGCAAATACCGAACACGACTCGTTCGACGAAGACGATGAAACCGTGGAGAAAGAGGCGAGATTGAAGGCGGAGGCGGAAGCGGCGGCAAGAGCTAAAGCCGAAGCCGAAGCCAAAGCTAAAGCCGAAGCCGAAGCCAAAGCTAAAGCCGAAGCCGAAGCCAAAGCTAAAGCCGAAGCCGAAGCCAAAGCTAAAGCCGAAGCCGAAGCCAAAGCCAAGGCTGAAGCCGAGGCTAAAGCCAAGGCTGAAGCCGAGGCTAAAGCTAAAGCCGAAGCCGAGGCTAAAGCTAAAGCCGAAGCCGAGGCTAAAGCTAAAGCCGAAGCCGAGGCTAAAGCTAAAGCCGAAGCCGAAGCGGAAGCGGCGCGCATAGCGGAAGAAGAACGCCTCGGAGGCAAAAAGCTTTCCTGCGGAGCGCGTTTGTACACCTTTGATTAATAGGAAGCACGCGAGAGTGTAATAACAAAAAAAACGAGCCCAGCTACGTAGCTAGTGGTAGATCCTCATCATCCTCATCCTCATCATAGTCGTCAAGTCTTTCGTCCCCTTCCTCTCTTTTTTTTTTTCTTGCGTTCGAAACTCTTCTTTTTTTTTTAAAAACGCGCGCAAAAAATCATCTTTACTTCTTCACACTCCGACGCGAAGAAGAAGCTTGGGCGCGCACAAACACCACTCACGCGCACACACACACTCTCTCTCATACACACAGACACAACCTCAGCGTACATCCATCACAATGTCCACGAGAAGAGCGAGAGAGAACGACGACGGCGGCGGCGGGGACACCGTCGGTCCGTCCGACCCGAGAAAACGATCTCGCGCTGCGACGACGACGACGACTACAGAACAACAACAAGTGGTGAATAATGGTGCCGCCGCACCGCCACCGCCGGTGGCGGTGATTCCGTCCACGGAAGCGTTGCAGTCACTGTTGCAATCCGTGAACGCGAATAAAGTGACGACGACGACGACGACGACGGCGGCTCCTGGACCGCCGTCAATTGTAGACTCGCGCAATCAAAATGCAAACGCGACGACGACGACGACGACGACGGCGACGGCGCCGAGAGACCCGAGGAGTCGCAGCAGCTCGCGCGCTGCGGCGGCGGCAGTAGCAGCGGCAGCATCGCAGCAGCAGCAACACGTAGTCATGCCGCAATACGGCGGCGTAGCGGCAGCACCTTCTGCGAACGTGTACGGAGGCGCGATTCCTGGATTACACCAGTCCACGCAAAGAGTGCCTCCGCCTCCGCCCGCGCAACATCAAGTCGTGCACACGCAACAGCAGACCGTTTACTTGCAACAACCACAAACAACCACGACAACAATAGTTGGTGCCCCGCCTGGCACCGTTCAATACGCGTATCCACCGCCACCCCCAGGGCAAACCACGACGACGACGGGCGCGGTGCTTTCCATGCAGCCGCCTCCGGGACAATTAGCGGGAACGGCGGGGACCGTTCCGGTTTCGATTTTGCGGCCGGGGATGATTTTACCGGCAAACATGCCGAAAGAGTTACCGATTGGGCACATCATCGAGCAAATTCCGTGCCCATCCGAGAACGCGGGGAAAGTTATCGGACACGGCGGCGAGAAAATTAATCAGCTCCAACAAGCGACGAAAGCAATCGTGAAAATACAGTCCTCTGCGGATGTCCCCAAAGGCGCGCCTAGATTAATCACCATAGCTGGCGCTCCAGAGTGCGTGCGACACGCCATCGAACAGTTGTTGCCTGTAGTAAACACGACTAAAGCGCCAGCAGGTGGTGTTCCGGTGTACCAAGCGAACATGGGAGCGCCGCAGCAACAGGTGCTCGAAATCAGAATCGCCGTTCCAGATAACATGATTGGAAGAGTCATAGGACGCGGAGGGGAAACAATCAAACGCATCTCGGACGAATCCGGGGCTAGATTACAGATTGAGCGCGAATCAAACGAAGTATCCGCGAAAGGCGACGCGTCGCAACTAGAAATTGCTCGAATGCTCATCCACGATATTGTCACCGCGCCGGTTCGACAAACGCTGGCTGCGGGTGCGGCGGGAGCTTCGGGAGAAGCGAAACCAGAATATGTCGTCATCGAAATCGATTCGCAAGGACAGGAAGGTCGCATCATTGGAAGAGGAGGCGAGAACATCCGAAGTATGGCAATGACATCTGGAGCGAAGATCCAAATCGACAAAGAAACGAAAATGATTAAAATTAGCGGTTTCAAAGATAAAGTCGAAACCGCCAAACACATGTTAGAAGCGTTTATGGCGGATTACGTCCCTCGAGATCAACAATACCAAAAGTCCGACGATGCTGCGGCGGCCGGTGCTACTGGTGCGCCAATCTTCGGACAAACTTTAGAGCAACAAAATGCCGCCGCCGCGCACGAAGCTTCGTTGAAAAAAGAAGAGGAAGAAAAGCCGTTGTGGGAGACGCACCAAAGCCCAGAAGGGTACACGTATTATTACAACACGACGACGGGTGAAACGCAATGGGAGATGCCCGACGATTACGACGGTTTTAGTTAAAAATGTAGCAGAGAGAGAGAGAGAGAGAGAGGGGGGGGGGAGAGAGAGAGAGAGTTTACTAATGTATATAGATTTAATTCAAGCGCGTGCGCAGTACGCACATATTAGATTGAGAGAGCTGCGCTTCATGACGTACTTTTACTCTTCAAACTTGGGAGTTCGTTACTGTAAACTTTTTCTCTTTGAGATGTGTGCTACACAAATTCAATCGTGACCGACTCACGAAAAACACACGCGAAATGAAACAATAACAAACAAACACACACACACGCGCGCGCGATAGAAATCCTTCCGCAATCATCATGTCGCAGCCGCACCACATGAAGCGCTTCGGCAGCGAGAGCCAAAGACGAGAGGGAGAGAAAACAAAGACGAAGAAAACTCTTCTCACGAAACGCCAACGAGAAAAAGAATTTTCTGAAAGAGGAAGGAAAGAACGAGCAGCAGCAGCAGCAGTAGACGACGACGACGACGACGACGACGACGATGAGAACGACGATAACGACCAGAACGAGAGTTTGCGTTTCAAATACTCCATGTCTCAGTTTGCGTCGCAAAACCAGCAGAGAAGCGTGGAAGTCGTTTGCGAGATGTGCGGAAACGCCGGCCTTGAGAATTTCGAGGAAGACCAGCAAACTGGCAGTTATTTCTGTAAAAGATGCAACACAAAGACGGATGCGTTGGTCGTCGCGCCAGACGCAGAAGCTTTGGCGAGAGCGTTGCCTGGTTTTGGCGGAGAATCAGGACCGATGTCTTTCCACGGCGCAAGAAGGAGAAGAGTCGGTTTTGGTCAGCGAGTGCAGGACTATTCGCAACAGTTTACGAAAGAGGAAAGGATGGTGCAAGAAAAGAGAGTGCTGAGAATCGAAGAGAGAAAGTTTACGAAGATGGTGGATTTGCATTGCGAATCGATGACGAAATTACTCAGAGCGCAATGTGAGTATTGCGTGGAGAGGTACGTGCAATCTTCGAACGGCAACAAGGACGAAAAAGAAAGAGAGAAGAGACGAAGAGAGAAACGCGCAAACGAGTTTCGAAAGGCGTGTCGGTCGGTATGGTTTGCACTATTAGCAACCAAAGATGAACTTTTCTCGATAGATATGGACGACATCGATAGTGTGAATGATGCGCTTCGGACGTCCACGTTCGTTACAAACGCAAGAAAGCTACTGAATGAAAAGAGAAAAGCCATTGCCAAAGCGAAACAACAAAAGGAAATGTTGGCGTATTCAGACGAAGGTGAGGATGACGACGACAACGTCGAAGAAGAAGAAGTAGTAGTAGAAGAAGAAGACGGAGAGAATATCGAAGAGGAAGATGATGATGAAGGTGACGAGGATGATGAAGCCGAGGATATCGCCGGCGGAAAAGTCAAAAATGCAAACGAGAAAAATGGAAAAAGCTTGAAGATGGAGATTGAAGAAGAGAGGAAACATCTCAACGCTGTGCACTCACTCATCATGGCGCACTTACCGCTGAAACTGACGCTCGGTGTATTATTCGTTGCCGCGCGAATGTGTTTTTCAGGTGAAGAATCGTTTGGATTCACCTTTGCGAGAGATATTTCAACTTTAGCATCAACGGGAAAGTTGCCGTACATGCGGCCGACGACAAATATCTACAACTTGCGGGCATGGGGAAAGGACTTGTTGAGACCGAGAACCATGCCAACGAGCACGGATGTGATCCAAATGGCAGAATATATCGTCGCTAAAACTGGTCTAGATGAGGCTGTAATTTTTGCACGAGATGTTTTCAATCATACCAGGGAATTAGTACGCAGAGCGTTCCAGTCTTCGTTTCCGGCTGTTTTGAAGCAACATCAGCATAACCCCACTGAGGCTGTTGTTGTGGCTAAAAACGACGAGAACATAAACACCAACAGTAACGATGATAACATCGAAAACAATGCTGTAAAGAATACGGTACCATCGACGCTTCTGTCTCGCGTGGCGGATGCTTATTGCGAGAGCGCCGAAAACTTGATGCAATTCTTGGGTTACGATTTTCTCCTCGACGAGGAGAATCACAAATCCGAGGGAGGTCGAATGCCGCAGATTAGTAGAATGAAAGAAGGGGACGCACGTAAGATGTTGAGCACATATCCAGCTGAAGTGCACGCGGCTGCAATCGTAGTGGTAACGCTCAAACTCTTATTTGGTCTAGACGGAAGAGTCAAGTCTCTTCAACGTAAACGATCGTCGTTAGATCACCTTCCCGATTGCTTCCCGGTTGACGATAGGGTAAATAGCGCGCTAAAAGTTCCTGCGGAAGGGTGGCTCGTATGGGCAACGAATGCTCGAAAAGCGTTTCAAGAAGAGATGCTTCGCAAACGTCGAGTTCTTCCACCAACTTTGCCGAAAGATAAACAGAAAGATGGTACGAAGGATATCAACGCATACATCGATTGGTGCGAGGCGAATGTATTTGACGATGCGACGAAGAAACTTTCGGGCCGGTTCAATATAATTCGCAATAAATTGTGCAAGATGGCGACGGGAGACTCGGTGGGAAAGACGGGAAAAGGTAAGGATGATGACGACGTCGACGACGATGGAGCACCCACATCACTTTCTCAGTTGCTCAAAGAAGAGAAGAAAAGAAGTGAGAGTGATGCAGATGATGAGACCAAAGATGGTGCAAAATTTTACGAAGTTGCCGTAAACGTTCCGTTTACCAAAGACAAAAGCAGTAGTGCTTCAGCAGCAACGGTAGCTCACACACTCGATAACGACGACTTCAAATACGCTGGATCGTTCGTGCATACGTATTCACGAATCGATTTAAACGCACCGGAATTTATTGCCGTATTGAATTGGGCATCGGAAGTGTGCGGCGCAAACTTCAAAACCACGCACCACTGCATCATGATTATAGAAACGCTGCTGCAATTAGAGGATAATAAGTTTTCGAGGCAGATTAAAAGCGCGAGGAAACTTGCACCACCACGCTCTGTATTGAAGTAAAAGGAAGAGACGACGACGACAAAAGAGAGAGAGAGAGTGAGAGGAGAAGGAGGAAGAGAGTGCGCGGAGTTCGAAGCTCCGTCACCGAAGAAGTCACTTGGTCCAAGAACGAGCTCAAAGTAACTAGTACATAGAAATCGTGCGCGTGCGCGTAACGATATTGCATTTCCAATAGACACGAATTAGATAGAATACATACTAGAAGTGATATAGAGATTACATAAAAAAATACATCCTGCTAGGATGACGTTGTTTCGTTATCGGAGAGGTTGCTCTTTCTCTTCGTATGTTGTCCCCCGCTATTTGCTATCCCGGGTCCTCCTTCGCCTCCTCTTCTCGAGCTCGCGCTCGATCCTGCTACTCCTACTGTCCCAGCTCCTATTCCTAATCCATCGTTTCCTTCTTTCGCTGCTTTCGCCGCTCTGTTCATATCTCGTATATGTCTCCTCGCGATGGCCAGTTCTTTCTTCTCTCTCTCCATAGTTGCCAAAGTATCAGCAATCACGTCTAACTTCTCGCACTCCGAAAGCGTCCTCTGCTTCGCTCTCTCTCGCTTAATCCTTTGTAATCGCGCGTATTCCGAGGTCATCATCGCTCGCTCAAACTCATCGTCTTCTTCCTCTTCTTCCTCTTCTTTTCTGTTCTTCTTCATCGTCTTCTTTTTGTTCTTCTCGATGCCGTCCGGCGACGGCGATGAAAAGCACGCACCCATCGTTTCGCGCGCGTAAAAGTTTCCTCTTCCACCACCAAAGTCTCAATCAAACGACACGCACAAAATAAAGACGACGACGAAGAAGAAAAAGATCTCTCTCTCTCTCTCTCTCTCTCTTTTGTTCGCGTAACTATTAGCGGCGCTATTTTGCGGCGAGAAGCGTTTGATGTTTTGTTACCTATATATTTATTCCAAAGCAGAGCACGAGGCGGTGGTATCTTTTTTGGCGCTCCTTTACGTACTGCCGACAGCCACACGAAAAAGTGCTGAATGAAGAGAGAGAAAAAAAAAACGAGAACGTCGCGAACTCCTCACTCTGTTTTCTCGCCTTTTTACGTACCCGCGAAGCCGAAGAAGAAGAAGAAGGAAGGAGAGAGAGAGAGAGAGAAAATAATAAGAAAGATGGGTTCTTCTCCTCCGCAATCCGAATCACCTTCTCCTCCTCAATCAGGAAGAGGGAGTCGATCGTACACTCCCGCTCTGTTAGACATGTTCAACAACAACAGTAACGGAGGAGGAGGAGGAGAGAGCGGTGAGACGCCAAAGAGCGGCGGAAGTAAAAATGATGGGGAAAACAACACCTTTTCTTCGAGCGGGAGCAGACCAAACTCGGATTCAAAACCACCGAGACACGCGAGCTTCAACTTTCAAATCCAGAGCAAAAAGAACAACAGCATCAACGGCGAGAGTACGTTGCAACCGTTGCCGCTGATTAAAGATCAGCTGCAAGTGGTTGAAGTCACTCGGAACGGGAGAGCGAGAAAGGTTAGTACGCGTAGTAGAAGTGGATTTTTGTTCTCTTTTTTACTCGATGTGTTTCTTTTAAAAACTTTAAATAAAGTGCGCGCGAACAAGCGCAGCGAAGGCTAACACTAACATTGCTCTTTCTCTCTCTCTCTCTCTACCACACACACATCTCTAACTACTCTTTAACCGATATCATCGCAGGAAATCAAACGATTTGAAACGCAAGTTTCGTTCGATAAAGGGTTTTACTTGACCATTAGAGCGATACAGTTGTTGAAACAGGAAATTAAAGGGGGGTTGATTGTCGTCGGCATTGCGGGGCCGAGCGGCGCCGGGAAGACGGTATTTAGCAAGAAAATATTAGAATTTATGCCAGGTATTGAACACATATCGATGGATATGTATAACGATGCGAGCGTTTTGTTGGAAGATAACTTTGACGACCCGAGATTGACGGATTACGCGACGTTGTTGGATAACATTCAAAGTTTGAAAGACGGGAAATCTGCGGAAGTTCCAATTTACGATTTCAAGTCTAGTAAACGGGTCGGGTATCGACACGTCGAGGTACCGAAAGCGAGAGTAGTTATCATCGAAGGTATTTATGCCTTGAGCGAACGTTTGAGACCGTTGCTGGATTTGAGAGTTTCCGTGACTGGAGGGGTGCACTTTGATTTGTTGAAACGCGTGATGCGAGACATTCATCGATCTGGACAAGCGCCAGAAAGTATCATCCATCAGATTTCGGAAACCGTGTACCCGATGTATAAAGCATACATCGAACCAGATTTAAGGACGGCGCACTTGCGGATCGTCAATAGCTTCAATCCATTCGCTGGTTTCCAAGATCCAACGTACATTTTGAAATCGGATAAAGTCCCCACGGACGAGGAAATCGAAAGCGTCTTGGACCACTCCAATCCTGAATCTCCGGTGACGAGAACGGACGAAGTTGAAACCGCGGATATTTATCTGTTACCTCCGAACGAAGATCCCGAACAGTGTACGAGTTGGTTGCGTTTAAGAAATCGCGACGGACACTATTCGCTCATGTTTGAGGAAACGGTCACGGACGGTCCCATTATGATCTCACCTCGCATTAAATTTGGCGTCGGTGTTCGTATATTAGGTGGGTTGATGGCATTAGGTTACGAAGTTGGGGCGATTTTAAAACGTCGCGGTCGCGAGTGGTCGGATGATTTGCTCACGATTAAAGTTGATTGGATCGAAAGTTTAGAACGAGCGTACGTGCAGATTCAATCGAAATCTCGCGTAGCGGCTGAAGAAGCGGGTGAAAAGTTAGGATTGGAAGGCACGTACATTCCAACGAGTTTTATCGAGCAAGTGCAAATGGAAAAATTGACTCTAGAGTTACGCGAACAGATGACGGACGAGATCAAACACAAGTTTAGCGGATTGTTGTCGATAAATCGTCCGAACGGTATTGGCGGCAGCGGCGGATACGACATCGAAACGAATCACATCGTACCACCAGTCATGGGAAGCAACGTTTCTTCCAGAGCGAATTCAGTGCACTCTGGAAGTTTGAAAACGTACGAGGACGGAAGTGGTAGGCATCCTTTACAGGCTGAACTCGAGACGAGTGCGGAGAGAATGAATGAAATGAACGCGTTGAATCGCGCCGGAAGTGACGGCGAGGGCCGTCATCACAACGAGACGAGCAGTCCGCGCCACAACTACGGAGAGAGCACGCCTTTTGGTCTCAGCAATAATAACAACAGTAACAACAACAACGGCAATAACAACAACGGTGGGTACTCGAGCGAGAAAGAGCAGCGCACTCCAGATAGAAGACGTCCGCAAACTCCGTTTCGACAGCCGAAACCGGATCAGATTCCAGGCCTCCACCAGCGCGACCTTTCCGGACTCTCCGAAGATTTCGGAGGTAACGGAGGACGCAACACTCCCACGCAACAGTATTACAGAGAAGGTGGCTCGTCGAGCAGTCTCGAGCAAAAATTCGATTGGATGTCGAGGAAACTCGAGGATGTCGTCACCGCAGTTTCTCACATCCAGCACCAA
>Ga0255772_10006965_pt1 | contig 10179 bp, 10 predicted proteins | sample 071ome_34_FD_179970 | JGI IMG/M metagenome (GOLD analysis project Ga0255772, IMG submission 179970) | Coastal salt marsh microbial communities from the Groves Creek Marsh, Skidaway Island, Georgia - 071411BT metaG (version 2) | ecosystem: Environmental > Aquatic > Marine > Intertidal zone >... | reverse complement strand
TCCTCTTACATCACGATACTTATCCCAATACTGGTCAAAAATATCTGATTGGAGACCCTGAACAACATCATATTTTTGTTCTCCATTGTCTCCATAGGTAATCAGATAAGAGTCTCGTGGAAGACTCCTATCATTGGCGGCAGAAGGATCGCAATCTACATTAATGATATTGATTCCCTTACCCACGATTCCCCCATACGATTTGAGGAAATGCTTCGGAAACAACTTCCTTTGTAATGTTGTATTTGTCGGAAAGTTTTTTATCTTTTACAAGACAAACAACCTCTGCTTCCAGTGGGTGCAGACCTTCCAAGAGATTGATAAACATGGTCTCTCTACGAATAGAAGTCAGACCATTATTGCCACCCCTGATGAAGTGATAGAAGTGCTTACACTCTCTGCGAAGAGTGGTCTTACCATCAGTATCAGATGCTCCCATTGAGAAAGAGCCTACCTCATACATTCTACGAACCTCTTCCGTAATCCTGGTAGAAAGAGTTCCGCTATAAGTATTCTGTTCTGCATATCCAGAGTAAGGAACTGCTCCTTCTGGAAGTGCAGAAATAACAGATTCATCAAAGTTCCAGATCAACAACATGCGAAGAGCATCATGATTGTATTTCTGAAGAACCTCTACTTTTTTTGCTTTGGATCTTTGTCTAGATATGAGATCTAAAATCTCAAAAATGAGAGGATTATTTGGAAGATCTAGACTTTGGGTTGTCTTTGGTTTACTCGTCGTCGTCTTCTTCGTCGTTGATTTCGTAGTCATGATAGTTTTCAAAGTTAAATGCGATCACCTCATCTGGTATCAGGTTACCCTGATTGTCAAACATTTCGGGGTGAGGTCTTGGTACTTCCCGATAGTTCATCATGTATTCTCTGGCAGTCCATCCAACCAGTGCTCCCACTATAAGAAATAAAATTGTCAAGAATGAGCCAAATACTAAACTAGCTGCTAACATTTTTCTTTCTCCGGGAAATTACTTTTCTCTTCCTTGACTTAAAGGAAAACTCGAAATAGATGGTAACTTCCCTGTTTAGAAAGCAAACCATCTTTTCGAAGATGATATGAAATGGATAAGTCTGCTCTCTTTTACCTCCATTAAGTAGAAACTCAATACCACGATTTCTGTGGATCTCTGATTTATTTATGTTAGGACTTGATGACTTGTTGTTCTTTGAGGAATTTGATTGTGTCAACAGAACCTCCCAATTTTTTATTGTCACATACTACCTGTGGGAAGGTAGATCCTTTCCCAAACTCGGTATAGAATTCTTCCTTGGTAAAATGCTCACCAAGATTATAGACCACAAAGTTACTGCCTGTCAACTCCAAGACAGATTTTACTTTGTGACAATAAGGACAATTTTCCTTAGAATAAACTGCAAAATTCATGTTGTCTTTTTTTCTTTATGTATTATACCACAAAGCTTGACAAAATACCAAACCATGATTAGAATACCTTTGTTGGGTTTGAAGATACATAATATACACATTAAGAATACTATGAGTTCATTTGCTAAAAAGGGTTGGCATTACATTCCCAATATTATTACTAAAGAAGAAGCAATACAGATCAAGTATCAGAATTTAATGGGTGCTGTAAGAGATCTTGGTGGTCTTAAGACTCACCATGACCCTGAAAGAGGAAATGTAATGACTTGTTATGCTCCACCCTCTTCTACTTTTGTAATGAAAAGAATTCAACCAATCTTAGAAGAAGCACTTGGAGAAGAACTCATTCCCACTTATTGGTTTACAACAACATATCACAATAAAGGATGGATGAATTGTCACACGGATAGACCCTCCTGTGAAGTCTCAGTGACCATGAATATTTCTGGTGATGCACAATGGCCAATTAAACTTAAAGACCTCACAGGGAAGCGTAGAGAGGTTGTAACACCTGTTGGTGATGGTGTTGCATATCTTGGAACTATTGTGCCTCATTGGAGGTCACCATTAAGAACTCATGAGAATGATAGGTTTATGCAGTTGTTCCTTCACTTTGTAAGAAAAAACGGTCAGTATGCTGATTATGCATACGACCGCAATCAAAAGTGTTTTGACTTACTCACTGGGCAATAGTGGATCATTAATCATTTGAAAAGATTTTACCTCATCAAAGGTGTTCATAAGTTCTTGCAATTGAGAATCACTTTCTAGTGAACTTGGAAGAGTAGGATAAGCAGTTGGAAATCCTACACTATTTGGAAGTTCTCTGAGTTCTTGTCTCCAAGTTTTGAATGCGGTTGTTAAGTTAGTTCCAGTTTCTTTTGCCTTGATTACCATCCAGTCAGTGTGCTCAAGCATCTTGTCACGATTGATTCTGAGAACATCATATCTTTTGTTCTGTTGTCTGGTATCATATGCAGAGATCTCTGAATCCCATTGTGTCTGAGAGAGTGTTGTTAATCCAACAGACTCTGTAACCACATAAGGTTGAGTGTATGTCAAGTCATATACCGTAACCGTTTGTGTGGTTGGTTCTGCCTTAGGATTTTCATGATCAAATACCTGCCAATCTTCTTGCCTTTCTGTCGTGCTGGTGATCGCAATGTTTGAATTACTTTGATAGACAGTTAGTTCATCAGAACCTACGGTAACATTATGCTCTGTCGTATCGGGAACATGAGACAGCATAAAGGGGATATTGTTTTCATCTTCTAATGTATATTGTATTTCAAGATGATCAATTTTAGGCATCATCAATCCAAACCGAGTATTAGTTGCCCATTCTCCGTTGTCACGATTCAGATAGTAATGCTTAAGTAATTGAGTCATATTCCTAATAAACTTCTATACCATATTTATCGGCAATTTCTTTATCAACCTCTTCTTTTGTCTTAAATCCTTGAACTCTCATCCAAGTCACCATTGCATAACGATTGCCAGAAGTAACTGGTTCAACAGTATGTGTATACCATCTTGACGAAGGAAAGCATACAAGCAAACCTGGTTCTGGTTTAATCTTGATTCTTAAATCGGGGAATGAAAAGTATCCACCTTCAAAATCATCATTCAAGAAAAGAACCATTGACAAATCTCTATCAATTGTCTTCTTCCATATCTGTGTTCCGTCTGGATTCGTCCACAGACCCTCTCCATCATTATGAGGTTTATAGTGACCGCCAGGAGAATAACACAGAAGTTGTGGTGGCTCACAATCCCTAATCTTAAATCCATAAAATGGATTGATGACATGATCAACAATATTTTTCATCAATTCTTCAATCTGAGGAAGAATATTTCCAAAATCTGCACACTCAACATTCCTTACATTCTTATCAATTTTGGAATGTCTTTCTCTGGTTTCGTCACTTTTCTCTGCATCAAAAACTCCCATTGGTTCTTTGTGGGCAGTTCTCATGTGGTCAGTTAAAAGTTTCAATCCATCACCAGTTACAACTTTGGGTTGAATCAAAACATTAGCAAGAATATCATTCATATTGAAATGTTATATGTGATTTATTTAGTTTGAGAGTCCAACGGTCTCATATCTTATAGTTGGAAGGTCTGATGGGTTTAAGTCTGAAGTTCCTGTCGAAAAATCTAATCTTATGATTTTACATGATACCGAACCATTATAAGCGCCGCCACCAAAATAACCATACAATCTAGTATCCGATGTTGTACCATGTTTCCATATTGGATTAAACAAATTTAAATGATTTGGAGAAAGAGTTTCCGTAGAAAAATCTACTCTATCAGTTTGAGACCTTCTTCCGACATATTGATGATACCCTCCACCAAAATACCCATAATTTTTGTCAGAGGCACCAGTATTATTATAGATATTTCCAGTCAAAACCATTGGTGATACATCTGTAGTATTAGTGGCAAAATTTATTCTTTCTATTTGATTAATAACACCACCATATTGATTCAGTCCACCACCAAAATATGCATTCTCAGAACTTTCAACCGATCCACCCGAATATGAGGTATATCCTAATAATAAACTTGATGGTGTGGTTGGTGTATCGGTATCAAAATCTAAACGTTGAACAGTTGATTCCCCAAATCCGCGTTCTCCTCCAGCACTATAACCATACTGTGAACTTTGAGTTCCAAATACGCTATTGACACCTTTTTCGTGCCACTGATAATAAAAACGCATCGTTTCATTCGAAAAGTCAAGTCTATGCATGTTACTGGAATAATTATAGTTACCAGCTCCCGGAGTTAAGGTTCCGTCACCTGCAAGAAAATATCCATGATTTTTACTGAACATTGATCCCATTTTTCTTTTTTCAGCACCAGATATAAAAGGTCCACCCGGCAGTTTAGATTCTATAATAGAAACAGAACCAGTAGAAAAATCTTGTCTTGCTATGCTACTTTGAGATCCTGTGTCTCCAGAATTTGTAGTTCCGCCTCCCCAATACCCATAAGTTCCATATCCAGTATCTCTCAGACGATTACGAAGAGTGACCGTTTGACCATCAGTAAGAACTGCTCCTGCTACTCCATAACCAAGAGTTCCAGGATTTGTGAATGTTCCGGTGGAAAAATCCATTTTGTGTATATTACTCACCGTATACCCATAATCATACCCTCCAACCCAGTATGCATGACTACCAGAGGATGCTCCGGCAACTGCTGATTTACCTGCAAAAGATGGATTGTTATCGGCAGGCATAGTTTTCCATGCGGGTGCGGGATCAAAAACTTCTGTGGAAAATCTGAATCGATCTATTTCATCAACAAAACTATAAGATGGTGGAGGATCTTTTTGACCTCCAGCCCAATAACCATATGTGGAATCCTGTGTTGTTGCTCTTTGGAATGTACGTTGATTCAGATGAAATCTTTTATTCGATGCTGTTGTTATATTACTTACGGTTTCGTTTGAAAATTGTATTCTGTTTATTGCACAAATCACACCTAATGTTCCTGGTTGTGGTGGATAATATCCGCCACCAAAATACCCATAATTAGAATTATATACTCCACTATTACCAGCGTTCTCAACATTTAATGCACCTACGGGATTAAATGTAAATGTCTCTGTTGAAAAAGTAAATTTTACAACACCAGACTTATAAGCAGCGCTTCTTCCCCCTGCCATGTAACCAATGCTAGGAGTTTGAGCCGTTCCAAATAAACCCCAACCAGCGTTTGATGGAGAATTTACTCCTGGTTGAGACATTGTTTCGGTGGAATAGTCTAATCTATCTTGACTGCTATGACCGTTAGTCTGATCTCCTTGAAACCATGCATAACTTGGAGTTGCCCAAGCCCCAAATCGTGCTCTTCTTGTAGATAAAGTCGATGGGAAAATGGAACTCACATCGGCAGAATAATCTATTCTTTGAATTGCACAAGTGTTTCCATGAGTTAAACTAACAGTACTAGTACTAGGTCCACGTTCGATACCACTTCCACCGGCAAGATAACCTCTAAGTGGAGACAGTCCAATCTCTGGCCAATTATCAAAATTATTATTATTTACATCCTTAACTTGGAGAGATTTAACCTCTTGAAGAGAAAATACTGCCATCAGAGACCAAAGATAGAATAACTCTGAGTTCTCTTTTTCCAGAACTCCATGTGTTTATATTTATTCAGCACATACTCACTCAAGAACTTTGTATTGTCTCGGTGTATCTTTTCAACACTACTCCTAACTGTGTGCATATTCTCTAAACCATAGACATTATCATTCTCTTCTTGCTTTGGTTTTACCTTATCAAAAGTGTGAATGAATCTTGGTTGTTCCAAGAAATCATAGATACGATTCAGTTGTTGTTGGGGATTTTTTACCAGATCATCATAGTCAACCAATAAAAGATACTTATCATATCCTTTTCTAAATGCTTCTGAAAGTGCATGATAACATAATCCAATACTACCCTGCGATGACATTAGATAGTCGGCACGATTATCATTTGATACAGTAATACCATTCCCAATCAAATGCTCATCAACAAAAGATCTCGTGCTTGATTTCTGAATCAGACACAAAAATGAAGTTATAATATCATGAATATCTCTGACTGGACAGATGATCTTTGGTTCTTTTGTGATGTAATCTTGTATGTGTTCTATCTGATTCACCCACCCTCTTGACTTATCCACAATAATATTCTGTGAAGTGTTACAGTAATAGTTCTCTGGAATAGATGATAGAACTTTATGTGCTCCTTCTGGATTTGGGTGTGCCTTATATTGTTCTGAGTTTTTTAGTAGATACTCTTCCGTATAATGAATTGTATCCAATAACGGTGAGTTAGTGGATGAATGTATCTCTGGATTCTGATTAAGTAGTGCCGTTAATAAAGTCGAACCTGATCTTGGAAGACCAGACATAAAATAAAATTGTTTCATACATTAATACTTATTTGACATTGATGCTGCTTTACGTACTTTTCTTGGAGTATATGGTGGAGATATGAGTGATGTAGTATCACTAGAAAAATCTAATCGACGAACATGAGTGCCGTCTGGTGAAGGATCTGGAACTGTGTGTCCACCAACAAAGTATCCATAATATGAATCAGTTTGAGAATTATGCTCATTGTAGACATAAAGAGGATTAATAGAATTGGGGAAATTTGTGAATGTGCCATTACTAAACTGCAGTTTTTCAAAATCACTATAATAAAAATTTGGTTGAGCACCAGGGCCATATCCACCCCAAAAATAACCATAAGTATTGTTTTCTATCGAAGTTCCTTGATATCTCACCCTAGTCATATTACCATAAGAAGAAGTGACATCAGTTGAAAAATCCAATTTATCAACACTCGAATAAATTGCTGGTCCTACTAGATTATATCCACCAGCAAAAAATGCATATTCGGGTGTTCTTACTGCAGTAGCATCTCCTTTTTGAGCACTCAATCTTCCTGATGAAGGTAAGGTAGATACACTCTCACTCGAAAAATCTAGTTTACAAATCTTCGAATGCCATGTTACAGGAATTGGTGGACTGAATTGATATGAATATCCTCCACCAAAATACCCTGCATGTATTGTGGATGTCTGTGATATCTTATCTGCAACTTGTGGTAAAGAATTTGTTAATGTTAATATAGATTCGTTTGAGAAATCAAATCTGTATATTGTAGATCTTCTTGCTGCAGGTGGAGGTGAAGGTGAATATCCACCACCAAAGTATCCATACTCATTGTTGTATGCAGATCTGTCATTACCATAATGAGATGTTGGTAGTGTTCCAACATCACTAAAAGTGTTTGTGCTAAAATCTTGTCTTGTTATATTACATAAAGATGGAGGACCAAATCCACCTATGGTGTAACCATAAGTTCCATATCCATTTCCACGAGCAAGTGATACTCCACCAGAGACTGCTGTTGTATGTTCTTTTGCAAATGGTAAATCATTTCCTGGATCACTTACGGTATCATTAGAGAAATCAAGTCTTGTTATGGTGCTGAGGTATGGTGATGGAGTTCGACCACCACCAAAGTAACCATAAGAATTGCTTGAGGTTGCTGCTGAATTTTTTCTTGCCGTTAGAAAATTATTTCCTGGATCACTTACGGTTTCATTGGAGAAATCAAGTCTTGTTATGGTGTTAATGGCTGTTGGATTAGGATTAGAACCACCACCAAAGTAACCATAAGAATTGCTTGAGGTTCCTTCTGAACCAGTTCTTGCCGTTGGTAAATCATTTCCTGGACTACTTACGGTTTCATTCGTAAAATCAAGTCTTGTTATGGTGTTAAAGAATGTTGGTGGAGGAAAATTAAAACCACCAGCATAATAACCATAAGAACTACTTGAGGTTGCTGCTAGATTATCTATTGCATCTGGTAAATTTTTACCTGGATTACTTACGGTTTCATTCGCAAAATCAAGTCTTGTTATGGTGTCGAGGTATGATGGAGTAGAACCACCAGCATAATAACCATAAGGATCACTTGAGGTTGCTGCTAAATATCCTCTTGATGATGGTAAATTGTTTCCTGGAAAACTTACGGTTTCGTTGGAGAAATCAAGTCTTCTGACTAAACATCCATATACAGCAGATAGACCACCAGCAATATACGCATAAAAATTGTTTGAGGTTGCTGCTGCACCCCTTATTGGGGATGGGTAATTATTTCTTGTATTACTTGCGGTTTCATTGAAGAAATCAAGTCTTGCTATGGTGGCAATTGTGGGTGAAGTTCCACCAACATAATAACCATAAGTAGAACCTTCTGGCCAACTATCAAAATTATCATTCTCTACATTTTCTACTTGCCTATCATAAACGGCATTTAATCCGAATACGTCTCCGACAATTGCCATTAGTTATTACCCTTGCTTAAGGTCTTGGTTGAATAATGAAGTGGATGTAAGTTCTTTTCTTTCTGGTTCTTCAATACCACGAAGCATATTCTGATCTGCTCTGGTGATCTCTTCAATACCTGCCGCAACATTCTGCTGAAGTGCATTTAAGAACTCCATTGGATTAGTTGCATCTCCAAATGTTCCCTTAGTTCTATTCACATCATCTTCAAGAACCGTAGGAGCACTTGCTCTTCTCATTGAACGAATGTTGCCAGCATTGACACCAGTTCTTGCGGCAAGAAGATCGTCAAGAGACTGGTTAGAAAGTCTTCTCTGCCAATACTCTGGTTGGTCTGCATCATACTGCTCTTTCGTAATCAGTTTGCCACCATTCAGTTCTACAAGTCTGCTGATTACTTTATCAAAGAACTCAAGTTCTTCTACCGATGCCTTAAATCCACTATTCAATCCTTCCAGCATACGGTGGAAGTGAAACTCATCAATATCATACCAACACAAAGACTCACCACCCTCACGATTTTTCCACCAGATTGGTTGTGTCTTATCCTTACCATCCCACTTATAATGAAACTCTCGTGCTGCCTGCTTTGCCTCAATCACTCTAGACAGAAGACCTTCGGCAACGCTCTTGCGGTTAATGATTGCTGCCTTAAATGCCGAAGGAATCGTGAAATTATCGTGAACAATAAACTTCTCAATCTGAAAATTAGAACGACCTTGTGCTAATTCTGTTTCACTTTCCTGCCAACGAGTTGCCTCCGACAGCACTTTCAGCATAAAGTCGTTATTGTCATCTAAAACTTCTTTAGATGTTGCCAAAGCAATTGCTTCATAATTGTTAGACATACTGATCCAAAATTTTTAATCGTGTTGTTTCTATTTATTATTCTTTGCGAAGAACAATCCTGACATTTGATTACTTTGCTTTATTTTTGTAATTGTAAAATTATTTTTTTCCAAAAATTCAAAAAGATCTTTTGATTTTTTATCCGTATAATTATCATGATATTCACCCACAATATTTTTTATCTTATTCAGTTTTTTTGAATTCATTATAATTTCATATTCCGCACCTTCTGCATCAATTTTAAGTAATGATACTTTTTGAATATGATCTAAGATGTCATCTAAACTAACTGTATTAGATTCAATTCCTGGTCCTTCACTATAAAAAGAATGTAATCCTGTATTGTGTCCAAGAACTCTATGTAGTATTCTTTTTCCTGACCTATCGGAGACTGCAAGATTATATGCTTGGAAATATTTGTAATCTTTTAAATTTTCTATCAATTGGTTAAAATTTTCTGGTTCGGGTTCAAAACAATGAATCTGTTTACAACCTTTATCCATACAAAGTTTTGCAAAAAATCCTTTATGTGAACCAATATCAATCACAATATCATCGTCGCCAAAAGATTCTATTTCATATTCATTGGATTCATACACTTCATTATAAATCCAATCATCATCATATTGAATGATTTCAATCATTGTTTTCCAATATTCCGATATTTTTTTCCAAGAATATACTTCTCTGATCATCTTTGATAGATCATTTGTGGCGGCATAGAAAGTTTCTGGTTGCTTATCAAAGAAATCAAAGCACCTTGAAACCTCTTGTGCAAACTCATTAATAAACTTTGGTGATGGTTTCCAACCCTCTGCTGTATTTTCACCAAGCATCGGAACATACTTGCCTCGGTTGAATGAGACTTCTCTCAGTGCTCCAATGTCACTTACAATCGGATAACATCCACATGCCATTGCCTCTACCATAGAGACACAGAAAGTTTCCTCCCACAGATTTGGGTGCATAAAAAATGCGGCATCCTGTATGTGTGGTAGAAGTTCTTCTCGGTCAATGCATTTAGAATACTCTACACCCTGAAGATTTTTGAGTTCTTCTATTG
>Ga0255772_10006961_pt1 | contig 10187 bp, 11 predicted proteins | sample 071ome_34_FD_179970 | JGI IMG/M metagenome (GOLD analysis project Ga0255772, IMG submission 179970) | Coastal salt marsh microbial communities from the Groves Creek Marsh, Skidaway Island, Georgia - 071411BT metaG (version 2) | ecosystem: Environmental > Aquatic > Marine > Intertidal zone >... | reverse complement strand
AACTTTTTGCTAAATGGCCATTGTGGCTCAGCCATCCAGCGAACATCTCAGGATTGTATGGCATACTTGTCTCATTATCACTTTTGATGCCATATGCATTTGGGGCTGATGCCAACGAGGCTTGGTTTGAAAAATGGATTGTTCATTCTGCATTCCTTGTTGTCGCATGTTCAATTTCAGGATTTGCCTCATCACTTATCGTTCATTTCTCTAAGCGTTTCCCTGTACAACCACCAAGAGCAATTCTCTATCCTATGCCATTCTTGGGCTTGGCTCTCATCACAATTGATCGAACTGACTTGGTATCCTTATCAGCCCTCGTGACCTTGATTTGGATGTTTTTGTTGTTCCCTGGGCCACTTTATGTTCATCTTTCTTGGGCACCTCGCTATCGATTGCTGTGCATGCTTGAAGATGGGGGCAATCCGTTTGATGGCATGGAACTCGTAGATGATGAAACAGAGCAGGTTAGCGAGGATTTATCAGACCAAGAATTTGAACTGATTGAAGTTGTCGAAGCCTTTGATTCAGAAGAGTAAGCATTCAATTCTAGAGCAATCCGACTGCCGGGCCTGCCTTTTCAAAACATGATAAAACTTCATTCAAATCATCTTTTGTCAATCCTGCAGACATTTGTGTTCGAACACGTGCTTTGTCCCTCGCAACCATTGGGAAAACGATTGCTCCGGCCATGACACCTTGTTTTGCAAGTTCTTGAGAGAGTTGTTTGGCTGTTGCTGACTCTCCACACATAACTGGAATAATTGGGGTGGTTGAAACCCCTGTATCAAAGCCCATGGATTGTAATTCATTCCTGAAATATTCTGTGTTTTCCCATAATCGTTGATGATGCTGCGGTTCTGACATGAGCACTTCGATGGCTGCTTTTTGGGCTGCCGCCACACCTGGAGGTTGAGAACCTGAAAGCAACCATGAACGCGAGTGATTGAGTGCATGATTTCTTGTGAGTTCAGTACCAGCGAGAATACCTCCTTGTACACCGAGTGCCTTCGAAAATGAACCCGTTTCAAAATCTACTTTCCCTTGAAGACCAAAATGGTCGACAATGCCAGCACCGCCTTCACCGAGGACACCTTCTCCGTGGCAATCGTCCACATATACCATAGCCCCGTATTCTTCAGCGAGTTTTGTCACCTCGTCGAGCGGAGCGATATCTCCATCCATGGAAAACACACCATCGGTAATAATGAGTTTTCTATCGCTTGAATCATGTGCTTTGAGCACGGCCTCCAATTCAGCCATATCGTTGTGGGCATACACTGCTCTTGACGCCTTTGTCAGACGAACCCCGTCGATAATTGAACCATGATTCAACTCATCACTAATGATGACATCTTGAGGCCCTTGGACAAGCGTCGGTATGAATCCAACATTGACAGTATAACCTGCAGAATAAATGAGAGCTGCTTCAACACCTTTGAATTCAGCAACCTTCTTTTCAGCTTCAAGGTGGAGGTCCATTGTGCCAGCTATCGCACGAACAGAACCACTTCCAGCACCGTAGTTCTCGGTTGCATCCTTCATCGCTTTCATGACTTTAGGGTGCGTCGTCAGATTGAGGTAATTATTTGCTGAGAGCATGATTGTCGGTCGGCCATCGATGGTGCATCTTGGTTGGTTGGGGGACTCTAATGTGGGAGGTTCCCAAAGAAGTGCATTGTTCTTTAATTCGTTGTGTCGTTCCGCCATCCAAGAAATGTCGCCGGGCATGATTCCACCTCATCACCGCCTTCCATTCGTTGCACATGAATGTGATGCATGGATTGAATGAGACTATCGCTTGACAACAATTGTCAACAAATCTCCATCTTTGAGTAAATGATCAAGTCCCACTCTTTGCCAGTCAAACTTTGCACTTGGGCCTTTAACGCGAGCAAATCGAAATTTTCGTACAAAATCTCTATGCAATTTATTGCAGATGTTTTCAACCGTTGAATCATCTTTAACGATGAGTGGTTCTTCTAAATCGGCTTCTTGCCCTTGGGGTTTGAGGTACACCCGCATGAAGCCTAAATTATCGTAAATGAAATCCTTCAATGCATCGAGACCAATATCCTTGAACGCTGAAATTCTCATAATTGGCCAGTTTTCGGGTAGCGATTTCTCAATCTTTTCTAATTCAATTTCGGTTGCAATATCAATTTTATTGACTGCGATGACCGCTTTTTCATACACTCGATTGCTCGCAAGTGTGTCAACGATTTGTTCAGGTGTTGCATCATGTCGTAAGGTAACAATTGCACTCGTGTAGCCAAATGTTCGGATAATATCGCCCATTTCATCATCTGAAAGATGTGTTTGTTCTACAGTGCTCCGTACATCGATTCCACCTCTATCTGTTCTCGAAATAAAAATTGGTGGCTTCGCTTCATTTAGACGCAATCCTGAATTGTGTAATTCTCGATGCAAGACATCAAAGTGCCCCTCTTGAAATGGGTCAACAATATAGAGGACCATGTCTGCACTGCGAATCACATTGAGAATTTCCTTCCCTCTTCCCTTCCCTTCTGCAGCACCTTTGATGAGACCTGGTAGGTCAAGAATTTGGATTCGAGCACCCCGGTGTTCCATCACACCAGGAATACATGTTAACGTTGTAAATGCATAGCCGCCTGCTTCAGATTCTGCGTCTGTAATTTTGGATATGAGCGTTGATTTACCGACCGAAGGAAATCCAACCAAAGCAACAGTGGCATCGCCTGTTTTCCGTACTTCAAACCCCTTGCCACCACCGCTTGCAGAAGCATGTGCATGTGCTTTTTCTTCCTTTAATTTGAGTTGGGCGATTTTGGCTTTAAGTTTACCAATGTGAGCATTTGTGGCTTTATTCTTCTGCGTCTTATCAATCTCAGCACGAATCATTTCGATTTGTTCTTTGATTGTAGCCATACTCAGCCCCAACAATGCGTCTTGCGAGTTCTTCTTGAAGGCTCTTCTTCTCAAGGGTAATTTTAATTCAATGTTGAATTGAATCGGAGGTCTCAAACATGACGTCCTCCTCGCATCACCATGGGCATTGATTTGGTTGCGTTGCTCATCGATGAATCATCTTTGGCCAATGTTTTGCAAACACCTTGGAACATTGTTTTTGATGGATTTGAAAACGGGTCGATTCGGTTGCAGCGAGTGGAGAAAGACGCAAAACTGCATCGAATGTTCGATATTGACATCGAGTCTGAAATTCTCGATTGGATGGAGTCAAAGCACGTCAATGTGCAGAAATCCATCCTAGAAAATCTTCTCGTCGTTGATGATGGCTGCGATGGTCTTCGCTTGTTCATGATGTGGGCAAGTCCTGGTTTCTGGGAAGTTTGGGAAGGCAGGGCCTTCATTTATCTTGGCGTTGCATGCAACAAAGAGATTGAACAAGTTGATGATTTGTACACTGAAGAGACATGGCGTACAGTTGAAGATATGCTCACAGGTGTTTCAAAGAAAGAATTTAGTGAACGAGTTATTATGGATTGGCTAAAACGGCGAGAGGCACTTGGTGAAACTATCGACGAGACGAAAGACCCCAAAATCCTTCCAACATTTGATGCTCATACACGTGCCGCAGAGTCGCTCATCGAAATGTTTGACGCAAAGACAAGCGGTCAGTTTGAATTGGTTGTTGGCCGAGATCATCTACCTTCTTCAGATTGGGGTTTTGGACGAATGAACTTAGCTAAATTCTTGAATGGCCAGCCGTGAGGTTCAAAATACTCGGTCAAAACGCATGAACATGACCGATGAGCAAGATATTGAGCAAGAGGAGGCTCAAGATGTCGTTCCCTTGGAGGAAGACGAGGTTGTTGAAGAGGAAGTTCAAGTCGACCCACTTCAAGAAGCACTTGAAAGGGCTGAAAAGGCTGAAAAAGAAATTGCATATCGTGATGCTGAAATTCAAAATATTCGTAAACGTTCAATGCAAGAAAAATCCGAGGTTATGAAGTTTGGTAGCATGCCCCTTGCAAGACGAATGGTTGGCGTGCTTACAGATGTTGACCGTGCTCTACAAAGTATTGATGACGACGATCAAAGTGCTGTTGCACAAGGACTTCGACTCTTACGAAACAAATTGTGGCATGAACTGTCCGCTGAAGGAGTGGCAGAAATTGAGGCAAAATCAAAACCCTTTGACCCAAGTACCATGGATGCAGTCATGACAATTCCAGCAACCGAGCAACATCCTGCTGGTATGGTTGTCGACCTCCTTGAAGCAGGATTTCTTTACAAGGAAAAAGTGATGGTCGCCGCAAGAGTCGTTGTTGCCTCAGAGGATTAACCTGCATGCACACCGGTTTCAAATGTTGATAATCGGAACAAAGCGTCGTTTTCAATCATCCATGAAGCGATTGTTTTAGGCAGGACTTCACCTAGAATCATTTGAACAGCATCCTGGTCATCAACAGTTGAGAGCATTCTCATCGTTTGTCGAACCCTCCACCCTTCATATGCATCTCTTTGTGCATATTCTGCACGTTGTACATTCCAACCTGCTTGTTGGTACAATGTTAACGTCGGTCCGTCGGAGGAGTAGAGTATGCCTTTGCCGTGCGAATGTTCAGCGTGCTCGACCCATCGTTGAGCATCATGAATATCCTCAATGGCCACAACCGTTGCGTCGATGTTTTGGGTATCCATCCATCTTTGAATCATCTCTTTCCGTTCTTCAATGGTCCATGGGTTCATTGGTTCATACCCGCACTGCGCTGAACCAATCGCAAGGACAAGTCTCAATTCCTCCTTGGTGGCATAATTTTGTGCTGCTAAAACGAGTTGTTCATGACCCTTGTGGAATGGTTGAAATCGACCCAACACGACGCAGTTCTTTGCTTCACTCAAAGTATGATTCCACCTGTATTTCCGGAATGTTGTGCCCCATGTCTCGAAAACATTGGAGCATTCTTTTGCACCCTTCAATCATTTCCTCAACAGGGGTTTCACCCATCGAGCCAACCCTAAACATCTTACCTTTCAGATGGTCTTGACCACCTATAACTTGCGTATTATATTTTGATTTGAGTTGAGTCCGCCATGCATCATCAATGCCTTCTGGATATAAAATTGCGGTGACGGTATCGCTTCGTTGTGCATCATCGGCAAGGAGGGTGAAGCCAACATCGGAAAACAAGTTTCTGACACCGTTTGCAAGGTGCCGACATCGACTCCAACGCCCTTCGTTTGTCTCTTCTTTGAGGTTTTGAAGCGATGCTGACCAGCCCATTGCCAAATTGATTGCTGGCGTCCATGGCGTTTGATCATCACTTGCATTTTTCAGTGCAGCTGGTAGGTCGAAATAATATCGAGGGCTAACATCGCCCTGTTCAGTAATCGCATGAACCCTGTCGATGAATCGTTGATGAATGGCGATGGCTGCGATTCCAGATGGGCCAGCAGTGCACTTTTGAGCACCAACAACAATCGCTTCAGCATTCCATTCTGTTGGATGAACCGGTATGCCTCCAACGGAGGTAATGCCATCGAGAATGAATGCGGTGTTGTGACGTTGACATATCTCTGCTATGGCCTCTGCATCTTGTGTAATCCCAGCACTTGTCTCGTTGTGGCAAATGAGGACCGCTTCGTACGCTGAACGTTCCAATTGATTTTCAATTTCAAATAAATCAAATGAGCGACCCCAGTCATACTTGAGGTGTTTGACTCGACAAAAGCGCTCACACATTTCCGCAACGCGTTCGCCGAATTTCCCGTTTGTTGGAACGAGCACCCGGTCATTTGGACGAAATCGATTTGCAACAACCATCTCCATTGCAGCAGTACCGCTTCCGCTGACAACAATGACCCTATATCCATCCTCGCCTGACCACGATTCTTGTTTAGGAATTCCTTGACTTGGCGATAGATTAAACGCATACCTTAACCCAGAATTTAGACCAGCCATGACCTCACGAAACTCACCGCTGCGTGCAGTGATGACAGGTGTAGCCATTGCATTGAGGCATTCCTCGCTCATTCGAACAGGGCCGGGGACAAGAAAGCATGAGGATAATTCTTCCATGATACACCGAAGACTCGACGGTTTTTCAATTAGGTGAAGCAATGTTCTCTTCTTCGCTAAATGCGTTGAAGTCATAGAGGAGCAGTGCAACGCGTTGGTATGCTGAGGGTGGGCATCGCCATGCTTCAAGGTGCTCGCCATGAGCACGCAGAGGCGATTCGTAGTGCAGCATCGCAACTTCAGGTCGACGTTGAAATTGTTGCAATTCGAGTTCCGTCAGATGTAGAACAGGGGATAGACGCACTCATATTGCCAGGTGGCGAATCAACAACAATGCGTATTGCGAGTAAACACTTTGCTTTGCTCGACGCCCTGTTTTCATACATTCATTCTCACCCTGAGTTACCGATTTTAGCAACATGTGCAGGAGCTATTTTGCTTGCGACCCCACCAGAGCCGTTTCGTCGTTTCATCGATGTCGACATCACACGAAATTCATGGGGCCGGCAAAGGGAATCCTTCGAAACTATTGTCAACCTCAATCTTCAAGGGCTTAAACCGATAACAGGGCCAAGTGCTTATCCTCAGCGTGAGGGAGCTCACTTGCCATTAATGATGGAAATGCAAGCCGCCTCCATCGTCAACGAAGGTTTTCCTGGTGTGTTCATCCGTGCACCGAGATTTGGAAAAGTAGAGCCACCTTGCAACATCATTGCAACGGTGAACGATGAAGCAGTTGGTGTACAGCAAGGCAATACTCTTGCATTGACATTCCATCCAGAATTGACAAAAGACAGGCGTTTTCACTCTTGGTTATTATCGACAGCAAATGGGATGGTGGAATAATGGCATTTCATCTACCCATGGCAGAAGTGCTTCCCGCTGAGCAAGGGGAGGCAGAAGGCTGTATTCAATGCCAGGAAGGACGAAAAATGGTGTTATTTGTCACAGGAAAATGTCATTGGGGTTGCGACTATTGTCCATTATCCGATAATCGAAGAGAATCCCCCGACATGTTTGCCAATGAACGTCGATGCACGACTTGGGATGAAGTCATTGAAGAAGCAAAAGCGATGAACGCAACTGGTACAGGCATTACCGGCGGCGACCCATTGCTCGATGCAGAGAAATCGATTGAAGCCGTGACACAATTAAAACGACATCTTGGAGATGAACATCATATACACATGTACACGTCAATTCCTTTTGACATTGCTCTTGCACAACGATTTGCGGATGCCGGCCTTGATGAAATCCGATTTCACTTGCTTGACGGTAGGCCGACAAAATATCTCGATGTGATGCAGTCATGTCACAAACAAGGCATTGTCGTTGGCGTCGAATTGCCATGTGTGCCGGATAATGAAGCATCGCTGTTCCAACTTCTAGAAGAGCTTGAACAGACGCCGATTTCATTCTTGAATTTGAATGAACTCGAGATAACGATTGGCAACCAAGAGAACATGGATGTTCGAGGGTTCAATTTGTCCTCATCGATGTCAGCGGCAGCAGAAGGTTCCGCGGAGTTGGCTCTTCGACTTCATGAGGCAGGAAAAACGAAATCCTATCATGTCAAATTTTGTACCGCCCAGTACAAGGATGCTGGCCAATTACGAAACCGATTCAAGCGAAGAGCGGAAATGACGCTACGACCATACGAATCATTGACTGAAGATGACACTATTCTGTTCGGAGCAATACCGACATCAATTGAAGATGCACACGATGACCTCGAAGAAATAAAAACAATGTGTGAACTGACAGACGGTTGGATTCGTTACGATGCAAAAGAAGGACGTATCGAAATTCCTGTTGCTCTTGCCGAGGAACTTGCGGAAATTCTTGAAGTTCCAGTTCAGGTCATCGAAGTTCATCCAACGCATGAGCGTCTTGAAGTTTCATTGGTACACCTCAATTCATTCTAGATTGGTCATCCTCATAGAACCTCGATTGATTAGCATTAAATTTTAGTGATGAGCCCGCAAAGTATCGGGCTCGTGGTCTAGGGGTTATGACGTCGCCTTCACATGGCGAAGATCGCCGGTTCAATTCCGGCCGAGCCCACTCTAGTCTAACACGACATTGATGAACGGCGCCGCGTACCGTTATAATCATGGGATTGCTGGAACAAGTTGATTTCGGCGTCTTCAAACAAAAGGAAACATGGACGGCATTTGGAATCGCTGTTGTTCTTTTTGTTTCCATTTCGTATGCAGCGTTATCAATGTTTGATAGCATGGATGAGTTATTTCAATCGGACGCGGAACCAGCACCAATACCGAATGTTGTATTTGAATCCCTCAATCGAACTGGAATAGAGTCAGGGCTTGTAAATGAAACTGGATGGTTCAACCTTGACGATTTTCGTGGTAGTGTGATTATTCTGGACTTCATGGCTCACGATTGTAGCAATTGCCATTCTGTGCAAGCCCACCTCGAAGAAAACATGGAAGAATGGTACACCTTGGCGGAGCAAAATGAACGGGATTTGAAAATTTTCGCCTACGGTGCATGGAATTCAGGAAAAATTGCAGAGACCCTTGATTACCTCAACACTTCGTCTGGAGAATATACTGTGCCTCTCTATCCAACAGGATTGGGTTCAACCACAGCTGCAGTTCTCGAGGACGGTTCGACAACTGACCCGAATCGATTGTTCACCACAGCAGGTACTGGTCAAATTCCAGTGGTACTCATCATTGACGAAGAGGGTTACATCATTGCTCAACAACCCACAGGGACACCAAAAGATCAGTGGGTTCATTTTGATGGGACCTTGGAAAAAGCATTAACAGAGGGCGTTGATTCTACTACAAGTCAGCGAATTGCATGGGAAGAGCCCTCAACGTCCTACGGTGCAGTATTCGCTCTAGGGATGATTCTATCCATATTGGTCTATTTCTCCCCATGTGCATTCCCTGTTCTTCCAGGTTTCATATCGTATTATCTATCATTGGGTGCTCGTGAAGATGAATTAATTGAGCAAGGCAAATTGAAGAATAAAATGCCGAATTCCATGGTTATTGGTTCATTATCTGGTTTGGGCATGTGGACTTTCTTTGGCTTAATAGGCATCTTAGCCATCGCGATGGGACAGGCTTTTTCTCAATCAGGCATCATTCATTATATCGCTCTCTTCGTTGCACTTCTCCTTATTGTGTTAGGGGGAATGATGCTGCTTGGGGTGACAACGCATCTCCTTGGTTTTGTCCAAAAGATTGTTGACAAATACAGCACCACAGAAGCAGATGATACATTTACCCCTCGTCGAAACATGTACCTTTACGGCATAGGTTATGCAGCAGCATCAATCGACTGTACCGCTGCTGCGGTTATTCCCTTCGTCGTCTTTTTGTCGACGCTTGGTACGACCGCTATCGGATTTGGAATTGGTGGGCTCATGGTCGGGCTTCTTGTCTTGATGATTGCAGTCACTGGTTTGGTTGGTATGGGTCGACAAGTCATGATCAATTTCTTGCGTCGAGCTACAGGAACAATCAAACTTGTCGGTTCATGGATGATGATGATGGCAGGAGTTGGATTGACAATTTATTTGACGAGCCCAGAAATCGTTAATGCCATCTTTAGTTAATCGTTAACGTCGTTAACTTTTTGCGACATCTCAACCAAAAGATGTAACCTATGACTGCACCGCTTACTGCATCAAAGACATAATGTTGTTTCGTTGTTAATGTTGAAATAAAAAGCAGAATCCACAGAAGTGTAAGCATCATCAACAATGGGGATGATACATTCCCTCCATGTGAAAACAACCAGATGCTTGCGAGCAGAATAAACAAACTATGTGCTACATGGAGGGAAGGAAAGGCATTGTAATTCTTATCCAATGCGTGGAGAAATTCGTAAACAAAGCGAAATGGTCCTTCGATGTTGGCTGGGCGAAGTGTAATTTCAGTTGGAAAAAAGAAGAAAAAAGCAAAACAAAACCAAGTGAGCAACAAGAAGTTGTTCATAATGACAGAGCCTTTTTCGCGAAAGATTTCTTTCGATAGAATAATGGCAAACACTGGATAATAGATGTAAAGTGTCATGTACGCAAGAATTGATACTGAAATGAACGGTATCTGTTGATCGATTTCAAGGATTGGTTGAATCGGTGATGTCCATAATTTGTGTGCAAACGAATTCAATAGGATGTAAGGGAGACCTATGAAGGTCAACATCATCAAGATATATGTTAGACTTCTGTCAAATCTTCGGA
>Ga0255772_10006959_pt1 | contig 10190 bp, 10 predicted proteins | sample 071ome_34_FD_179970 | JGI IMG/M metagenome (GOLD analysis project Ga0255772, IMG submission 179970) | Coastal salt marsh microbial communities from the Groves Creek Marsh, Skidaway Island, Georgia - 071411BT metaG (version 2) | ecosystem: Environmental > Aquatic > Marine > Intertidal zone >... | reverse complement strand
AACTGAGTTCAGACAGTTAGATGCGAGATTGGGAAGATGGATGAGTCCTGATCCGATTTTTCAACCCGGAGAATCACCGTACCAATCTATGGACGGAAACCCAATTAACTTAACTGATGTTAGAGGTTTAGATCCTGGAGATCCTGTTGAAGATAGAATGATTAAAGGAGGGTTGCACGCCGGATGGGAAGTTACAAGAGATGAATACAATGCGAATAAAGGAAAAACAGACGATATATGGAGATATCAGGCAGTTGGAAGAGATGAGAATGGTAAATATATCTATGCTAGGTATCGCTTAAAAAGTGGTATGGCTACACCTATAGTTGTTGAACCTAAGAGTCCTAGTCTTATAAAAGAAGAAGCTGAAACAATTACAAAAGCTGATTTCGAATATAAGTTTGAGCCTTTCACAGAAGATGAATTAACGGAAAAGAAAGAACCTATTAAAGTAAAAGATCCTATTGTTGAAATAGAAGATCCAGAACCTCCTGTAAAAAAGAAAGATCCTGTAAAAACTACAGAGGTTATTCCTAAAACAACATTTCGAAAAACTAACATCAAAATAAATGTCAGTTTTGATCCAAATCAAGATGAATTAGACTCTCCAACAAGTAGCGACTGGGGAAGTGATGATATTTCTGAAGATATTGAAGCTTCTTTAAAGGTGCTTAGAGCAAATAAAGAAAGTTATGTTGAAATATGGCCTTCTACTAAATATGGAGGACCTAACGCAACTCATAGTACTCTTAGAAAAGAAGGGTTTGCTAATGCAAAAGAGTTAATTGAAGCAAGAGCTGCTGAAGTCGTTCGTCAATTTATGGATATAGAACCTTCTCTTAATAGGAATCAAATAAGGGTCATCTATGATGGGACAAATTATGGTTCAGCTGTTGAGTTCAGGTCAGTAACATGGGAAGCTGAAACTAAATAACGTCCACTTGGAATAATTTTTGTCAAAACGATTAAAATGAGGAATTTCTATTTAATAATATTAACGATTCTATCTTTCAATTTGTACTCTCAAAAAGAACTAATAGGAGATACTATTTTACATACTAAAATCAATGGCTCAGATGCTCCAGACATCATGAAGTTGAATAACTTTTCTGATTATGAATTTGTAAGAGCAGGTTATGACCCTGATTCGATTACTAATGAGATTTTCGTTTTGCGAAAAGACAAAAAACATTTAGTTATTGTTACAGAAGTATTGAGAAATGACTCAACTATTTCTAATCTGGTATTAGATATTATAGATGTGAAATTAAAAAGTAATCAGCTAATAGAATTTAATTTTTGTTGGTATGATGGTAAGGAAAATCCCAATATAATTGCCGTTATGCAAGAAACAAAAACTAAATATTTGTACGATAAGCCTGTTGCTGGTTGGGAGATACTAAAGTTTAAAAGAAGGGTAGAAAAAGTAAAACTTAGTAAAATCGAATGTTCTGTTGATGAAAGGCACTTGAAAAAAGAAAACAAGACGAATTAGTCTTAAAATTTAACTTCTTCAAATGCTTTAATTTCGATTAGATAATCGCTGATATTTTTGCCGTTTAAGGTGATTTCTCCAATGTATCTGGAATGAATAAGGGGGTCACATACCAAATTCCAATACTACAAATCACCAATAAATATCTTTAAAAGTAGGTTCGGGTTTATGGAGTAAGCTCGGGTCATACTTAGCACAAAGAGCAGTAACAAAGTCTACATCAGGAAAACGCTTTTTAAAATCAGTTGAACCTTTGTACATCCTTTGCAGGGCTAGGAAACTCATGAGGTTGAGAGCTACAAGCGTATCGGGTGCGTCATCGAGATAGTACTTCACAGCAGACCGCGAGGTAACAGGTTTTAAGTTCTCTTCTTTGATGTGATACAAGTGCGAAGGATTACAAATAAAAAACTCGTAATCATCGCGAGTAGCTTGTGAAAAAGTAATAGGATTAATTACTGTCTTTGCGCCACTTTCTGCAAAGTCTTCTTCGGCTTGTTCTTCTTTAGGAACTTTAATGTTTAAAGACTTTTCGCCATGTAAACACCCAAACTTTCTGTAAAGTGGTTTTCCTTCTAAAATGGGCATTATATCCAGCATTAAGTCCACGTCAATCTCACCTGAATCTTTATCAAAACATTGTGGCTCGAAATGATATGAGATCGCCTCGGCAACAGCTTTGAGTATCTTTTGTTTATCACTAGCTACTCTTTCTTTATCACCATTTTCATTGTAGTTGTAAATGTTCTCGAGGGTAACAATGGTAGCTCCTTTTGGATGAAGCTTTAAAGCGTATTCTAAATCGATTAACTGGTTAGATTTACAAATCTTCTTTAGTGTACGTTCGCTTAATTCTTCCCGTGTAGAATAAGGATTTACGGTAAGTTTATTCCAAGCTTTTAAAACGATTTTATGGAGTTTATTACGGTTCTGAAATTCCTTCTTAACCAATAGTAAAGCATGAATATGAATATTCAAACCACTCTCAGTATTAGTTGTTTCAATACCGTATTCACCACCATACACAAAGTGATTCCACTGCTTGTTTTTACGCAAGAAATTGAACATTCGTATTAGTTCATCATAGTAATACTTTTCTCCTCTAAAGCCTGATTCTTTGTAATGTGGAAGCGTTAAAGTAAGGTGCATCAAATCATAACCTTCGGAAGATAAAAACGAGTAATCATTAACCATTTTACCATCTGTTTTCATTTTCAAAAGCTTAGAATCTGTAATGGCTCTAATACTTCCTGATTTGTTATTCTGAATGAGATTAACGGTTCTGTTTTGCTCAAAGAATAACATATACTTTCTGCGTACTCTCTTTTGCCGAATAGAATTACACACAAAACAAAGCTTATGGTCGCAAGTATGCGAACCGATATAATCGATAGCTCCATTGTTTTTATGCTCTCGATACAAAGAAATAGAAGCGCATGAATTAAGGTTCTTGTGGAGCTTAAACAAGTATTCTCTGCGGTTTTGATCTAAAGAATCACTAGTAAGCATCGGTGTAAGCTGTTTGGTAAGTTCCCAGTTCTTGCGCTTACAAGCTGATACACGGTTGGAACGTTTACGATTGCAGGATACTTGTAGCTCAAGCTCTGAAATCTTACTATCATTAGATGATTTGTTATGAACCTCGTTATTTAAAAAAATTCCGAGCGTTCCTTTATTATCTAGGAAGGGCTTTTTACTAGCTCCGCCCGTAAAAAGGTTAGACTGGGGGATCATAGGCAGATAGATTAAAAGAGTGATTAACAGAACCAAGCAACTCTACATATCCTTCAATAGCAGAAAGCTTACTGATAGCCTCAGTTCTTTTAGGAGAATTAAGGATAGGCAAAGCATGAATTAAAGCTTGTAACACAGAATTTTGCCCTTGTAGAGCTTTGCACAGTTTTTTAAGTGAATTTGCTTTACGTAAGGCTTTTAATCGCTTAGAGGTGTCTAATGATAAATACAAATCAACATGACTTTTATCTAAACAGCCTTTAAGGTTAAATGCCCACCAGTTGATGTATTCATTAAGGGCAATGATGATTTCTTTATGGATAAACTCCGCAAGATAATCGCGAAGCTCCTCTATAGAGTTGAACTTTTGATTTTCAATAGCTAAAGACGGCACAAGAGCCGATTTGTATGATAACTGATAAATACCAAACAGGGATTTAGAGACTGATATGTGGTTGTTAGAGATCATAGGCTAGAAAAGAATAAAACCAAGAGAGAACTTGCCTAAGGCTCTCCCTTGGAACATAATTAGCCCACCACACAAGGAACTAATTACTCTGAATATTTTATAGTTATTACAAGGCATTGCTTATTACTTTTCTTGCTTTAAAAACTCTGGGTAACGTGGTTTTCCCAATGATTTTATGATGTATTCAATTTGTAAAGGAGTGAAAAGCCTCCCGTAGGGCTTCCCCACCTTTTTTAGTAAGGGTTCTAGCCATTTACTAAGGGTTCGAGGGTCAACATCATAAGCTCTAGCCATCATGGTTTTAGTGATGTGTTTATAGCTTTTTTGTACTGGTTGTTTTCTCCTTCTGGGTCTTCCTCTTCTCATGGTCTTACTTGACTTCCTTTAACTAATCTGAAAACAATATATGAGGTTGTTTTTAGTCGATTGGACGTTCGGGACAGTTCGAGGCAGTAAAAGCGAGTAAAAGGCAGTAAAAGGGAGTAAAACGTGTGTTTGAGAATGTATTTAGGAGCTTAAATCTGTAGAATTGATGTTCGCAAAAGCGATACTAATGATTTACAACTAACCTACATTAAGGGTACATTAACAGGTGAAAAACAAACAAGCAACAAACAAAAACATAACAAGATTTTGTCGGTTTATGTCTGTTTAATGTTTGAAAAAAGCAAAAAAATAACACTTACAGTATAGTAAATGCTATGGTTTGGGGTAATAAGATGTATAGAAAAGGTATGTTTTCTAATAATCGTGATTAGAACGGTTATCCAAAACTGCTACAATTTCAATAGCGTTTTTAGAAACTTGATATATAAAAGAAGTTCTAGGATATATAACCGCTTTATGAAAGTCTTTCTTTTTAGACTTAGGATAGGATTGATTGAAATGCTGAATATTACGTAAAATCTCTTCGGCTTTATCATCAAACTCAACAGCAACAGGCACACCGTACTTTTCGATAATAGTTGCAAGTATATCTTTATAAGCCTGTTTAGCAGTAGGCGACCAAATAATAGTTGGAAGTTTCTTAGTCATTTGTTTTCCCAAGCATTTGGTCTATTTCACTCCTTACATCATCATGATTGATTCCTTTACCTTGCTTAATTTCTTTAGCACCTTTTTGAATCAATTTCTTTTCACTAGCTGTAAGTTGTTCCCACCAGTCTGTACTATCGTCTTCAATATTGATGAAGTCAAGTGTTTTTATGTAATTCAGTAAAGCAAGAGCCTTGCTGTTATTAATATCTATATCTATCGTGAATTTCATAATTACGAGTTTAAGGAGTGTTGAACATTGCTTTTAAATAAAAAGGCATCCAGCATAGCGAAAACGTGCTTCTTATCTTCACTTGAAAGCTTTTGAATACTTTGAATTCTTTTCATAATAGATTTATCCATAAAAGTATCTGTATTTCCAACTAGGTAGTCAAGTGAAACACTAAGAGCTTCCGCAATCTTATTTGCAATCTCAACAGAAGGAGTAATCTCATTTCGTTCATACCTTCCAATTACAGCTCCAGAAGTACCAACCTTCTTACCTAAATCCTCTCTATTTAATCCCTTTTCTTTTCTAAGGGCAGTTATTTTATCACCTAGTTTCATTATTGATAAGTTATGAAAATGCTTAAAAAATCTAGCTTTCTATCAAATAACGTAACAAAAAGGTAAAAAACAAAACTAAAAAATTTGGTTTTAAAGTTAATGATTGGTTAAATTCGTAACCTATAAGTGAAGTTTATTTTTTTCAATAAAAACTCAAAAAAATCCCACCATGAGCTTAGAAGACGTAAAAAGAGCCAACAACATCCTAGAAGTAGCCGATCGATTAGGCATTAAAGTAGATCCAAAATCAGGAAAAGCCTGTTGTCCATTTCACAACGACAAAAACCCAAGCTTACAGTTTAGCAAAGAAAAACAAATAGCCACTTGCTTTAGTGGTAATTGTGATGCTGGAACAATGGACACAGTTAGTTTGGTAGCTAGGAAACTAAACACTGATACCACAGGAGCTTTAAAATGGCTGAATCCTATTAACGGTAATTCCACAACACTTTTAGAAAAGTTAGAGCAAAGCAGTAAAAACGCTTTCACCAAAAGTAAACAAGGTCAGGCGTATGCTGATTACAGAGGTTTAAAAGGTAGTTTATCATTTCTAGGTTCAGAGTTCTACAGGACTTGGACAGAAAGCGAAAAGCAAGAAGGAGAACAATTAGGGATATTGAAAAAGTACCGATTAAACTTACTTACAAGTGCCTTTAAAAATCGCTTGGTATTCTTTTTAAGAGATAAATACAATAAGCCAGTAAGTGTATATGGTAGAGCTATTGAAAATAAAAACAGCGTTCCACATCTGTATTTAAAGAACAGTCAAAAAGGTTTATTCCCTGCCTATCCAAACCCTCAAACTAAAAAGCTGATACTAACCGAAAGTATTATAGATGCTTATGGTTTAATACAAAACAAAGAGGACTTACAAGGCTTTGAAATACTAGCATTATATGGAACTAATGGATTTACAGGTGAACATACGGAAGCTTTGAAATCACTTAATCAACTAGATGAAATCATATTCTTTTTCGATGGTGACCACGGAGGCCGTGGAGCCATTGATAAGTATGCTATTGCTTTTCAAAAGCTTTATCCATCAATAAAATTAAGCAAGGTAAATACGCCTGATAATGAAGATATAAATAGTCTTATGGTGGGACATGAGAACGCGGGGGAATTGTTCAAGCATTTAATAGATGAACGTTCCCCGCTTTATTCTTTTGAAACACCTAAACAGGAATTAAAACCAGTTCCAAAGCAACCAACTTTAAACGTTCAACATTCCACTTTAAACTGTAATGACCCTGAGCATATCAAATGGCAAAAGGATAGCCTATGTATTGAAGTATGGGGAGGAATTGATACTTATAACTTAAGTCGATTACGCCTTAGTTTGCACGTTTATATTAAAGGTGGCTCAAGTTTTCGGGATGATGTGAACCTGTATAATTACAAGCAAAAAAAGCAGTTTTTACATGGCTTAAATGATGAACTAGGAATGAGTTTATATGAGCTTAAACCATTACTAGAAAGCTTCATTAATGAGGTAGAAAATTACCGCTTGGCCGAGAGAGCAAAACGAGAAGAAAAGTTAAACCCTGCCGAGGTTAAAATGAGTGATAAGGACAAGCAAGAAGCATTGAAGTTATTGCACGCTAAAGGCCTGCCTAATAAGGTTAGAAAGCTATTAAATAAAAGTGGTTTAATAGATGAAAGTAGTAACGGTTTATTACTGTTTACTATCTACCTCACAAGATTCTTTGAACAGCCATTACACGCTATTATTTTCGGTAGTTCAGGAAGTGGAAAAACATACTTGCAAAGTAAGGTTGGAGCTTGTCTTCCTCCGGAACAAGTTCGTACAGCAACTAGCCTTAGTGAAAACACATTGTATTATTCTCCTAAAGGTTATTGGAATGGTGTTGTATTACAAATAGAGGATCTAACTGGAGTATTAAAAGCTCTTTACCCAATGAGGGAAATAATGAGTAACCAAAAGATTGTAAAGTACACCATGAGTAAAAGCACTAGTGGTAAGCCAAATCAACACGTTTTGGAAGTAAATACACAGGTTTGTATTAGTGGTTGTACAACTGCTGAAAGTGTATATGAAGACAATAGTAACAGGAGTTTCTTAATGTATGTAAATACGGATAAGAACCACGAAAAACAGGTGCTTAATTACATTAAAAGCCAGCAAGCAGGGAGCGTAAGTTTTAGTGATGAATTAGGAGCTAAAAAACTACTTATGAATATGCAAAGGTTACTTGTTCCCATTAAGGTTGTAAACCCTTATGCAACACAGCTTGATTTACCTTCGGGAGTTCGTAAACGTTATAGAAGTTTAGAGCAGTATTTACAGTTAATTAATGCCATTACTTTCCTTAATCAGTACAGTAGAAAAAAGCATACTAACGAGCAAACAGGCGAACAATATATAACAACAGAGCTTGAAGATATTGAGTTAGCTAATGAGCTTTGTAGAGATAGTATGTTGCGTAAAAGCGACCCACTTACAGGAGGTTTAAGAGACTTTTACGAAAGCCTGAAATTCTATTTATCATCAGCAGACAAGGAAGGATTTACCGCAAAGGATCTGTTAAGTGTAACAGGTTTATATCCTATGAAAATTAATAGGTATTTAAGGAGTTTAGAAGGGCGCGGATATATTACAGTAACAGGCGGAAATCGTAAAACTGGTTATGAATTTAAGGTGATAGCATGGAAAGAATACGATGTGATAAAGAACAGTATTAATTACCTAGATGAACTACTAGAACGACTTAAAAAAGAAAGTATAACAGTAGTGTAACACAAGTATAACAGTACCCAAAGTGTTATACTTAATTTCTTAAACAACTGAATTACAGTAGTTAAACTAAAGACCAGTTAAGTATAACAAGTATAACACGAAAAGTGTGCAAGCAAACAATTGTTTACCCCGATTAAGAATAGATATTATGAGAAGTTTAGAGTTAAAAAATCCGTATCACATAAGCTTAGTAATAGATTTTGGTAAGTGGCTTAAAACACTAGGTTATGCTAAAGGAAGTCAGTACAATTTACCAAGTCATTTGCAAGAGTTTTTAAACTGGTTAGAGGTTAATGAAGTCACATTAGAAAGCTTAACCACTCAGCAAATAAAGAGTTATTATGAGCATTTGAAAAGAAGGAAGAACAGACGAAAAGCTTACAGTGGACTACGAGTAAATTACTTGCAAAAACACGTTAATGCACTAGAAACATTTGGGAGGTATTTAAAGCTTAAACACGGCTTAGAAAAAGACTTCTTTTTGCACTTAAAACGTCCAGAACGAAAGGAACTAGAGGTATTAACTAAAGATGAAATAAATCGATTGTATGCAGTTTGTGGAGATAGTATAACAGGTTTAAGAGATAGAGTTTTACTAGCCCTTTATTATGGTTGTGGACTAAGAAAAAACGAAGGTGTTAAGCTTAATATTCAGGATATTTTACACCATTCTAATTTGGTTTATGTGAGGTATGGGAAAGGCTTTAAAGAACGTAAAGTTCCCATGTCTGTTGGAGTTGTGGAACATATCGAAAGTTACCTAAAAGAAAGCCGTCCTTATCTGCTAAAAAACAATGAGGAAAACGCTTTAATCTTAAGTAAATACGGAGTTAGAATGAGTGCTGTAAGTGTTTATGGAAGAATACAAGAATTAAAGAAAAGAGCTGAAATACATAAACCTGTTGGGGTTCATTTATTGCGTCACAGCATAGCAACACATCTATTACAAAGCGGAATGAGTTTAGAGCAAATAGCTTTGTTTTTAGGTCATTCAAGCTTAGAGAGTACACAGGTTTACACTAGAATCAAACTTTAATTTTTCATTAGTTTATGAAGCCTTTCAACCAGTATTTAAAGTCCAAAGGCTATGCAGGAAGTACCATTACAAACCATGTTAGGAGATACAATAAGTTTAATCGTTGGTTAAGTGAAAAAGCATTAAAAGCAGAGCATTTAAGCTACAATGATTTACTAGAATATATCGAATCTTGCAGAGCCTTAGGAAACCGTCCATCAACGATAATTAATGATTTAAGGATGGTTTATTTACTCTTAGAGCAATTACGAGAAATAGGAAAAGTAAAGGAGAATGTGAGCAAAGGAGTTAGGATAAGAAACCTAGTTCATCGCTTACCAGATGAAATGCTTACAAGAGAACAACAGGAACAACTTTACAATGATTACAAAGGAAAAGGAATTGTAGGAAAGCGAAACAAGGTAATCATAGGACTGTTTGTTTATCAAGGAGTTAGAAGAATAGAATTAACTCGTTTAGAATGTAATCATTTAGAGCTTAGAGAAGGAAAGATAAATATACCAGGAGGAAGATGGAGTAACTCGAGAACACTACAATTAGAGGCTCATCAAGTAATCGAAATGTATGATTATGTAGAGAAAATACGTCCATTACTTTTAGCCATTAGCGGAACCGAAAAACCTTATTTAGTAGCCAGTACAGGAGAGGTAAATGATGTAAGCAATGTGCTGGATAAAGTCAATAAAGAATTACGCAAACAGTTTACTTTTTTCAAGAGCTTAGACCATCTAAGACAAAGCGTAATTACCTATTGGACTAAAGCTTATGAAATAAGAAAAGCCCAAGTATTAGCAGGGCATAAAAAAGTAAGGTCAACCGAACGTTATAGAGTTGATAATCTTGAGGAATTACAAGAAAGTCTAAACAAATTCCATCCATTACAATAGCTTTTAAATAGATTTACGAGGTTATTAAACACAGTCTGCTTTAATTTCTCAAAACAGGTGTTTTTACCTGCTCTTTAATTTTTCATTAGCTCTAAAAAGCATTAAATTGGCTGTTACCACATGGGATGCCTACGATTAATAAATACTGAAAATTTTGAGCCTGTTTTACGCGTAGAACACTCCAAAAATCGTGGCACCGAATCCCCTCA
>Ga0255772_10006957_pt1 | contig 10190 bp, 12 predicted proteins | sample 071ome_34_FD_179970 | JGI IMG/M metagenome (GOLD analysis project Ga0255772, IMG submission 179970) | Coastal salt marsh microbial communities from the Groves Creek Marsh, Skidaway Island, Georgia - 071411BT metaG (version 2) | ecosystem: Environmental > Aquatic > Marine > Intertidal zone >... | reverse complement strand
CGGCAGCCGCCTCCACTTCTGGCAACCGGCCAAGCTCTCTGTCCCGATCGATCTCATCTAGTTGATCACGAAAAACGGCTAAATCAAAACTGGTTGAACTTATATCTTTTGATGCGCGGTCAGAGCGTATTAAGGCTATCAGCACCGCATAAATAATGCCTGCAGAGATAAAAAGTCCCGATATATAGAATACAGCTTCTGTCATTCGTCACTCTCGCGATTAAGTGCCGAAGTTAAGCGTGTTCGCTCTGCATCATTTAAAGGTGTATCCGCAACAGCCGTCTTTTTTCGCCTAACTGTCAAAAGCATTAACCCAATGCCAACAAAAACAATTAAGATTGGACCATACCATAAAATATAAGTGGATTGCTGAACTGGCGGATTGAGTAGGACAAAGTCTCCATAACGTTTACGGATATGTTCTAAAGCCTCTGCATCGGTGTCCCCCGCAACCAGTCTTTCACGTACCAAGATGCGTAAATCGCGAGCAAGCTCAGCATTGCTGTCATCAATCGACTGATTTTGGCAAACCAAGCAGCGTAATTCCAAAGACAGTGATCTTGCACGAGCTTCTAAGCCAGGATCGCTTAAAATTTCATCTGGGAGAACAGCTTTCGCCAAATTAGGGGCTAAAAATAATGAGAGCATTAACACTGTCACTAAACCACGCATTAATTACGCCCCTTAAAAAACGGTAGAATATTTTTCTCCACAATTTCTGGGGTTAAAGCACCCGCATGTTTAAATATTACGGTGCCATCACCATCAATCACAAAGGTCTCAGGCACACCATAAACACCCCACTCAATCCCAGCTTTACCATCATTATCAAAGCCAACCTTTGTGAAGGGATCGCCTAATCTGTTTAACCAATTGGATGCAGCAACTGCCTTATCCCGATAATTTATGCCATGCACCAAAATACCTTCTTCTTTTGCAAGGCGGTCAACCAAAGGGTGCTCTGCAACACACGGCACACACCAGGATGCCCAGACGTTTAGGATTAGTGGCCGTCCACTAGTTAAGTCATTACGATTTAAAACATCAAAATTGGCAAAAGGTGCGTTAGCCCGACCAGGCAATGGCGCCAGTGAAAACTCAGGAGAAGGTTTATTGATAAAGGCCGATGGGACTGACCGAGGATCTCCATCAAGTCCTAGATAGAAAAAAACACCCAATCCAAGACAAAACATGAGAGGCAATAAGTATAGAACTTTCCTCATGAAATTATTGTGCGCCTGCAGGAATTGGCCTGGATGAAACTGCTTTTTTTCGACTATTTGATGGCGCTCCAATGCGCAGTCTGCGGTCTGATAGGGAAACTAAACCTCCAATAGCCATAATAATTGTTCCAAACCAAATCCAAGGTGTTAAAGGATTTTTATACAGTCTAGTTGTCCATCCGGCTGAACGGCTCCCTTCGCCTATCACAGCATACAGATCTGCAAGCCAAGTAGTATGAATTCCAGCCTCTGTAGTCATATCTTGTTCAACGGGATAACGCCGACGCTCCGCGTTCACTGAGGCGATCAGACTGTCGCCTTCAGTTATTACAAAAACTGCCCTCTCGGCCACATAATTTGGCCCTTGTAAAGACACTACATTATCTAACGTAAAGGTATAATTACTGACAGCAACGGACTGACCTATCTTCATATTTTGAACTGATTCAGTCTTAAAAGCGGTTGTTCCGATAACTCCCGCCAGGAGTACTCCCACGCCAAGGTGTGCTATCGTCATGCCATATACCGACCGCGGCGTTTGTCTAAGCCGTCGCCATGTGTCTGCGGCAGATGATTGGAAAAGCTTTACCCTCTCGGCTAACTCCATACACGAGCCGATAATAATCCAAGCTGCCGCACCGACCCCAATGGCAGGCAAAATACCATCAACCCCGGAATAAATGAGCGTGATAGCAATAGCAGCTAAGGCTACAGTCCCTGCGAACCATAGGGTGCTTAAAGCGCTCAAAATATCTCCTCGTTTCCAAGAAAGTAAGGGGCCGACGACCATTGCCGCCAATATTGGGACCATTAATGGTCCGAAGGTGGCGTTAAAATACGGGGGCCCAACTGAAACCTTTCCTGCTTCAAGAACGTCTAAAAATAACGGATATAAAGTACCAAGAAGAACCGTCAGCGCAGCCACCGATAGGAACAAGTTATTTAAAAGCAGACCCCCTTCGCGGCTAATGGGTCGAAAAAGACCTCCCGGTTGAAGGCTTGGGGCACGGATGGCAAAAAGTGTTAATGAGCCTCCAATTGCTATCACCAGAAGGAGAAGGATGAAAACGCCGCGCTCAGGGTCTGTTGCGAAAGCATGCACACTTGTCAGAACGCCAGATCGCACAAGAAAAGTGCCCAGAAGCGACATGGAGAAAGCTAGAATTGCAAGCAGTATTGTCCAACTTTTTAGTGCATCTCGCTTTTCGACTACTATGGCTGAATGCAAAAGTGCCGTAGCAAAAAGCCAGGGGATAAAACTGGCGTTTTCTACCGGGTCCCAAAACCAGAAACCACCCCAGCCAAGCTCATAGTACGCCCACCAAGAACCTAACCCAATGCCAACAGAAAGACCGCACCAGGCAGCAAGTGTCCAAGGTCTAACCCACCTGGCCCATGCTGCATCTACCTTACCCTCAATCAGAGCTGCCACGGCAAAAGAGAACGATATGGAGAGGCCTACGTAACCAAAGTAAAGAAATGGCGGATGGAAAGCTAAACCAGGGTCTTGCAATAAAGGATTTAAGCCCTGCCCATTTGCTGGAGGAACCAGTACGCGCTCAAATGGATTTGATGTAAACAGCATGAAAGCGATAAACCCAAACGCAATCATTCCTTGAATGGCTAGTGTGCGCGCTCGAAGTTGAGGAGGTAAGTTACGACCAAAACTTGCGACCATTGCCCCAAATAACGTTAAAATAAGTACCCAGAGAAGCAGAGAACCCTCGTGATTTCCCCAAGCTCCACTGATTTTATAAAGTAAAGGTTTGTCGGAATGGGAATTCTGAATGACATTCAGTACGCTAAAATCACTGGTAACGAATGCATTCACCAATGCTGCAAAGGAGAGAAGCACCAGGGCAAATTGAGCCAGAGCTGTCGTCTTTGCTAAATCCATAAGGCCAATATCGCCTCTGTGAGCCCCGTATAAAGGAAAGCTCATCTGAACTGCAGCCAGAACAAAGGCTGCAATCAAAGCAAAATGACCAATCTCCGCTATCATTTTGTATGCCCCTTCATCCCCTCTTCTGCATTATTTTCTTGCCAGTACCCGGATTTCTTCAAAGCTTCAGCTACCTCCGGCGGCATATAGGACTCATCGTGCTTAGCTAGTACCTCTACCGCAAGAAAACTCCCATCTGTTTGCAAACGACCTTGAGCTACTACCCCTTGAGCCTCTCTAAATAAGTCAGGGAGAATTCCATTATAAATCACGGCGACAGAAGCACCGCCATCGGTAAGACTAAAGGAAATTTCAGATGAACCAGCAGTACGTTTTACGCTGCCTTCTTCAACTAACCCACCGATACGAATGAGCCGTCCAATCTCCGCTTTACCCTCGGCAATATCAGAGGGGCTCCGAAAGAACACAATGTTTTCCTCAAACGCTGTAACAGCTAACGCAGCAGCTCCGCCGAGCAAAATGACTACAAGGGAAACAAGCCATAAGCGTTGTCGTTTACGGCTTCTCATCTTCGCCTCCAGAACTTTTTTGGCGTTGCCGGCGGCGAGGCGACAATGCCTCAAGCGCTTTTAATTTTTTTTCACTATTTTTTAGAACAAGAACCGTCCCAAAAACGAGCCCCATTAATAGAAACGCTGTGATGCCATACGCAGTCCATACATACACAGCATAACCGCCCATATTAAAGAACTCATTCATCTATCTGACACCCCAGCTTGCGCATATTGGAGAGCTGTTATTCGCCGGCGCACCAGTTCAAGCCGCATACGGAAAATAAGGACAAAGAAAAAAAGACATAGATATGCGCACGCCATAAGTAAGAGGGGTCGAAGCATTGCGGGGTCAATAGCAGGCGCATCAAAGCGGCTAACACTCGCGGGTTGGTGCAGTGTGTTCCACCATTCAACTGAAAATTTTATTATTGGGAGATTTACTGCCCCAACAATCGCTAGGATGGCCGTAGATTTTGCTGCGCGACTTGGATCATCAAAGGCGTTTCTTAGAGCTATATACCCGATAAACAAAAAGAATAAGATTAAAACCGAGGTGAGGCGCGCATCCCACACCCACCAAGTTCCCCAAGTAGGCTGTCCCCATATCGCTCCAGTCACGAGCGCCAAAGCTGTGAAGACAGCACCAATCGGGGCAGCAGCAAGCCCAGCAACCTCAGCTAATGGATGACGCCACACGAGAAACACAAAGCCAGAGATAGCAAGCGTAGAATATGTCATCATTGCAAGCCATGCGGCTGGAACATGAACATACATAATCCGCACAGTATCTTTTTGCTGGTAGTCAATGGGCGAAGCATAAAGCCCAAAGTACAGCCCCGTTGAGACAAATCCCAAAAAGCCCAGCAAAAACCATGGGGTAAGCCAACGTGCTAAGCGTTCAAATCTTGCTGGGTTAGCAAGACGGTGCCAAAAGTTTCCCTTCGGGGCTGTCGATAAATTCACTTCCGACAAACTTTACTCCATCGCCTGCTTCAGGGCTGCCGAAGTTACCCAAGGGCATAATGATATGCTGCTAAGGGTTATTGCCCCCATAAGCGCTAAATGACCCGTTGATTCGTATCCGCCTACTGCAGCCTGCACAGCCCCAGCCCCAAAAATTAATGTTGGTATATAGAGTGGAAGAGCAAGTATTGTCATTAGCACTCCTCCTCTTCTCGATCCTATTAATAACGCAGCACAGATTGACCCTATAAAACTTAGGGCTAGTCCACCTATTAGCAATGCTCCAACCAATGTAAACCAACCCTCGGGAGGAAGATTTAAGAGAAGAGCCATAACAGGAGCGGCGACTGCCATGGGTAAGCCGGTAACTATCCAGTGCGCAGTACATTTAGCGGCAATAATTAACGGAAGTGGTTCTGGCGAAATTACCAATAATTCTAACGTGCCTTCCCGCCAATCCGCCTGAAATAGTCGATCTAAAGCCAACAAGGTCGAAAGTAGCGCCATAACCCAAATCAATCCAGCCGATACCGCGGCGAGAAGTTGGGCTTCAGGCCCTACACCAAGAGGGAATAGAAGAGCGCCAAGAACAAAAAATAATACCGCTAAGAACGCTTCCCCACCCTCGCGTCTTGCGATGGATAGATCACGGTTGAGAGTGGCGATGAATCCACTCAATTCTGTTCTGCCCATTGGTAATCAGAGATATCAAGGGCCTTACAATCAGACAAATTAAGCGGAGCGTTAGTTGAGGCAATAACAATACCACCTGAAGACCTAAACTCGCTGATAGCCGTTTCAATTCTCTTAATGGACTGTCTGTCGAGGGCGACTGTTGGCTCGTCCAAAAGCCATAACCTACCATCGGTTGCTATCGCTTTAGCCAAGGCAAGCCGTCGCCTTTGCCCCGCAGATAAAACGCGTGCCGGTAGCTCCGATAGGTCAAAAAGGCCAACTGACTCAAGTCCGCGGTTTAGCTTTTTTAAATCTTGGGAAGATCCGTATATTTGGCTCCAGTACTTTAAGTTCTCCAAGACGGAAAGAACTGGTTGCAATCCGTCTGAGTGCCCGACATATCGTAACGCTGATCTGAAATTATCGGTAAACTTTTGCGCATTCTGACCTTCCCAATGTATCTGCCCCTGTAAGGGCTGAATTAGGCCAGCAATCACTCGGAGAAAGCTTGATTTTCCAGAGCCGTTGGGACCGGTAACAAGAGCGGCATCCCCTTCAGTTAGGGAAAGATCCAAGCCTGAAAATAACAGACGCCCACCACGCCTGCAGGCTAGATTGCTTAACTCCAACACGTGCTTGGTCATTAAAAACGCTTCATCACTCAAAGTAGTTTTATGAACATATGACGGAAATGATGTCTAAAACCAAGGTCTCAAAAGTTTTTAAAAGGTGCCGCTAAAACATTCTGACAAAACAATTTCTGCACTTTTTGTAACACATTAGGTTAAACAAACTACCCTCAGGTCTCTAATTTTTGATCCCGCGGGCACCTCTTATAGATAAGCTTTATTGGCAATCGCCCTTCTCTAATTGCTTTTGCTTCATATCGAGTTTCCGGCCAATCTGGCGGTCTTATGCGCCAATCATCAGCTTTTTCTGCCGTCCACCAAAAACGTGGATCATTTTGAAGCACTCTGAGCATCCAAACCTGGTAGCCTGGATGATCTGTTGCCACACGGAGCTCCCCTCCGTCTTTTAACACTCGTGAAATAGCATTGAGACCTTCTGGCCCAATTAACCTACGCTCCCAATGCCGCCGTTTCCTCCAAGGGTCTGGGTGCAGGACAAAAACACGATCAACAGAAGCTTCCGGCAAAGCGGCGAGTAATGGCCTACCATCATCTGCGTGCAGACGAATATTAGTGAGCTTCTTGTCTGCAATATGAGACAGACAGGTTGCTACACCCGAAATAAATGGTTCTGCTGCAATCAAGCCCACGTCTGGGTTTGCTGCGGCCTGCCATGCGAGATGCTCGCCTCCGCCAAAACCAATTTCTACCCATATATGCTTTTTGGCGTTCCCAAATAACGCAAGGGGGTCAATTGGCCCTGTTATCGGTGAGGGTATCTCAATGGTAGGTAAAAGCTCTTCTAGAAGTTTCTGCCTGCCAATCCGCAGAGGACGCCCTTTACGCCTGCCGTAAAACCGAGTTTGGGCTAAATCTCCGCTTGGAGTGCCTTCACCAAATCCGTCTTTTCCCAAGAGAAATGACCCTCCGTGGTAGGCGCCCGGCCAAAATGGCCATATGCAGCTGTTGGTGAGTAAATGGGCTTATTAAGTTGAAGATGCTCACGAATTCCGCGAGGGCTAAGGTCCATACACTTTTGCAACGCTTCAGCAATTTTACTGTTAGGAACACTGCCTGTTCCATGAGTATCGACATAAACAGACAGAGGCTTTGAAATGCCAATGGCATACGCAACCTGAATGGTGCATTTTTCAGCGAGTTCGGCAGCGACTACGTTCTTTGCAAGGTAGCGGGTTGCATAGGCTGCAGATCGGTCCACCTTACTTGGGTCCTTGCCTGAAAATGCACCACCACCATGTGGGCTAGCGCCGCCATATGTATCAACAATAATTTTTCGGCCAGTTAGGCCCGCATCACTGTCTGGACCACCAATGACGAACTTACCTGTGGGGTTTACATAAAATTCGTCTTCAGGGCACATCCATCCTTCTGGAAGGACATCAAGAACAAACGGTCGAACGATTTCGCGAACATGATCTTGAGTTAGGTCTTCAGAGTGCTGAGTAGAAACTACGACTGATGTTGCACGCACCGGTTTCCCATCACGATATTCAAGCGTGACTTGGCTCTTAGAGTCTGGCCCTAAACCAGTGATTTTGGATGCGTGTCTCGCCTCCGCCATACGGCGAAGTATTTCGTGACTGAAATGCAATGGTGCTGGCATCAAAACGTTAGGGCTAACGATGTCGGTCTCGCGGCAAGCATAGCCGAACATCAATCCTTGGTCGCCAGCGCCTTCGTCTTTTTCATTACCATCGGAATCAACCCCCTGAGCTATATCTGCCGACTGCCCATGAACCACAACATTTACCTGCGCATTTTTCCAATGGAAATTATCTTGGTCGTAGCCGATGTCTTTAATGGCTTCTCGAGCGAAAGCCTCCATTTCTTCATGGCTTACTTCAGAGCCCCGTTTGCTGCGGGTTTCACCAGCAATGGTGACGTAATTCGTTGTCACTAAGGTCTCTACACCGCAACGAGCAACAGCCTCTCCGCCGTCGCGCTCCAGATAGGCATCTACAATCGCATCCGAAATTCGGTCGCAGATTTTATCCGGATGTCCTTCAGATACAGACTCACTCGTGAATAGGTAATTATTATCGCTCATAGATTGTCTTTCGTTTCTTAGCCACACAGCATGAATTTCTGATTTTATACATTTTTATTTCGGATACACCTTCCGCTCGAATAACAGGCCCCAACAGAATTTTCTAGTGTCAAGAACCCATCGTAAAAAAATGACCCTTGCCGAGCCACCCAGGTCCCGGTTAATGTCATGGCAGGGTTGCACTGAGCACATAGATAGTGTTGGGTAGCAAGCTTGAAAAATGTAGTCACTCTGATTTGATAGTTTGTCTGTTAGAGTTTGAATGATCCTTTAGGGAGGCGTTTATGTTTAAAAAAATGCTGATGGCTGGCGCAGCCGCCGCCGTAGGCTTAGGTGCTGTATCTGCACAGGCTGCAGATAAATTAGTTTGGGATTACTCATGGTGGGGCAACCCTCGTGCGGTTACCAAAGGTAGTGAAGCTGTAGCTAAGTTTCTTGATGAGAAGACAGGCGGTGCTTGGGAACTCAAAATTCACTATGGTGGAGCAGTTAGCCCGCCAAAAGAGAATATTGACAACATCAAGCGTGGCGCAATTCACGCCGGAACAGTTTGCACGGGCTACCATCCTGGTAAGAACCCAATCAATGGTGCAGCGGACTTACCTTTCCTTCCACTTCCTAATTGGGAGAAGCATGTCGCAGCATATGAGGCTCTTCGTACGCACCCAGCGTCTGATAAAGAATGGAAAAAATGGGGTGCCCAAACTTGGTTTGTGAACTTGCTTCCTCAGTACGAGTTTATGGGTTCCGGTGAGGCTCCAAAGACGGTCGCTGATTTCGAAGGTAAAACCATTCGCGGCCTCGGTGGCATTGGTGAAGCCATGAAGAAACTAGGAGCAAGCTTGAAGTCAGCTCCTGCACCAGAAGCTTATGAGCTTCTTGAAAGAGGTGTTGTTTGGGGATGGTCTTTCCCATACTCATACACTTTCGGTGCTTATCGTCTGCACGAGATTTCAACTTGGTACACCACCAATATGAAACTCGGCAGTAACCACTGTCCTGCTATGGTGAGCAGAAAAGCGCACGCAAAGTTGCCAGATGAGTGGAAAAAACTTTACGAAGAAGCTCGTCCGTTAGCTTACAAAGCACTCATCCAAGCCTACGTCGATTCTGACGCCAAGTGGATCCCAATCTACGAGAAGATGCCTCAGCTCAAAGAAGTCAAATTCAGCGATGCGGATCTCGAAGAGTTAAAGGCAAAAGGCGGTAAGCCTGTTTGGGACGAGTGGATTGCCGCTCGCGAAAAAGAAGGCCTGCCAGGTCAAGCTGTCTTTGATGCAATGATGGCTGCTGCTGCCGCTAATTAATTAGTGCTGCTTTAAAGCACGATCCCCGAACTAAAGTGTTCGGGGATCCGTGTTTTTTTATGTATTAATTCTGTTCTCTTATTGTCGTTAATTAATTCTTTAATTGCGGCATCATTCAGAAAAAAGGACTAACAGGCCATGGTTTCTGGGGTTGGCACTTCAGCGCCTCCGGGAGAAGGCGGATTGATCGGCGCTGTCGATCGATTCGTAAGCCGGATCGAAAATGCGTTTAATGCAATCGCTGCCGTCTGCATTGTAATCATGATGGTTTACATGTGTGCAGAGGTACTTAGCCGAAAAGCAGATGATTTAACATTTGGTTTGATGGAGGGCCGTCCCTTAGAGGGAGTGATTGACTGGGTTGAATTGGGAATGGCCACTTTTGCCTTCCTAGGCGCAGCTTATTGCCAACGAAATGGCAGCCATGTTCGCATGGAATTAGTCATGGGTCGTCTACGGGGACGTATCCTTTGGGCTCTTGAGGCAATCGCCGTCTCGATCGCATTCTTCTACATCTGCGTCATTGCATACAAAGGTTTCACCGAAGTTTTTGTATGGGCGTATGAGCTTGGCGATAGCACGATGGATATATACCTACCAACCTGGCCATCGAAACTCATTCTGCCAGTCGCAATGGCCCTATTAGCCACGCGGCTTGCAATCAATATCTGGGGTTATCTGCGTTTATTCTTAGACCCGAGTAAAACTCCTATCGGAGTTCCGGTAATCAAAGATGTTGCTGAGCAGGCCAGAGAAGAAATTGAAGACGCTATGGGCCATGACGCGGACGAACATATTCGCGGCGCCGGCGCCAAGAACTAGCCAGGAGTAAAAATAATGATCGACGCATATGACGCCGGTTTAATCC
>Ga0255772_10006956_pt1 | contig 10191 bp, 13 predicted proteins | sample 071ome_34_FD_179970 | JGI IMG/M metagenome (GOLD analysis project Ga0255772, IMG submission 179970) | Coastal salt marsh microbial communities from the Groves Creek Marsh, Skidaway Island, Georgia - 071411BT metaG (version 2) | ecosystem: Environmental > Aquatic > Marine > Intertidal zone >... | reverse complement strand
GAGGGTAAGGCTTTGTCGGTAGGCGACTGTGTTGAGAGAAAATCGAACCGCTACGCGGTTGTTGGGATCACAAACGTCGCCAATGAGGACATCGTGGTTCTGGGGGAATTGGTCGGTGGAAGACTCGCTCACCCGTTCTGTGAAAGGGCGGATTGGCTTAGAAAGGTACAGGTATGAACTGGAAGTTTGCATTGTCGATCGTGTTCGCTGCCGCCTTCGCCGTCGCTGGCGTGGCGTGTGGCATGATTGACCTACGAGACTACAAGACCGTAGACCCGACCACCACCCCCGGCGATGTTGGTGTTCAGGTGGTTCCATCTGACGAGCCCCTGACGATCAACCAGGCCAAGCGCGAGGTGCAGGTCATTCGTGATGACACGAACCGCTGGATCGAGTGGCGGAACGCTGACATCGTGAAGGAGGAGGCCAAGGTCGCTGCGGTCGAGGGCTTCTTCGACGGTGGCTTGACGGCGCTGGGGGAGGCGGCAGGAACTTGGGCCGGTCCTTTTGCACCCCTCGCCACGCTGTTGATTGGCTACGCGACCAAGCGACGCAAGGACAGCACGCCCCAGCAGTTGGCTGACGAGAAGAAGGACTCCTACAACAAGGGCATCGAGATCGGCAAGGCCGCTGCGATCGCCGCCTTTAAGGTTAATGCCGACAAAGTTGCAAAGGCTGACGCTTGAACCTAGCCGTACCCAAAGACATGCTGGATGACGACTTCCTGATCGGGATGCAGAGCGATCCCAACATCGTCGGACAGTTGATCGCCTACCAGATGGTCAAGTTGACGCCTAGCTGGCCCCCGGAGTCACTGGCTGCTGCGGTCCAGATCGGCAAGACAATGAACATGATACTGGGCAATATCACCCCTAGTGTTCCCGTTTATGAATTTGTAGAAGATGTCGAAGAAGAAGGCGACCAAGAAGAAGGCATCTAAGAAGCCTCCAAAGCCGGACCCTCCGATGTCCAAGGGATTCGGCCACCTGACGATCCGAAAGAACTGGGTCGTCTCTGGCGGGTCCACCGTCCAAGGCGGCGAGGATTGCAGGCCGGAGTCTGAGAAGTGCTGGGACGTGGAATGGGAATAGAACTACACCTCGGCGACTGCCTGAAAGTCATGCCGACGCTGGACGCGGGGAGCATCGACATGGTGTTAACCGACCCACCCTACGGCACAACCGCCTGCAAGTGGGACAGCATCATACCGCTTGAGCCGATGTGGGAGAACCTCAAGCGGCTCACGAAGAAGAACGCGGCGATTGTGATGACGGCGAGCCAGCCGTTTACGAGTGTTCTAGTGATGAGTAATGTGGCGCAGTTCAAGTACGACATTGTTTGGGACAAGGTGAATCTATACACCAACTTTCTCAACTCCAAGCACCAGCCACTTCGACGGCACGAGTCCTTATTGGTGTTCTGTGAAGGCAAGACAGTCGTGTTTAACAAGCAGTATCGCGAGGGGCAGAAATACCACTCGCAGAAACCATCAGGATTTGGAGATGTCTACGGCAGCCAGCGACCGCATGAGTCGAAAAACGACGGCAAGCACCATAACCCATGCTCGGTCCTCCCGATCAAGTCGGATCGCAAGAGTGAAAAGGGCCTCCACCCAACCCAAAAACCCGTCGCCCTGATGGAATATCTCATCAAGACGTACACCAACGAAGGCGACACCGTACTCGACTTCACGATGGGCAGCGGCACGACGGGGGTAGCCTGCAAGAACCTTGGCCGCAAGTTCATCGGCATCGAGAAGGATGCGGAGTATTACGGGATAGCAGAGCGACGGATCGCAGAGGCAGCTTGATGGCATACCCGACCCGTCGCGGCGAGCAGAACTACCGGAGCAGTAGCCTTGATGACGTTCAGGGCCACGAGGATTTGCGGACGATTTGGAAGTATGTCCGCATGAGCGAGACGGGTAAGACCGAACCGCTCAAGATGGAGGTCAAGGAGAAGATCGTCAAGGGGTTAAAGCGGACGATGAGCGAAGGCAGGTCGTCCCGAACCCGCAACACCGCAGCGGCCATGATCGCCGCTATTGCAGATGGAGACTGGAGAAGGGATGTCTACCGAAAGCCAATCAAAGGACTCCCTCGGGTGGCCCGATCTAAGCGACCTAAAGGGCAAGGCTCTAAAGGTTCTGGAGACGGCGCTGGACGAGGGGACGCCGAGGGACCAGATGCAGGCGGCGGCAATGGTGAAGGGGATGGATGACTCCAATATCAAGGTTGCGGAGTTTGAGGATAAGACGGCGAGATTAGATGCGGGGCAACCAACGCAGATAACGGACATTGGATCACTCGGCGAGGCTGCTGCCTCGCTTGCCATGCAGCTTGAGGAATTAACAAAGCCAAGGGCGGTTGAGGTAATTGAGCCAGAAAGAATTGAGCAAGCCGACAACGATCTACGCCCTGATTGATCCGAGGGATAAGCGGGTTCGATATGTCGGTAAGACCTGCACGCCACTTAGGGTGAGAATCCAAAACCACATGCTTTCGGCAACGAGGCCGTGGGGAAAGAAAACCCATTGTCGCAACTGGATCAAGTCCCTTATTGCAGAAGGCATAAAGCCGGACGTGTCAACCTTAATGGTTGTTGATGGCGACAGTTGGGCCTGGTGGGAGAGGTACTTCATCCGGTGGTTCAGAAGTATCGAGCCGGGCCTTACGAATCACTGCGACGGCGGCGAGGGGGCTCCAAGGAAAAGCAAGTGCGTAGATGTTCCTTGCTCCCTCTGCGGGAAGGTGCATAGAAAAAGGCCGCACGAAATCAAGGACGGCAAGAATCTCTATTGCAGCAGGTCGTGCGCAAATAAAGGCAACGCCTCTCGCGGCCTCAATACTGGCAAGCCATCCAAGAGCGCCCACCTAAAAGCAGAGGCCATGAAGATGCGAAAGGCCGGCGCGACATACAGGCAGATGGCGGAAGCGCTTGGGACATCCGAGTCAACCGCGCACAGACTTGTTAGCGGAAGTTAGTTTTGGGCGACACTGTATATCTTGACGACCAGCCATTCGATGAGAGACTAATCTCCATAGGAAAGGCCAAGCAGGACGAAGCAAGGGACTGCCTCGCACGCCTTGCGGAAACAACGAAAAGCATCGCGTCCGCCCTTTCGTCGGCAGAGGGACCAGAGCAGGCAGATTCCCTTAGAAGGCTCTTGGAGAAGGCGCAGGAGGCCAGCAGGCAGGCTCAGATTGAGAAAAATCTAGCCACGCTGACAGACAGGCAGTTGGAGGCGATTGGAGCTTGGGAGTCCGGCGAGTTTCAAACGATAGGCTGCTGCGGAACGAATCGCAGCGGAAAATCTTTCGTAGCGGGGACCGCCTACGGTGGGTACCTAAAGTACGACGCCCCGCCGAACTCAGAGCATGTGTGTGTCACTGTTGAGCAAAGGCTTTCAGCCAAGTCTCAGCAAAAGATACTGTGGGACAACATCCCCCACGAAATGTTCGACACCCCTTGGACCGGGCCGAGAAATGGGTTTGCCAGCCGAAACCCGGTGTCGATACTTGACCCGGGCGGCAGGAACATAGTCATCTACTGGATGACTGAGAGTGAGTTCCAGAACAACCTGCTTGCCTTTGAGGCGATGACGCTTGAAACGGCATGGATTGACGAGGCCGTTTCGCAGGAATTATTTGCCGCCGTTAAGGCCCGCCTAACGCTGAGCGATGATGGCAGGTGCCTTGTGTCGGCGATCCCGATGGCCGAGTTCTTTTGGGAAGTCATCTACAACGCAAAGCCAGAGGATTTGGTTTGGTACAAGCTGTTTACCCCGCAGACCAACCCAACGATGACCCCGAAGAAGTGGGCCGAGCTTTGCCGCTCGGTCCCGGCGCACGAAAGGGATGTCCGGCTCAAGGGCGTCCCGGCAATGGCTGGCTCCATCGTCTACGTCGAGTTCAACGACGCGGACCATGTGATTGAGCCGAGTGAGCTGCCCGACGACATGGCCTACTACGCTGGCCTCGACGTGGGTATGGATCACCCGACAGTGTGGCTTCTGTACGGCGTTGACCGGGATGGCAGGCACTACGTCGTTGACGAGTATGTCAGCCGCAACCAGACGCCGGAGCAGGACGTGCCGGGCATCAAGGCGATCCTCGGCAAGAAGAAGCTGACGAACGGCTACACCTACGTCGATCCCGCTGCGTTCCACATCACGAAGGCCAACCAGGTCAGCGTGGCCCAGCAGTACAAGAACGCTGGATTGCCTGTGATCGCCTCCCGCCGAACGAGCGATGTCGGCGAGATGAATCAGGTCTACCAGATCAAGGAGATGCTGCGGTGCGACGAGTTGCGTGTGACCACCAACTGCCCGCAGTTGATTAAAGAGTTCCACGTCTGGAAGTACAAGCGTGACCGGCAAAACAAACCCATGACCAAAGACGGGTTTGAGGACCGCAACAACGACGCGCTCGACGCATTGCGGTACGTCACCACGATGCACCCGACCTACCAGTCAACAACGCAGAGGACAAAGGTTCTCTACACCTAGCGAAAGGAAGATTATGTCAAGCGGATTTATCAAAGTTCACACTTACGCAACTGCGCCCGACCCTGACACGCACGAGCAGGTTCACCAGAAGCGATTGCTTAACACGGCCCACATCGTCGGCGTGTTTGAGCAGTTCTTCACCAGCCGTGACCACGACCTCAAGACGGTTCGCGGCACGTTGATAAAGGTGTTCGGCCAAGAGCCTGTCGGTGTGAAGGAAACGGTGGACGAGGTCAACGAGCAAATCCGCAAGGCGACCTGCGACAAGGAGGCCGAGACATGCTGTACGGCAGCTTGATCGCCGGGGCATCCGCCCTGTTCGGCGTGATCCTCGGCTACGAGATTGGCCGGGCGGCAAGGTTCGGTAAGCCTCTGTTTCGCCTGCCCAAGCGTAAGAAGAAAGCGAAGCAAGAAGAAAGGCAATACACCCTATGAACACTGTCTCCGAACAACCCGTGCGTCTCGCCAAGATGGACAAGTCCAAAGCTGAAATCTCGTTTTGTCTGATCCCGCAGAACCCTAGCGACGAGGGCTTCCTTGAGCGACTGCTCAGTGAGGATGTCCAGATCAGCCCGGTTTGGCAGACCCAGGACGGCGAGGTTCACGACGAAGAAGTTAAGGGCGGCAAGCCCGGCGCGAAGTTTCAGGTCATCGTCAAGCCCAAGGCGACGAAGACTGCCACAAAGAAGGCTACCCCTAAAGCGTCTGAATGATGAATACGCCCAACGAATATGGTCAGTCGCATCGCGCGGAACTGGATGAAAGAATCCGTGACGCGCAGATCGAGCGGAACAAGCACGAGTCCCAGTGGGACGTGAACGTGGCGCTGTACCACGGCGAGCATCATCAGGTGTTCAAGTCGGACAGCAACCGCGACTTCTATGCGACGAGCAACCAGATTCAGGGGAGCGTGATTACGCAGGTCGCGGTGATGACCGAGCGGCCCATCCGCCCCGTCTTTGTTCCACGGGAAACAAACGAGCCGCCTGAAATCTTCCTCAAGCCCGAGTCGGCGTACAAGGTGCCGGAGAACTCTGGCCTGAGCCGCGAGCAGCTTGCTGGCGCTGAGATCATCCCCGAGCAGTTGTTCGACTTCCTCAGCACGCAGACGATGACGCAGGAGGTGGACAACCCGCAGGCGGGTCAGCCCATCCCCGGCACGGGGCAGGGCGAGGGCCAGTCCCCTGAGTTGCAGCCGGACACGGTTGAGATTCAGGTGCCGATCTTTAATGACGAGGACTTCATCTTTGTTGACGATGCGTTGTGTGCCGAGGCGCTGACGCAGGAGCATGACTCCGAGTGGGAGATGTGCGGCGGCGACGAGATGCTGAGGCAGGCGATTACGCAGGCGAGCGTGATCGGCCACCAGGACTTCCTCGTACAGTGGAATGAGCAAGATAGTCGATTCGATCTCGTCAGCCTCTACCCTTATCACACTTGGATCGACCGCTGGGCTTTCAGCACTAGAGACTCTGAGTATTACGTTCTGCGTCGGGTTGTGCCGGTTAGCGAAGCGGTCAGGGAGTTCCCTGAGCAAGAGGAAGCGATCCGGTCGAACCTTTCTACCTCCACCGACACCGGGCATTGGGGAGGTGTTTCGGGAGGCAAATACTCCACGACGACCGAACGTGAAATCGCCGAGATTTATACCTGTTGGGAGCGTAACTACCCGTTCCCAATGGACGCACAAGAAGCATTGCAGAAAGCCCTGATCCAGCCAGCGGTAGAGGAGCCGCTGGTCGATCCCGACACGAACGAGATCGCCGACATGGGCGGTCAGCCAATCGTTGACGAGAACGGGCAGCAGCAGTACATCCTGGCGAGCGGTGAGGCGACAGCGGTTGGCGCTGGCAACTGGCCGGTTCGGTACGGCATCCGGCAGGTGACCATGATCGGCGACGCGCTGATCTACGAGGGCGAGGCTGAGTTTGCCGACATCCCGGTTGCCCGCATCAAGAACATCCCGATTGTCGAGTCGCCTTACGGTCAGGGCGAGCCCCAGCGGCTTGCTTCGCTGCAAGACCTCAAGAACCGCCTTTGGTCGATCTACCATGACTACGTCTTGCGGTATCGGTCGCCGGAGCAGGCGATGCCAGCGAGCGTCCTGAATGAGTTGGAGGCTCAGCTACAGACGCTAAACCGCGACGCGGGCCGCAAGCTGGGCATCCCCGACGACATCTGGCAGATCACGAACGGTCAGCCGATCCAGACCATCCCTCTGCCTCAGTTGACAGACCTGTTCTTTAGCTTGATGCAGTTGGTCACGAATGAGATGAACGAGATCGCTGGCACGGTTGACGTGCTTCGCGGTCAGGCCAAGAGCGAGTGGTCGGGTGAGTTGTTCAGCATGGCGACCAACGCCGCACGCGGCCCGATTGGTTACAAGGCACGCGGCATCAGCGAAGCGCTCAAGCACGCGGCCAAGGTGACGGCCAACCTGATTATTGAGTTCCTGCCGCTGGACGAGTGGGCGACTCGCAACAAGAAGTATCCCCCGCAGGTGCTTGAGGTCATGCGTCGTCGGCTCAAGAAGGTCGGGTACGACGTTTCGGTTGAGGTGGGTGGCGCATCGAGCCGCGACTCCGAGGGCCAGAAGCTCGTCCAGATGATGCACAACAACCCGCAGTTGACGACGAGCGAGACGTTCATGCGGCAGTTGATGGAACACGTCGGCGTCAAGGAGGGCGACAAGGTCGTCCGCGAGATGATGTCGGCGCAGCAGCCGCCAGCTTAATAGGGGCGCATAGGTATTCGCCCGCAGGAAATCCGCACGCGGCCCCTGCGGTGACTCCCGTTCGATTCGGGAGCGCTCCATTACAAACTGTCTGCTTTAGCCACGCAAAGCAGGCGTTTCGTAAAGCGTCAAATCTGGCACCTTAACCCCAATGCCGGGGCGCAAGATGTCACTTTTGACACATGAATCTCCCCGGCTTCCCTGAGAAGCACACTGCGGGAGTGCGTCTGTGCCAAGGCGTTAATAACCACTGGACGCAGTGGATGGCACCATTACCTGAAACCCGGCATCGTGCCGGAATCCATATCGACACGGCTCCCTCTGCGGAGTAGGTGACAGCCACGGCTCCCTCCCTGCACGCGCGATAGCTAGTGAAAGGAAAGTCAGATGAGCGAAGTTGCGGAAGAAGGTTTTGATATGTCCCTGCTTGACCCCAATGCCTCGGCACCAGAGCCGGAGCCGGAGCAAGTGGAGGACGAGCAGGTCGATCAGGTCGAGGACGAGCCAACGGAACTCCCTGCGGAAGAACCGCAAAGTGACCCGAAGCCGGAACACAGCGACCTGATGGACAAGGAGGTGCAGAAGCTACAACAGCTTCGCGCGACATACGAGCGAGAGATCGCCAAGTTGTCGCAGGCACCAACCGAGCGTCAAGTGGAACGAGTCGAGAAGGCCAAGACCAAGCTCGACAAGTACCTTGAGACGCAGGACGTTGACCCGTACCAGGGCGTATCTGACATTGCCCAAGAGGTGATGGCTGATCGCGGTCGGGTCGAGCAGTTGCTCCAACAGTACGAGGCAGATCGCCGCGAATCTGAGGAGCGAGAAATCCGCCATCAGGCGGAACTGGCTGAGATGCGGTTCACGATGGACTACCCCGAGTTGAAGGGCCAGTACAGCGTGATCGCGCAGAAGGCCAATGAAGCCCTGCTGGATCAGTTAGGCGACACCGTCAACGAGCTGAATCCAGAGGCATACGTTAAGTTGGCAAACCGCGAGTTCGTTCGCATTGCCAAGGAAGCTGCTGAGGCCGCGAAGCCCGCCCAGCCGGAGGCTGAGAAGCCCTCGATTGAGGACACGGCCAAGAAGCCAAAGGCAGCAAAGATCATCCCCAAGAACAACGGCACAAAGGCCGACACCCCACAAAGCTCCGAGGCGCTTGGCGAGAGTTTAATCGCCGACTTGACCAAGGAGATGTTTGGGGGCTAGGTCGCCGTCAAACAAGGAGTGACCAGTAATGGCTCTTTCTAATTCCCTGCAATCCTTCCACGCTTACGCACAGTACGCGCTGAACGAAGGTATGAAAACCAGCCTGTTCAAAGTGCCGACCCTTCTGGCGGCAGTTGCGAACAAGCAAACCGTCAGCGGTCGCATGGGTGAACCCGGCGCATCGGCTGTCATCGGCAAGCCTGTCTCCATCGCCAAGCGCAAGTCGCTCGGCGGTTCGACCCAGCGCCACATCTTCTTCCAGACCGGCAAGGTCGGTGGACTCAAGTACCTCGCGGAAGACGGCACGACCTCGTCCGCAGGTGCAGAGCGCCACGACAAGAAGAAGCGATCGACCGCAGTTTCGTGGTCGTTCCTTGAGGCTCCCATCGAAATCCGCAACAACGCTCTCCGCATGGCGGGTGATGGCTACGCCATCGGCTCGGTCATCGAGGACGCTGTTCAGATGGCGATGAACGAGATCAACGAGCAGATCGCTGGCGACCTCTGGAACGGCTCGCCCAGCAGCCAGTCGGCTGACGTGTACGACGACCTGATCGGCGTTGACCAGTGGGTTGACGACGACAACACCATCGGCACCATCGACCGGTCCAGCGTTTCGGGTTTCAACGGCGTCCGTGAAGACAGTGCGACCACCATCTCGCTGTCCACCATCGACGACGCGGCCCTCGATGCCACCAGCGGCCTGTCGCTGTACGGCGGTCGGTCGGACCTCGCGGTCACGACCAGCGGCATCTACAACAACCTCAAGCAAGAGGCTCTTGCTGCGGGTGGTCAACTGATGTTCGCTGAGAAGCCTCAGGGTCAGCCCGTTGGCTTTGAAGGTGAGTACATCAACTACAACAACACGATGGTTTGCTTCGACCCCTACGCGACCAACGCTGCGGGTTCGGCCAACTACTTCCTGTTGACTGACAGCTCGACCTGGTGCTTTGAGACGCACAGCGCTGAGAACTGGCGGGTCATCCCGTTCAAGAACCTCGCTGACGACTCCGAGCCGGGTGCCAACGACACGACCGTCTCCAAGATTCGCGTCGGTATGCGTTGGATCAACGAGGAGCCTTGGAAGTCCAAGCTCTACGCAGACGCTTCCTGATTCTTCCCTCGCGGGCGGGGGGTGTCTCCACAGCGCCCCCCGCCTTCTTCTGAACACAAAACCACAAGGAGCCAATCATGGCATTTTCTGCTGCACAAACGACTGGTGCTGGCAAGTCGCTTGACGTTGAAAAGGGCGTCATCACTTGGACAAGCACCACGGCAACCGGCGAACTTTCGACCGGCTTGTCGGAGATTTACAACGCGACCTTCACCCGAATTGGTAGCGACGACGTTGACGATCAGGGCTACCTGACCATCGACGAAACCGTGACCAGTGGCGTCATCACCGTTTCCGGCGGCGCGATCACGATTGATCGCTCTGCTGCGACCGGCACCGGCACCCTGACGGGCGAGTCGTTCTTCTACGTCCTTGAAGGCAAATCCTAAGGAGGCCCGCTATGGGATTGATTAACTTCCGACTCGGGAGCAAAGGCAAAAAGGTTGACGCTGCGGAGGTTACTCTTTCCAGCGGCACCGGCACCGTGGCAACCAAGTTGTCCAAGGTGGAATACTGCGTGATTACGCAGAAGGACGCGACCGCTGTTGCTGACGGCGTTTCGTGGTCCGCAAGCGGTGGCACCGTCACTGTTGACTCAAGCAATGGATCGTCCGCTGAAACTTATTC
>Ga0255772_10006949_pt1 | contig 10201 bp, 8 predicted proteins | sample 071ome_34_FD_179970 | JGI IMG/M metagenome (GOLD analysis project Ga0255772, IMG submission 179970) | Coastal salt marsh microbial communities from the Groves Creek Marsh, Skidaway Island, Georgia - 071411BT metaG (version 2) | ecosystem: Environmental > Aquatic > Marine > Intertidal zone > Salt... | reverse complement strand
CAAGGCCAAGCGTTGGACTGGTGCAGAAAAGAAAGAAACAAAAAAACCCGTATAACCGGGCTTCTTCGGAAGTGAATAGATTTGACTAGACCTTAATTTGGTGGAGGTGGCGGGAGTTGAACCCGCGTCCGTCAGTTCTCCGCCTTCGGCTCTACATGCTTAGTTTGTCCATTATTTAACTGCCCACTGGCCCGACAAACAGGGATTCGGCAGCGAGCTTGCTTTCATTCTGACTGCTTTAACCACAAGCGGGGTCTGGCAGCGGTCCCATGAGTCGATGCCCTCGGTTTGAATACATGGGCACATCCGCCCCGAGGTTAGCTAAATAAAAAGTAGCCCGAAGGCTAGGTTTTTAGGCAGCTAGTGCGTAGTTTTCGTCGTTGGCAACTATAACTAGTTACAGTGATTGATTTACGAGAGTCACTACCCTCTCGGCATGCACCTTGGGTTTCGCAACCGGCGTCGAAGCCAAGTCACCCCCAGATTCTCGTATTATAGCGGTAAAGCGCCGCTCCTAAGAAACGCTGATGCTGAGCACGACAGCCGCCGTGATAGACTCTCGTCCTCGCATCCGATTAAACCTAACGGTGTCAAAGCGCGTAGCCTCAATCTACGCCAAGGAAGTTATTTCATGAGCACTGCCGTTGTACTCATTAACCTCGGAACCCCGGATCAACCGACACCGCAAGCGATCAAAACCTATCTCGCGGAATTTCTATCTGATCAGCGGGTGGTGAATCTGCCTCGCGCGGCGTGGAAGCCCATTCTGCACGGCATCATCTTGAAAACCCGCCCAAAGAAACTCCAGCACAACTACCAAATGATTTGGGGTCGTTTCGATGGCCCAATTCGCAACATTACACGGGCGCTGACCGAGCGCGTTGCGACTTACTTCGCCAAGCGCTACCCAGAACGTAACCTAAAATTTTACACCGCCATGACGTATGGCAACCCGAGCGTTATGCAGATCGTAAAGGAAGCCGAGCGAGACGGGTGCGATGACTTTGTGTTTGTCCCGCTTTACCCCCAATACGCCGGTGCCACAACGGGCGCCGTGTTTGACCAAATTTCTCGGGTATTCCAAAAGGTGCCTATCGCAAACCATCGATTTATTCGTGACTATCACGATCATCCGCGCTATATCCATGCACTGGCTAAGTCGCTTGAGCGCTACAACACCTCGATTCAAAATGGCGCACACGTGCTCTTCTCCTTTCATGGCATTCCTATGTCGCAGGTCAATCAAGGCGACCTTTACCCCGAGCAATGTGAGAAAACAGCCGCCGCCGTGGCCCACGCTGTCGGACTATCCATCGATGCCTGGTCTCTTAGCTATCAATCGAAGTTTGGTCCCGGCGCTTGGCTCACGCCTGCCACCATTGATCAAATGTCCAAGTTCCCTCGGCAGGGCATTAAGGATTTGGTGGTGATTTGCCCAGGATTTTCTGTGGATTGCCTTGAGACCATTGAGGAAATCAAAGTCGAGAATAAGCAAACGTTTTTGGCGGCAGGAGGGGAACGCTTCCAATACGTTAAAGCACTCAACGCAACAAAATTCCATGTGGATTTGATGGTCGCGCTCATCGAATCCTCCCTTTATAGTCACGAGCTAAGAGCGGCAGAAACTTAAGGCGCACAATGGATATTCGATTAGATGGCCGCAAGGCACTCATCACAGGTGGCAGCAAGGGGCTCGGTTTGGCTATGGCTCAAACTTTTGCTGATTCGGGCGCAGATGTGGCGCTCGTCGCCAGAACACAGGATGAAGTCCTTGCAGCGGCCATCGCGATTGCGGACACCACCGGGCGCCACTGCAAGGGCTATGCCTGCGATGTTGCTGACGCAGGGATGATTACAGCCACCTTTGCCGAGATCCAATCTGATTTTGGCGACATCGATATTCTGGTAAACAATGCCGGCGTCGCAAAAGGGGGCGCTTTCGAATCCTTAACTGATGCCGACTGGCAGTATGATTTTGATTTGAAGCTCATGGCTGCCGTGCGACTCTCTCGGCTGGTGCTGCCCGCGATGAAACGCAACCGGTGGGGACGCATCCTGAACCTTCTCAACACCTACGCGAAGACCCCAGAAGCCGGTACCGCACCGACTTCGGTCACGCGAGCAGCTGGCATGGCACTCACCAAAGTGCTGGCATCTGAAGGCGCGCCTCACAATGTGCTCGTGAATGCACTCAATATCGGGCGGATTGAATCCGACCAAATCCGCAGACAGCACGAGCTCTCGGGCTCGAATCTATCGCTCGAAGCATTCATTCAAAAAGCGGGTGAAAAATTGCCAATGGGGCGCTACGGCTATGCTGAAGAATGCGCCAGCATCGCCTGCTTATTGTGCTCTGATGCCGGGGGCTACATCACCGGCACTGCAATCAATGTGGACGGCAATTTGTGCCCAGCCGTCTAATCCATCGCAAACAAACCGATACCGAACGAAATTATTAAAACTTTGGGTTGCGGCCCGTTAAGCCAAATGCTCAAAACCGTTCTTAAGGAGGCCTTGGCAGCCTATGGGATTTTTCACGCTTCTCTTTGTAACTCTCGTGGTGGCCCTCACGATTAATGTCTACGCGCCGGGCAAACGCTTCGAGCGTGCCATGTGGGCGACCTTCGGTTTTGGCTGGCTCACCGGGGAGCTGGCGGCCCATGTCGCCATCGTCATCGCCTTGATCACCACGTTAATGGCCGTGACTGGCGCCTTCACGGGTTTGTTTGGGTTTATCGGTCTTGCCGCAGTGCTTGGCTCTTGCGCTGCGCTGCTGCGCTTCCATATGGAAGGATTAGGACTGGGCGCTTGGGTGCAATCCCGGCTTGAAGAGGGCTTGGGGCGCGATTTCCGATCACGACTTCTGACTCGAGATCAAACGGCTCTCCCGGTCAAGCCAGATCGAGACGCTCTCGTTCGCCCCTTCAAACGTTCCTGGCTAGGCATTGAGCGGATCAAAGACATTCCGATTGATCATCAAGGCCTAGGGCTCGATATCTACCGTCCTGATCACGGGGCTTCAGCTGCACCTGTGCTGATGCACATTCACGGTGGTGCATGGAAGTTCGGCGATAAGTACGGCCAAGCCCTACCGCTCATGCAAGCAATGACAAGATTAGGATGGATTTGCGTTTCCGTAAGCTATCGACTGAGCCCAAAAGCGACGTTCCCCGACCACATCATCGATTGCAAAGCGGCGCTTGCTTGGATCAAAAACAACATCCACGACTACGGCGGGGATTCTGAGTTCATCGCTGTGACCGGGGGCTCCGCGGGCGGGCACTTAACGGGGCTTGTCGCACTCTCAGCCAACGATCCTCTATTTCAACCGGGATTCGAAAACCAAGATACAACCGTCCAGGCGGCAGCGCCCTTTTATGGACCCTTCGACTGGACTGATCGCGATGGTCTACAACCGAATCAAGGGTTACGCCACCTCCTGGAGCGGGAAGTCATCAAGACAAAACTCAACCATGACCCTGCGATGTTCGTTGCGGGTTCGCCCATCCTGCGCGATCTCAGTCAGGCCCCGCCGATGATGCTCATCCATGGCAGTGAGGACAGTCTTGTGCCTGTGGGGATCAGTCGGAAAATGACGGAGGCTCTACGAGCAGAATCTGCAGCGCCGGTGGTTTATCTTGAGATCCCGGGCGCGCAGCACGCGTTTGACATCTTTGCCTCGCCTCGAAGCGAGCACGCAAAGCTCGGCGTGATGCAGTTCCTTTGCTACTGCTACGCCGAGCATCAGCGATCAAAAGGTTGAGGTCGCGAGCTCTTTCTCGGTAATAAATTCAATCAGTGCCGCCTGCCCTCGCTCGGTGGCTTCGATGCCTCGTTTCAATGCCGCCACAATCTCGTTTGGATCTGTGACCCGCTCGCCATAACCGCCAAAGGCTTGCGCCATTTCAGAATAATTCCCTGAAATATCGGTGCTGCGATATTTCTCCGTCGCGACCCGCATGATCGGCAACTCGATCGCCATTGAGAAATTGTTGAAGAGGATCGAGAGAATGGGCAACCGCTCACGGACTGCTGTCTCGAAATCCATACCCGTGAACCCAATCGCGGCATCACCCCATACGTTAATACAAAGCGCCTCAGGACGCGCGAGCTTGGCGCCCATGGCGAGCCCCAACCCGTACCCAAGTTGCGTCGTCTTGCCCCAGCCAATGTATGAGAGCGGCGCCGTGCTCTCCCAAAACGGAGACAATTGATCCCTTGGGCTACCTGCATCATGAGTGATGACGGTGTTGTCTTTATCTACCAACTGGTTCAGCTCCCAAATCACCCGATAGGGACTGATCGGAGCATCATTGGATGTCAGCTTGGGCATCCAGTCTGCGAGCCATTTCCCTTTCATAGCCTGGATGGCGCCTGGGACCTCAGCCTTCCTCGTCGAGACGACGGACCCGGCGGGCTCTCCCATCGCTTCAATGAGCGCTTGCAATGTGAGTTTCGCATCGCCCAACAAGACATGCTGGGCAGGCACGTCTTTGTTTAAGTCTTTTGGATCCAAGGTGGCATGAATGATGGTTTTACCCTTGGGCATTTGGACGCCGAAGCCAGTCAGGGCGAAGCTGCAGCCGATGCCTAAAATCACATCGGCCGCTTTAAGGAATTCATGGACGGTTTCAGGAATCGCACGCCCGCCCGAGCCAAGTGACAAAGGATGGGTTTCGGGAAACGCACTTTTGCCCTCAAGGCTCGTGGTCACCGGAATACTCCAGGTTTCTGCCAGACGTTTCAGCTCATCCCAAGCCTTCGCATAATGGACCCCTTGCCCAGCATAGATCACGGGGCGCTCAGCGCTTGCCAAAACCGATGCCACACTTGCAACCCCTTCAGGGTCTGGCGCTGTTCGCGTTTTGAAACTGGGCACATAGTCAAAATCACCGACATCCTCTCTGAACACATCCAGCGGGACCTCTACAAGCGCGGGACCACCGCGTCCATTGCGGAGCTGCCAGAAGGCACGTCGCATCACTTCGGGGACCGCCTTGCCCATGGTGATGGGCTCAGCTGATTTGGTGATGTGTTGCATGTTGAGTGTGGAGTTAAAGTTAGGGTAGTAGTGCGCCAGGCGACGAGAATAGCCCGCGGGCATCACCAAGATTGGGACCGATTCGCTATATGCTTGAGCCACGCCACCAAAAGCATTCTCAGCCCCGGGCCCGTGTTGCATGACAAAAACGCCAATATCATCACCACTGGAAAGCCGGCTCACCGCATCGGCCATGTGCAGCCCTACGCGCTCTTGACGCACGATGATCGTTCTAATGTCGGCTTCCGCGGCAGCTTCGATGATGGGGTTCACTGGGTAACCCACAATGAATTTGACCCCTTCTTGTTTAAGAATCTCTGCAATAGCGTGTGCGACCTGCATGTCAGCTCCTTTAAATTCACGAATGCGTTAGGTAAAACTTGCGGCTCGATCAAGCTCTCGATTATCGATTCGGGCCTCGGTCCATGGGGAACGGCTGCCATCGCTCAAGCGGTGTGCGTGGCAAAACGGTTGGGTTCACGCAACTCATCGGCCACTTGCCCTGGAGCACGAGAGCCACCTCACGGCCATTACGTCGACGCGTTTCCGTGCGCATGCGCGTGGTCGCGGACGCCGCATGCGGCGTGATGATCACATTGTCCATCGTAAGAAGCGGGTTGTTCGGATCCGGCGGCTCTTGCTCCAAAACGTCTAATCCGGCAGCAGCGATTTCACCTGCCTGCAAGGCGCGAATCAGCGCCGCCTCATCAATCACCGGACCCCGTCCGCAATTAATGATCACCGCCGTCGACTTCATTTTCGCAAACGCCGCATCGTTCATCATGCCACGCGTCTGCGCATTCAATCCTGGGTGCACTGAGAGATAGTCGCTTCGCTCGAGCAGCTCATCAAAGGTGACCGGTTCCACGCCTTCTGCAGTCATCTTGAGTTCAGACACGTAAGGATCATACGCGATCACATGCAGACCAAAGGCTTTGGCCCGGCGCGCGACTGCGGTTGCCACATTGCCAAATGAAACCAGCCCAAGGGTCTGACCCCAGAGTCTTGGCACATGATTGAGAATCGGTCGGCCCTCATACCAACGCCCCTCTCGAACTAATTGATCCATCATCTTGACTCGGCGCCCGGCTGCTAAAAGCAACATGAGTGTGTGGTCTGCCACTTCCTCGATAAAGACGTCCGGTACATTGGTCACCACAATTCCAGCTCTGGTGGCCGCATCGACATCGACCATATCGACACCGACGCTCCCTACGCCGATCACAACACATTGATCCAAGCCGCCGATAATCTCTTCATTAATGTGAATACCCCACGACGTCATAATGGCGTCTGCATCACGCGCGCCTTCAAGAAAGGATTCGGGTGAGGCGCCATCGACTTCTACTATGTCAGCCACCTCCGAAAGGGCCTCGAGTTCGAGCGCGTAGCGGGCACTCACGGGGGCCTCCTTGGCAACAGGCGGCAGTTGAACGACGACTTTCTTTTTCATGGCGAGCGCTCTGGTTGGTTTCGGCTGATTCGCTTGATAGTCTCACACAAAGGTAGAAGGACCAATGCCATGGCACAACACTACCAATTCGGGGCCGTCCGAGTATCCCGGATCGAGGAAATGCTCGGCCCGATGTTCGACCCGCTTCGGTTCTTCCCAGGCTTCAACCCCCAGATGTTTGAGCGCCACGCAAGCTGGCTCTACCCAAACCATGTGGATCCCGAATCTGGACGAATTGTTGCCAGCATGCACAGCTGGCTCATTGATACTGGGAATACCAAGATCTTGGTCGACACCTGCCTTGGCAACCACAAAGACCGAATGCCTTATCGAAATTGGGATCAGTTGGACACACCCTGGCTGCGTCGACTAGAGGCCGCCGGCGTCAAACGAACCGATATCGACTATGTCTGCTGCACTCACCTGCACGTCGACCATGTGGGCTGGAACACCCAGCTCGTTGACGGCACTTGGGCGCCGACCTTCCCCAATGCGCGCTATCTATTCTCTCAGGCAGAATTGGATCATCTACGTCATGAATTAAGTGAACTTGACCCCGACGACACCTTCGGCGCCGTAAATGCCAAGACCTACGAAGATTCAGTCGCTCCGATTCTGCAACAGGCCGATTTGATCACGGAAAACCAAACGCTTGCACAGACGGGCATTGAGCTTTTGTTGACACCTGGTCATACACCCGGCTCGATGAGCTTACGATTGACGTCTGAGACAAATCCCATCTACTTCACAGGCGATGTATGCCACCACCCCATCCAGATGCTGTACCCAGAGATGAACAGCGCATATTGCCAGATCCCCGAGACCGCGGTGGCTACTCGACGGGAGCTTCTCGCCCGATGTGATAGAGAAGACGCATTGCTCTTGCCGGCGCACTTCGGGCCGCCTCACGGTTGCAAGGTAAGAGCACAAGAATCCGCGTTTACGCCGCTTTGGGTGCCGATCACCGACGCTGGTTGAGTCGACGCACATCATCGAAGAGGCTGGTCAGCATCCGAAACGTCAAGCCCCAGACAACTTGGTCCTCAACCTGAAATCCTGGGAAGGTTCCGGATCGATCAAATTCGGGAAACGAAGCCTCGATGCGAGTTGTGCCCGCGTACATAGCTTCGACATCGCCCCAAAGCAGCTTTTGAACTTCGTAATTAGGTTTCATGGCCTGAGGTTCTTGATGCAAGACGAACACTTGCGGCACCACCATCAAATCGATGCCTGAGCGCGGGTTCGCCCTAATGCCATCCAGACTCCCGATAAAATCGGCGTGAGTGGCCAGATCAAGTCCCGTTTCTTCTAGGGTTTCGCGAGCCGCAGTGGCTGCCAGTGACGCATCCCCCTCGTCGCGATGGCCGCCTGGCAACGCCATTTGACCTGACCATGGGTCACCTTCTTGCCGTGCACGAAGAATAAAAAGGAGTTGCAGCGATGCTTCAAATGGCGACAACACCATAGCGACGGCCGCCTGCCGACAAGATAAAGGAATCCTCGGAGCGGCCTCAGGGTCCGCGATTTTTTTGATGATCGCCAGATCAATCAAAACAGGTACTCCACTTTATCTCTGGGTTTGGATGGATCGCGAGAGACTATCACGACTGGTGAGGCGAATGAATTTCGTGAAAAATTGGCGGTCATAACAAGTGATACCCCTTAACTCTTCAATCAGGTTGCAATTCCTCATGATGCTTAACCGCCTTTTTCAACTATCCGCCGTCTTGACTATCCTTTCTGCGGGTACCGGCTGCGCCGTTAATCCCGTGACCGGGAAAAGCGAGCTGTCGCTCCTTGACGAAACTCAGGAAGTGAGCCTCGGAACCAATCAATATGGACCCACCCAGCAATCGCAAGGCGGACCCTATACTCGTGACCGCGCGCTTACCGATTATGTGCAACGGATTGGCAATGCCCTTGCCAAGGTCAGTGATCGCAATCTGCCCTACGAGTTCGTTGTTATCGATGACAGCACGCCGAACGCCTGGGCATTGCCTGGGGGAAAGATCGGTATCAATCGCGGCTTGCTTGTTCGATTGAATTCAGAGGCAGAGCTCGCCGCGGTTTTGAGTCATGAGATTGTTCACGCAGCAGCGCGGCACAGCGCGAAGTCGATCGAACGCGGGTTGTTCGTCGAGGGCGTTCTTTCAGTCGCCGGCGCTGCCCTTGAATCGGGAAATTCGAGCTACTCGGGCGTGGTACAGGACGGGGCTCGGCTCGGCTCGCAGATTCTGCTCCAATCCTACGGTAGAGAAGCGGAACTCGAATCTGATGCGTACGGGATGGTTTACATGGTGAGAGCAGGCTATGACCCTGAAGCCGCCGTTACGCTGCAAGAGACCTTCGTGGCGCTCTCGGCTGGTCGATCATCAGATTGGGTCTCTGGTTTATTCGCGAGCCATCCGCCGTCAGAAGAGCGAGTCGCGCGCAATCGTGATCGCGCCAAGCGCTTAAATCCAGAGGGTCGAGTATTGTCTCTCGGATTTGAGGCCTATCAAGCCGCATTGGCTCCGCTGTCAAAGCAATCGAAGGCCTACGAACGTCTTGACCAAGCCAACCAACGCTTCCGAGAGGAAGACACGAGTGAAGCCAAAGCCTTGGCCGAGCAAGCGCTCGAGCTTGCGCCCTCATTGCCCAAAGCCCATTCGCTATTGGGAGATATTGCCGTTAAAACCAAGCGCTGGGACGTCGCCATTGAACACTATTCAAAGGCCATTGAGTCGGGCGGAACACCCGGATACTTCAAGGATTTTCTCGGCCGAGGCATCGCACACCAATCGCTAAAGCGCTGGTCTGAGGCCGAAGCTGATCTCAATCAGTCGATGGCGCTACTGCCCACTGAGGCGGCGAAGTCAGCGCTTGCTGCAATTGAAAATAGCCGACGTTAAGAACCCAAAGGGGTTCACGGGCGATTGAAGTCGATCACTCCCCATCTGAGATGTTCACCGCGGGGCGACGCTGATATAGTCGCGCGATGAGCGAATTTTCTGAAGGTGCCTCTGCCCCCATCTCCAAGTGGCGCGGTACCTTCGCCGCCTTCGAGTTAGTTAACTACCGTTGGTTCTTTGCAGCGCTGTGTGGAAACTTTGCAGCAATGAACATCCAGATGTTCATACGAGGCTGGCTCGTTTTCGAAATCACGGGATCCTACGAAAAGCTGGGTTGGATGACCGCCGCGGGTGGCGTGGTGGGTCTGTTTGCGGCACCGATCGGCGGCGTGGTTGCCGACCGGGTCAAACAAAAAAAAGTCGTTCTCCAAATCAGCGGTTTCGCCAATGCATTGATTACGCTCGGCATCGCTTGGTTGATTTTTGAGGGCCGCCTTCAGTTCGAGCACTTGCTGATCTCATCGATCCTTCAAGGCCTCGTCATGAACGCCATGATGCCGGCAAGGCAAGCGTTCACAAAAGACGTAGTGGGATTAGACCGGCTGACAAACGCCATCGCGCTCAGCACTTCAGGCATGAATACTGCGCGCCTTCTGCTACCTGGCCTAGCCGGCGGGATGGTTGCCGCGCTGGGCGGCGGCGATGGCAACATTGATCCCGCGAAGTGGGTCTACCTCACCATGGCGGGTCTCTACCTCTGGGCTGCGGTACTTATCGTATTTATTCGCGTCGAGGATAGAGAGTTCGATGACGACATCAGCGGCTCAATGATAGAGGACCTGTCGTCTGGATTTCGCTATGTCCTGCGAACGCCAA
>Ga0255772_10006938_pt1 | contig 10207 bp, 11 predicted proteins | sample 071ome_34_FD_179970 | JGI IMG/M metagenome (GOLD analysis project Ga0255772, IMG submission 179970) | Coastal salt marsh microbial communities from the Groves Creek Marsh, Skidaway Island, Georgia - 071411BT metaG (version 2) | ecosystem: Environmental > Aquatic > Marine > Intertidal zone >... | reverse complement strand
CATGTTTCTATTAAACATAAAACCATACTCGAAAATAATTCTTCTTCTATTACTTCCGGTGAAATTATGTCCATCATGGGTCCAAGTGGTTCTGGTAAAACAACCTTACTAAATACTCTATCACAACAATTACCTTCTCATTATACATCATCCGGTTCTATTTCTTATTCTCCCTCAACTATGTCTAAACCTATTCCTAAATCCTCTTTGAAGAAATACATATCCTATGTTCCACAAGAAGACCATTTATTTCCAACACATACTCCTCGTGAAGCTCTTATGTTTTCAGCCTCTTTACGTCTTTCATCTACTATTCCATATAAAGAAAAACATCTTATTGTAAATGATTTAATAGAACAATTATCTCTACAATCATGTGCTGATACTTTAATTGGTTCAACTATTATAAAAGGTTTATCTGGTGGAGAGAAAAAACGCACATCCATCGGTATTGAAATAATTGCTGAACCTGATATTATTTTTCTTGATGAACCTACCAGTGGTCTCGATAGTTTTTCCGCATATAACATCATCTCTCTACTTAAAAATATAGCAACTTCTAAAAATAAAATAATTATTACAACTATTCATCAACCTTCTTATGATATATTCGAAATGTTTGATAAACTTATGATTATTACAAAGGGTAATACTATATATAATTCCTCTACATCTAATCTTATTTCTTATTTAACATCTATTCGGTATATTTGTCCAAAAAACAATAATCCTGCTGATTATATTATATCATTATCGCAAAAAACATCAGATATACCTATTCTTATTCAATTATGGGAAGATTATTCACATACATTAGAAACTCTTAATAATCAATCTTCACCTTATCTCTCCACAGATACTATTACAAAAACTAAAAATACTAATACTATTCATACTCCTTTATTAACAGATGATTCTCTCATAATTAAAACAAATGGTTATAAAAGACCATCGTGTTGTTATCAATTATATCTTTTATCATCTCGTGAATTTCAGAAAATATTCAGAGATTATATTACCTTATTCGCACAATTTTCCAGTATTCTCTTTTTAAATCTCATTATTGCTTCTGTATTTAAAGATTGTGCTACATGGACTTCTGATGATACACCTGATCTCATGGGTATTACACAACATGTACAAAATCACTTTGGTGCATTAACACAAGTTGCTATAGGTAGTATGTTTGCTTTATCACAACCTATTATTTTATTATTTCCATTAGAACGTCCTATTTTTTTACGTGAATATTCAGTTCGTATGTATTCCATCGTTCCTTATTTCATTTCTAAAATGATTACTGAAATACCTATGGCTTTTATACAAACTTCATTTATTTTACTTATTAATTATTTTCTTATTGGATTTCAAGCAAATTTCTTTTATTTATCATTATCTATTACACTTTTAGGATTAACTGCATCATCTATATCTATATTAGTTGGTTCCATTGCATCAAACGCACAAATAGCCATACAATTATCTCCATTAATTACGGTTCCACAGATATTATTTGCTGGGTTTTTCGTATCTATTCAAAAAATACCATCTTTTATTCGTTGGATACAATATATATGTGCTTTAAAATATGGTATTAATCTCTCCATGATTTATGAATTTAATTCTATTCCTCAAAATTTTCCAAACACACATAAAGAATTATATTATGAAACTATTATAGGTTGTCCATTTCCTGTATCTTCTACGAATTTTACATGTCCTGATAATATTACTATAAATGAAAATGCTCTTTTTCCTCGTAATAATGTATATGTAGATAATGAATGGATTTATTTTATAATATTATTTTCAGTATTTTTTGGTTTTAGAATAATGGCATGTATATTTTTAATGTGTAAATCAAATTGATTTTTATAGATTATTACAATATACATTATATATTATTTATTATTTCATACATATGTTTACGAAATTTATGTATATTATTTCTCATTTCTTTTTTTGAAAACCATTTCATTTCTATTTTTTCAATATATTTATCATTTATTTTATTTTGTAAATATTGAATTATACGATTATACATAGTAATCATATATGGTTTATATTGAATATACATCAAATAAGATACATAATATAAGGTATTTACTTTATATATTGTATTCAAATTTATAAATAATTCTTGTGGAGAGATTATACTTAATGTTTCTTCTTGCATCTCTCGTATAGCACATGTATAATTATTTGTATCGTTTCTCTCACATCTTCCTCCAAAATCTGAATATAAACCAGTTGATTTATCTAAACCAAATAAATAATATGTATCATTATTAATATAGGTATATGGTAATATTCCTGCTCCAATATTCATATTAATACATTTAATTATATTTTTTTATTTATATTTGTATTGTAATTCTATTAAATATGAATGATGAATATTTACATCCATTATTATTCCTATTCTCTATAATAGTATTTTTCATATTACATTATATCAATATTCAATTAAAAACGAGAATAAATATTTTTTCATTATTTCATTGTATTATTTCATTAGCTGTTGTATTTTTATTATTTATATATAAATACATTCCTAGTATTCCACAATTAAAAACGTTATCATTATTAGATAAAGATACTATTATAACTAATATTGTTAAAAATTATATAGAAAGACAAAAAAAATCCAATATAATAAACAAAATATTAAAATATTCAGTAATCTTTACTATGGGATACTCTATTCATGATATTTTTCATGGTGTATATGAAAAACGATATGATTTTATATTACATGGTATACTGTTTTTAGTAGCATGTATATATATGTATGAATATACTATATTGTATCCATATGTATTATTTACAGAATTTTCTACTATTTTTTTCAATTTTGTATATACAAAAAATAGTTATATTATAATTGCATTTATTATATCTTTTTTTATGTGTAGAATAGTATATTATCCATATTTATTATATAATTCTTTTACATCTTATAATACTACAATAACTATTAAAACATTAATATTTTTAGCATTTATTTTGAATTATTATTGGTTTTATTTTATTATTAAAAAGACATACAATGTATTTATTAAATCCAAAAGGTAAAAATCGATAGATGGAGAGATTATACATATATTATATATATGTTACATATGTGTTACATATTCATTTAAAATGAAAAATATATATGTATATTCAATTTAAATTCGGAGATAGATAAAGATCATGAATGATGAATATTTACATCCATTATTATTCATATTTTCTATAATATTATTTTTCTTATTACATTCTATTAAGTTGAAGATAAATACAAAATTAAATATATTTTCGGTTGTTCATTGTATTATTACATTAGCTGTTGTATTTTTATTATTTATATATAAATATATTCCAACTTTATCCCAACTAAAAAAACTATCAATAGTAGAAGAAAACAATAATTTTGATGATTTAATACATATACATATAAATAGACAGAAAAATGTAATTATGATTAAAAATATGATTTTATGTACAATTATTATTTCAATGGGATATTCAATACACGATATATTTTATGGAATATATGAAAAAAGATATGATTTGTTATTTCATGGTTTATTATTCACAATTGCTTCTCTTTATATGTATATTAATAATGGTATATATCCATATCTTATAGTAATTGAATTATCAACTTTATTTTTAAATTTTTTATACACAAAAAATACATGTATAATTATACTTTTTATATTAACATTCTTTATATGTAGAATAATATATGCACCATATCTTGTGTATCAATTGTTTGTATATTATGATATATCTATGTTTATAAAGATATTATTATGTATGGGTTCTGTTCTTAATTTTTATTGGTTTTATCTTATTATTAAAAAGACATACAATGTATTTATTAAATCTAAAAAGTAAATTTCAATACATGGAGAGATTATACATATATTATATATATGTTACATATATGTTACATATTCATTTAAAATGAAAAATATATATGTATATTCAATTTAAATTCGGAGATAGATAAAGATCATGAATGATGAATATTTACATCCATTATTATTCATATTATCCTTTATTTTATTTACTATATTGAAAAAAATTACTGAATATTTCAAACTCAAATTAAATTTAAAATCTTTAATTCATACTACGATTGTATTATGTGTTTTACTATATTTATATATAAATAAAAAACTTCCATCTATAAATAAATTAAAAGATTTATCAAAAAAATATCCAAATACTTCAATAAAAAATGTAATTAAAAGGGAAATTTCGAAAAATACACAAAAAACAATACATAAGTTGATGATATTTTCATTGGTATTTAGTATATATGATATTTATATTGGATTAATACAAAAACGACCTGATTTTATTATTCATGGAATATTATTTTTTTTATTTGTATTTTCTGCTTATTATTTAAATGTATTTTTATATCCATATGTGATTATTATTGAATTATCTACTATTTTTTATAATTTTTTATATACAAAAAATATTTATATAATACTTGCATTTGTGGTAACATTTTTTATAACACGTATACTTTATTTAAATTATTTTACATATATATCATATTATTTTTATAATGTATCCTTTGAATATTATTTACTGATATTATATTTATGTGTATTAAATATATTAAATTTATTTTGGTTTTATAAAATTATATGTAAAAGTTATAAAACATTCAAACAAAATAATAAATAATCCTTTTTATAAAAAGAATATAATTATCATTTTTATAAAATTGAATTATCTCTCCACGAAGTAAATATGATAAAGTACAATACAATTATGAACGGTATAGAAAGATTACCGGAATCACTTATTCATTATATATCTGATTTTCTATATATTCCATGTTATCATGAATCTTCAAAAGAATATCAATCATTACAAGAATTATGTCCAACTTTATATTATTATTTACAAATATATAGAAAACCTCTATTTCTGAACCCTCAATATAGTATATGTTTATCTTCAACAAAACATATTACTCTATATTTTGATACTATATGTATAACAAATCTATATCAGGATCCATTATTAAAATCTGTATACGAATATATACCTCTTATATTTGAAAATTTACTTTTATTATTTGAAGATGTAAATAAACAAGAAATAATTCATTTACATAAACATAAAAAAAATAATATATCTAATGATATATCTAATGATATATCTAATGATATATGTACATATACATTCCATTTTCCCGATACCTTTAAGACTATTATGATTCATCATAAAGACAATAATCCATTTCTTCATTATATAAAACGAATATTATCATATCGTTATTTTAAATTCTCACATTTTTGCTGTAGTGGTCATGGTATTTTTGCAAAAAGACTCACATAAAATATTTATATATTATATATTATATATTATATATTATATTACTATACATAAATTGTTATAAAATATATAGAGCATATATCATCATAAAATATTCTGTATATATTAATATATATATGTATAATATATAATATGGATACATTGAATTTAAATGAGAAACCAGCGAATATTTTAGACCAGTTGTCGTCATATAACTTAGGAGAAACAGAACAGTATATAAAGAATATACAGGGATATATGGAGGAACAGGAGATGTTGAATTCCGTATTGAAGAAGGAATCATTTGAAGAGGATAAAGAGTATATTGAAAATTTCATAGAAGAAAATAAAGAAATAATTGAATATCAAGAAAGCCAATTATATTCACTTTCAGAAGCTCTTATAAAAATAATTGAAGAAAATAATAAATTAAAGCAGAATCGTCATGAATTGGAGTTACTATTGGATAATGAAATGGTTTCAAAGTTCTCAGAAAAAATGCGTAATTTGAAAAATCTCAAAGAAAAACTAAATTCTTTTTTATTAAAAATGGGAATTATAAAACCTTAAAATCACTTGTTGAATTCATAGACTATTATAGTTTATATATAATGATACTACAATCTTATTTTTCCCAGCATAAATTACAGTCCATACACTCCTTCGCATTCATACGAAAATCTTGTGTAATTCTTTAAGTATAAAATATAATTATATATATAAATACTTTTGATACTTAAAGAATGAAAAAAAAAGTTTTTGTACAAACTTTGGGTCAAAAATCAAAAATGGACATGGTTTTTTGATGTCCATTTTTCAATTATGAGTTTTAGTTTCTGAAAAAAGTGAAAAAAGTGGTTTAGAGCATGTTAGTCACAAAACAAAAAATCACTAATTTTTTTGTGAGCATAATTTTTTTTTGTTTCTTAATGAAAAAAAGTTAAAAATAAATTCTTCATATTTTATAAGGTTACACCTGGTTACAATTTATGCGTTTTATAAAATTAGGCTTTTATATATGTGATATTTGTGACTATAAAACGAGGAGAAAACATGATATGGAAAGACATTTTAATACTGATATACATTCTCGTAAAAAAAGGTTACACGAAATTGCGAGTTTTAATAAGAGCATAACAGAAGAGAAACAAGAAAATAGTTGTAAAAAACGCCCAGTGGAAGAAAAAGGTGTAACCACCCCAAAAAAAGACAAAAAATTAAGGAATTTAAGGAATTATGAATGTGAAATTTGTGGTATTTCGTATAAACATAGACAAAACCTATATCGTCATCGTAATAAAGTTCATATAAAAAATGAAATAAATGAAAATAGTAGTGAAATGAATAAAAATATGATAATAGATAATACAAATGAATCTATACAGTTATTATCTTCAATGGTAAAAGAATTAATAAATGAAAATAAAATATTACAGGAAAAGATAATAGAAAAGGATATGAGTACGAATAATATAATTCAATATAATCAATATAATAATCAAATAAATCAGAAGAATGTAAATATTATTACCTTTTTAAATAATGATTGTAAGGATGCAATGAATATATCCGATTTCATCAAAAATCTATCTATCTCTTTCGAAGATCTTGAATGTATCAAAGAACAAGGTTATATACAAGGTATACGTAATTCATTACTTAAACAACTTAAAGAACTTGAAACAACAAAAAGACCAATTCATTGTACGGATATAAAAAGGAAGCATTTTTATGTAAAAGATAATGATGAATGGGATACAGATTATGAACATAAAAAAGTAATGGATGCTCTTGATAAAATAAATAACATTCAATTAAATACATTACATGAATGGAAATTATCAAATCCAGAATGGAAGAATAAAGATAATTCTATAGATAAAATAGATCATCTCTCGAAAGAATTAACATCTATATATATTCCAACACAAGGAAATAAAATAAATAAAAAAATAATACAAGAATTAAGTAATATTACACATATTTAAGTAAATATATTCATAACTATATTTATATAATCACTACATAAATGATTTTTCATTTCATTTCATACATTAACATAAAATATATACTATATCTTAATGTATTTATTAAAAAATAACTACTGAAATAACAGCTCCTAATACAGAACCTACTAATTTGAATCCAAATATAATTCTATCCTTTCTTTTTTTATCTTTTTTTTCTTTTTCAATTCTTTTCATTTCTCTTATCTCCTCTATTTTTTCTTTAAATATCTGTTTTTTACGTTCTATATTAATTATTCTTTTTATAGAATTATCTGTTCGTATTTTTTTTGTTTCTTTTTTTTCATCTTCTATATCTACATCATTCATCATATTTTCCTTTTCTAGATCATTCTGTTTTTCCTTTTTTCTTTTATTTTTCCTTTTTTTATTCTTTTTTCTTTTTTTATTATATGATTTTTTTATATCAGATGGTTCTATTGAATTTCTTCTATCATATATCATTACCATGTTCCTGAGTATATTATATTAAAATTATTTATTTAATATGTATTAAAATTGATTTATAAATATGTATATAATATATGATATAATACTCTATGTCTATATATACCATGATAAAAAGTTATTTTAATAAAATAGATACATCACATATATCAGATTATTCAACCGATATTATATATGATCCACTTGAAATAACCTATATCTTAAATCTTCCATCATTATTAAAACATTTCTATCTATTTTTATATACATATTTTACCAAATCCAACTAAATGGATTATACCATGATGATGATGATGAAATTGTTTCATCAATTGTTTCCTCTTGTTTATTATCTTCTTTTGTAAAACGAATGTATCCCTTCCATGAACCATTTTCTTTTTGTTCCCATCTTGTTATCATCTTTATTTTTTATTTATTATATTATATGATTTTTTTATTATCTTTATATATTAAATTATATCATATATCATATAAATCGATGATATCCACTTCCATCTCTATTCTTTTTACGTTTCTTATTCATTCTACATGATGGACGATTTCTATGTTCTATCGAACTATAATATCTCGATGATACACCACAATATTCACACTCATCCTCTATACAACAATATGTTGATAAACATATACCCATTTTCTTACATTCATTAAATTTAAATATATGTGTTTATATTGTTTTATTATTATATTGATGAAACTGTGTTATAAAAAGGGTGTATTAATAAGAATGATGATAGAGAGGTATATTTTTATATGAATATTGTATGTATTTTTGTGATTGTTCTATTTTACTTTCTGTATTCACTATATAGGATAGATTAAATATATATGCTGTAATCCAATATAATTCTATTTCATCTATAATAATATCTTTTAATAACTCTTTATTCGTCTTTAATATATTATAAATAAATTCTAAATATTCTTTATTCTTTTTCTTATTTATATATATACATTTATTTGATATATATGAACCCTTCTCATCACCATACGGTATTGTATTATCCCATATATATTCCCATTCTTTTGGAAATGGTAATATATCCTCTTCCTTTTTATTCTTTTTAAATTTATCTATAAACATTCTATATATCATACAACTTTTCATATAATATTCTACATTACTATATGGATCTTTACTATTTTTTGCTATATTACTATGTAAATTCTTATAATAATATCCTAATCTCTCCTTTATAAAATATAATCCTGTCTCTATATATTCTTTATCATTAAATATATAATCCAATCTATTATCTATCTCCAGATCCTCCTCTATTATTATTATCTCATGTTTATATGTCTTTCTTATCATTTTCATCCTATCATACAATATATCATCTTCATCTTCATCTTCATTATTCTTATATAAATATCTAATATTTACCATCTTTAATTTTCTATCTTTTATCTCTCCATCTAATCTTTTTGATAATTCACATTCTCTTTGAAACCATATCTCTATATCTATATTTGACCCCAAATCTCTCATCTTCTTTATCTTTTTACACATTCTCTCTATTCTATACAATTCATCTTCCTTGGTCGTTTCCTTCATATAACATAATAACCCTCTATATTGTTTGAAATTTCTCTCCAATTTTATACTATATTTTGCTATATCATTCATCCAATATTCCAATCCCAATTTTTCCAAATATTCTATATATTCACCATTACTTCCCTTCTCACATACATCATATAATGTTTTTGTCAATAATTCATTATTTATATCATTCCAATTATCCACCACTAATATTGGTAATCCATCATATATAGGTATATAACTCGATCTTAATATTATCGGTATTGTTCCCACTCCCAACGCCTCCCAAATCTTCGAAGTATCATATGATTGCACTATTACCACATACATACATTCCGATATCTTCTTTATCACCTCCTCTTTTGTTATTCTCTCATTATCATAATATATACATTCATTATTAAAAATATCACTTTCTAATATATCATCATCATTTCTCTTTATAAAATGATATCTCATATGAAAATAACATATCGGTTTTCTATTATATATAGGTTCCATCTCATTCACTATCTCTCTATATCTTTCCTCCTGAATTCTTGATTCCACATTCTTTAATGTTCCATAATCCATTCCCATCGGTAATCCTACTACTTTTGGTATATTCATACTCAAATTTGTCGTATACCATCTCAACAATCTATCATCATTTATAAATTTTATCGCATCTTCTTTATTCATTATTCCATTTGGAACCGGTTTATTTTTAGAATAAGTGATTAATATGTATTTTCCTTTAATATGAATTAATATATTCTTTATAAAATCATGTAATGCGTTTATATATACAAAATAAATAGGATATTTACTATCTGTTTCCTCAACTATATTAAATTCTAGACATTTTGTAATTATCTCC
>Ga0255772_10006936_pt1 | contig 10208 bp, 11 predicted proteins | sample 071ome_34_FD_179970 | JGI IMG/M metagenome (GOLD analysis project Ga0255772, IMG submission 179970) | Coastal salt marsh microbial communities from the Groves Creek Marsh, Skidaway Island, Georgia - 071411BT metaG (version 2) | ecosystem: Environmental > Aquatic > Marine > Intertidal zone >... | reverse complement strand
GATAGTGGATATAAGTATACTTATGATAGATTCAATAACAGATTCCGCTACCTCCCATGTAACCCAGATGTTGCTGGATTGATGGTTAGAACAGGAATCAATTCATACCCTTGGTTCTCACCTGCTGGACAGCAGAGAGGAATTCTGAATAATGCAGTTAAACTTGCATACAATCCAAGTAAGGCACAAAGAGATCGCCTGTATCCACAAAGAGTTAATGCAATCATTAACCAACCTGGTGTAGGAATTCTACTCTTTGGTGATAAGACTGCATTGGGTTATGCATCAGCGTTTGATAGAATCAACGTCCGTCGCTTGTTCCTTACTGTTGAGCAAGCACTTGAGAAAAGTGCACAAGCACAACTGTTCGAACTCAACGATGAATTAACGAGAGCAAACTTTGTCAACATTGTTGAACCATATCTCCGTGACGTTCAAGCTAAGAGAGGTATCTATGACTTCCTCGTAGTTTGCGATGCAACAAATAATACTCCTGATGTTATCGATAATAACGAGTTTAGAGCAGACATTTATCTGAAGCCAACCAAATCAATTAACTATGTAACTCTCACCTTTATTGCAACACGCACAGGTGTAAGTTTTGAAGAAGTTGCTGGCAGAGCTTGATTAGATAAATTAATTACAGAAGGAGGACTCAAAAATGGCTACGTACAGAACTATTACAGGATTTAAAGCCGCCCTCTCAGGGGGCGGTGCAAGACCTAACCTATTTGAAGTAAGTATTCCCAACTTCCCAGTTGCTGGTTGGGATGACATTGAATTCAACTTTATGTGTAAGGCAGCAGCACTGCCTGCTTCAAATATGGCACCAATTGAAGTTCCTTTTAGAGGAAGAATTTTCAAAGTTGCTGGAGACAGAACTTTTGATACTTGGACCGTTACTGTTATCAATGATGAAGATTTCATCTTAAGAAGTGCATTCGAAAGATGGATGAACCTGATGAGCAAACTTGATAACAACACGGGTGCAACTAACCCAGCAGCTTACATGGTAAATGCCAATGTAAGTCAACTTGGAAGAGGTGCTTCTCGTGGAAGATTCTCAAATGACAATGATCCATCGGTAGATGTAGTTGCTGGTGGTGGCACTGTTCCATTGAGAACATATCAATTTATTGATATTTTCCCAACTAATGTATCTGCTATTGACCTTTCATACGAAAGTTCAGATACTATTGAAGAGTACACAGTTGAATTCCAAGTTCAATACTGGACTGCTGGAGCAGTTGGTGATCAAACTGGCGATCTCATTGAGTGATAAATAATAAAGATAAGATCTTTAATTTTTAATTATGGCAAAACTTTTTGGTTTTTCTATCGATGATAGTAAACCAGAATCAAAAACAACATTATCCCCCGTTCCCACTAATAGTGAGGACGGGGTTGACCATTATTTGAGTTCTGGTTTTTTTGGTACGACTATAGATATTGAAGGTGTCTATAGGACTGAATCGGAACTAATTAGAAAATATAGAGAGATGGCGCTTCATCCAGAAGTGGATAGTGCCATCGAAGATATTGTTAATGAAGCAATTGTTTCCGATTCCGATGATGCTCCAGTTCAAATTGAGTTGTCAAATTTAAATGCTAGTGAAGGTCTTAAAAAAAGAATTAGAGAAGAGTTTAAATATATTCTACAACTATTAGACTTTAATAAAAAGTGTCACGAGATTTATAGAAATTGGTATATTGATGGTAGACTTTATTATCATAAAGTAATTGATCTCAAGAATCCGGTAGAAGGAATTCAAGAGTTAAGATATATTGATGCTCTCAAAATAAGATATGTAAGGCATCAAAAGAAGGATAAAAATAATTTTATTGGCGCAAATAATAATGCAAATTTAGCGTTTCCTCAAATAGAAGAGTATTTTGTTTATACTCCAAAAGGAAATACTAAGAGCGCAAGTACTTTATCAAGCACGTCTTTTACAGATGGTAATATAAAATTTGCAAAGGATTCAATTACATATTGCACATCTGGATTAGTTGACAGAAATAAAGGAATTTGCCTTTCTTATCTGAATAAAGCAATTAAGTCACTCAATCAACTCAGAATGATTGAAGACTCTTTGGTAATCTACAGATTGTCAAGAGCACCAGAACGTAGAATTTTCTATATTGATGTTGGCAATCTTCCAAAGGTAAAGGCAGAGCAATATCTTCGTGATGTTATGATGCGTTATCGTAACAAACTTGTATATGATGCAAATACCGGAGAAATCCGTGATGATAAGAAGTATATGAGTATGCTTGAAGATTTCTGGCTTCCAAGAAGAGAGGGTGGTAGAGGAACTGAAATTACAACACTTCCTGGCGGTCAAAATCTTGGAGAGTTGACAGATGTAGACTATTTTAAAAAGAAACTATATCGCTCACTGAATGTTCCACCAACAAGAATGGAAGGAGAAGGTGGATTTAATCTCGGTCGTTCTTCAGAAATTCTTCGTGATGAACTTAAGTTCACCAAGTTTGTTGGTCGTTTAAGAATGAGATTTTCAAATATGTTTAATGACATTTTGAAGACTCAACTTCTTCTTAAGAATATCATCACTCCAGAAGATTGGGAGCAAATGCAAGAGCATATTCAATATGACTTCTTGTATGACAATCATTTCTCAGAACTTAAGGAAGCAGAACTTATTACAGATAGACTTAATCTTGTAGCAACTGCAGAACCATATATTGGAAAGTATTATTCTCAAGATTTTGTAAGGCGTAAAATTCTTCGCCAAACAGATCAAGAAATTATTGATCAAGATAAGCAGATTGAATATGAAATTGAGAATGGAATTATTCCAGATCCAAATGCTCCACCACCAGAAGAAATGGGAGGAGACCCTGGAATGGGAATGGACTTAGGTGCTCCAGTCACAGATCCAGAAGAAAGTTCGGCAGTTGTTGAACCTCCCAAGGGTGGGGAGATATAAATAGCATTATTGTAATTTAATTATCAAAAATGGATAATCTTGTAGATATGATTGTTTCCGATGAATCGGCATCGGAAATTAGTGACAAAATCAAAGAGATTTTGTTTACAAAGGCATCTGAAAGAGTGGATTCACTAAGACCTCAAGTCGCATCCACTCTCTTCAACGACGAAACTGAAACAGAAGAATAAAATGCCATATATTCGTCACGACGAAAATAATAATCCAGTATCCCCCCAACCAGGATTTACAACAATAACTGGTTTTGCTTCAACGGAAGGGTGGTCCACAGTATCTTATGAAGATTGGAATGTTGATTATATTGCATATGATTATAACAGTCCAGCTGGGATAGGAACAAGAACTCCTGCAGTATATCAAAGACACGATTGGAACAATAATCCAATTAGTGTTTCTGTATATCAAAGACATGATGAAAATAATGTTGCGATATACACATAATAAATATAAGTAACGAACCAATAAAAATCGATGAAACTCATTAGAGAAGAAATAGAAAAAGTACAGGTTCTTACCGAAGAAAAAAACGGTAAGAAAAATCTTTTTATTGAAGGCATTTTCCTACAGAGTGAGTGCGTAAATCGTAATGGTAGGATGTATCCTTTTTCGATTATGCAAAAGGAAGTTAACAGATATAATGAAAGTTATGTCAAAAAAGGAAGAGCACTTGGAGAACTTGGTCATCCAGATGGTCCAACCGTAAATCTGGATAGAGTTTCTCACAAAATTGTTGCTCTTGAGCAGAAAGGAAATAATTGGGTTGGAAAAGCACAAATCCTTTCAACTCCAATGGGTAAGATTGCAGAAGCACTTTTATCTGATGGAGTTTCTTTAGGAGTTTCTTCTCGTGGTATTGGTTCGCTAAGAGAAAATAACAAAGGTTATAAAGAAGTCGGTGAAGATTTTATGCTAGCAACTGCTGCTGATATCGTTGCCGATCCTTCCGCACCTGACGCTTTTGTTCAGGGAATTATGGAAGGAAAAGAGTGGGTATGGGAAGGAGGAATTCTTCGTGAAAAATATGCACAACAAACTATGGATCAAATTAACACATTTTCATCTCAAAGAAATTTAGATGAACATAAGGTTGAATTGTTCCAAAATTTCTTAAATTCCCTGTAATAAGTGGAATTTATCATTTTATAAATAAATATAGATTTAAGTACAGGTAAAACGGAGAGTTCAAATGTCTCGTGGAGATTTACAAGAAATGGAAGTAGGCACTAAGCAATCCAGAACCGCTGTAAATGCTAATGCAAAGCCAGCTGGTTCTGCAGATGCCGATGCATCTGGAGTTTCAACTCCTGGTCAAACTGGTAGTTGGGAAGACCTTGGTGGTCCTACCCCAGATAACTATAAGAATGATGATGATTCTGCAAAGATCAAAGATCCTGCAGCTACCCTCAAAACTGTTAAAGATGCTGTAAATGCAAAAGCAAAAGCAGCAGAAGCAATGAAGTCAGTTAAATCTGAAGAGATTGAACTGGAAGATGAGGAAGTAATTTCCGAAGAGGAAGTAACAGAAGAAGAAACTGTTGCAGAATCTGAAGAAGTAGCAGAAGAAGTAGCAGAAGAAGTAGCAGAAGAAGAAGTCGTTCAAGAAGAGACATTTGATATTGAAGAAGATCTCCAAGCTCTTCATCAAGTAAATGAAGAGGAAGGACTCTCCGAAGAGTATCAGGAAAAATCAAAGCTTGTATTTGAAGCAGCTCTAAGATCAAAAGTTGCTCAAATCAAAGAAGCTCTCGATGAAGAGTATCAAGTTCAATTTGAGCAGAAAGTACTCGAATCAGTAGAGGAAATCAAGAGCGAACTCCAGGAAAGAGTTGATGCATACCTTGAGTATGTTGCTGATGAATGGATCGCTCAAAACGAACTTGCCGTTCAGGCAGGTCTTAAGGAAGAACTCACAGAGTCATTCCTTTCTGGCATGAAGAATCTTTTTGAAGAACATTATGTATCAATCCCTGAAGAAAAATATGATGTATTAGAGAGCATGGTAGATAAACTTGATGAAATGGAGACAAAACTCAACGAGCAAATTGAGAGAAACGTTGCTCTGAATAACCGTCTCTCCGAGTCGGTTGCAGACAGAATCTTTGATGAGATTTCAGAGGGACTCGCAGTCACTCAGAAAGAAAAGCTCGCTTCACTTTCCGAAAGTGTTGAGTTTGAAAGTGAGACACAATATCGTGAAAAGTTAGAAACACTTAAGGAATCATATTTCCCTAAGAAGACTGTTTCTGAAGAAGCAAAAGTTGAGACACTTTCAGAAGGTGTAGATGTTGCAACTGAATTCCATTCAGATGTAATGAATGCATATCTGAAGACACTTTCAACTGTCGCTAAAAACTGAATTTAATATTAAATCAAACGTAAACATCCACAAAAAGGTAAAAGCAAATGTTCCAATCCGAGCATCTGCAGGAAAAGTGGGCACCCCTTCTGAACTACGAAGGTCTTGATACAATCAAGGATTCACACAGAAAGGCTGTAACCGCTGTCCTGCTCGAAAACCAAGAAAAGTTCCTTAGAGAGCAATCTGCATTCCAGAATCAGGGAATGCTGTACGAAACACCAACAACAAGCACTGGCACCAATGCATCACCCGGTGCTGGATCAGGCAACGCTGGTTTCGGCGCTGACGCCAACGCTTCAGGTCCAGTTGCTGGTTTCGACCCCGTTCTGATCTCCCTGATCAGACGCTCAATGCCTAACCTCATCGCTTATGATGTTGCAGGCGTTCAACCAATGAACGGTCCTACTGGACTGATCTTCGCAATGCGTTCCACCTATGGAACCGACCGCGATCCTTCAACCGCATCTGAAGCATTCTACAACGAGGCAGATTCATCATTCTCTGGTCAGAATGCTGGACGTAGCCTTAGTAGCGGATTTACCGACAGTGCAGTTGGAATGGGAACCACTTCAGACACTTCTAGTGGATCAAATCCTGGACTTCTTAACCCAGTTGGTACTGCATCATCACTTGGCTACACTGTTGGTCAAGGAATGGGCACCGAAGAAGCAGAAGGTCTTAATGGTTCTGGAACCGGCGCTTTCAATGAGATGTCCTTCTCAATCGAGAAGATTCTTGTTGAAGCAAAGTCAAGAGCACTGAAAGCCGAGTATTCACTCGAGCTTGCACAAGATCTGAAGGCAATTCACGGTCTGAATGCAGAAGCTGAACTCGCCAACATTCTCTCAACCGAGATTCTGGCAGAGATCAACCGTGAAGTCATCAGAACTATCTACAAGGTTGCTAAGCAGGGTGCACAAAACAACGTTGCAACTCCTGGAACTTTCGACCTTGACATCGACTCAAACGGTCGTTGGTCAGTTGAGAAGTTCAAGGGTCTTCTGTTCCAAATCGAGCGCGATGCAAACGCAATCGCCCAGACAACTCGTAGAGGAAAGGGCAACGTAATCATCTGCTCCGCAGACGTTGCTTCCGCTCTGAGCATGGCTGGTGTTCTCGATTACACCCCTGCACTTAACGCTAACCTGAACGTTGATGATACCGGCAACACCTTTGCTGGTACTCTGATGGGCAAGTTCCGTGTTTACATTGACCCATATTCAGCAAACACAAGCAACACCCAGTACTACACAGTAGGTTATAAGGGTTCTTCACCTTATGACGCTGGTCTGTTCTATTGCCCATATGTTCCTCTCCAAATGGTTCGTGCCGTTGGCGAGAACACCTTCCAGCCTAAGATTGGCTTTAAGACCCGCTACGGCATGGTCGCAAATCCATTCGCTGAGGGTACAAGTCGTGGACTTGGTGCTCTTAACACCAACGCAAACACCTACTACAGAAGAGTACAAGTTAAGAACCTCATGTGATCCATTAGGTTCATACTTTTCTTCCAGAGGGTCTTCGGACCCTCTTTTTTTGTCTAAATAGTTAGAAAAAAATGACAAGAACTCCTTTCAGTGGACAAATTGAAAATAGGAATTTTCTTGCTCCTGTTGGATTTAGATTTACCTTAAATAGAGCACCTAAGGTTGCATTTTTTGCAAACTCCGCAAATATTCCAGATATTGCTTTAGGAGTTGCCAATCAACCAACTTATCTCAAGGATATTCCAGTTCCAGGAGATAAGATGGATTTTGGCGATTTCTCTCTAAGATTTTTGGTAGATGAAGATCTATCAAATTATATGGAGATTCAGAATTGGATGAGGGGATTGGGATATCCAGAATCACTCAAGCAAATTCACGACTTTCAAAAATCTAATAAAAATTTTGAAATGCAAAATAGATCGGAAATGAATATATATTCCGATGGAACTCTGATCGTTTTAAACAGTAATCAAAACTTAAACTTTCAAGTGATATTTAAATCAATGTTTCCATACTCACTATCAACTCTTGAGTTTGATGCAACTGATGATGATATCAATTACTTGACGGCAGAAGTCAGTTTTAAATATATGGTGTATAATATAGTTGATAAGAGAGGAAAAGATTTATGAATTTCAGTCTTGAATTTATTCAAGAAATGTGGGAAAAAGATTCAAAGATGGATATAGACAATCTTCATACAGAATCTTTAAATACTCCAGTTTTACACGCTAAGTATTTTGACATTTACAATAATATAATTCTACTAAGAAAAAAAGCAGATCAGCAAAAAAGAAATATCAGACACGAAAGGCATCAATATTATTCTGGAAAAGCAGATCCCGACGTTTATGTTGAAGATCCCTTTCCCAAAAAAATCAGAGACAAATCTGATATGGAAAGATATTTGAGTGCTGATGATAAACTTTCACAAATATCTTTAAAGGTTGAATACTATGATGTAATGCTAAATTACATTGAAGATATTCTTAAAATGATTCACAACAGAACTTATCAGATTAAAAACTCTATAGAATATATGAGATTCCAATCTGGACTGGGTTAATAAATACTCATAAGAGATATTATTATTTTTTATGAGTGACGTAATAATTCATAAAAAGAATGAGGTTTACATCAAGTTAGAATGTGAACCTCATATTTTATATGAACTGCAAGTACATTTTACATTCGAAGTCCCAGGGGCAAAGTTTATGCCTCAGATGAGAAATCGTCACTGGGATGGAACAATAAGACTTCTTTCAGTCCACACTGGAGAGATATATGCTGGACTGTTGGATAAGGTTATTGACAAATTAAAACTTTATAATTATACATACGAATTTAGAGAGAATAAGTTTTACGGTCTTCCATTTGAAGTTAATGAGGAGATTTCACACGAAGGCGTAAAAGACTATATGCATTCTATTTGCACCCATAAACCCCGTTCTTATCAAATTGAGGGAGTATATAGTGCGTTAAGGTATAATCGAAAACTATTGATAAGCCCCACTGCCAGTGGCAAATCACTGATGATTTATTCCCTCGTAAGATATTATGTGGATAAAGGGCAAAAAATTCTTCTAGTTGTTCCGACGACATCTCTGGTAGAGCAGATGTACAAGGATTTCCAGGATTACGGTTGGGATGCTGAGTCATATTGTCACAAAATTTATTCTGGAAAGGAAAGGACTACAAAGAGTCCTGTAGTTATTACAACTTGGCAATCTATTTACAAACTTGAAAAAAGTTGGTTTGAAGATTTTAATGTTGTAATTGGAGACGAGGCGCACCTTTTTAAAAGTAAGTCTTTGATTAAGATAATGTCAAATCTACATCACGCAAAATATAGATTTGGATTTACTGGAACATTAGATGGAACTCAAACTCATAAGTGGGTATTGGAAGGAGTATTTGGTCCTTCTTATAAAATCACTAGAACTGTTGAGTTGATGAAGCAAGGTCATGTTTCAAAGTTGGATATTAATTGTATTGTATTAAAACATCCTCCTCAAAGATTTAATGTATTTGAAGATGAGATCCAATATATTATAGGTCATGAAAAAAGAAATAATTTTATCAAGAACCTTGCTTTAGATCTAAAGGGAAATACTTTGATTTTATTTTCTCGAATTGAAGCTCACGGAGAACCACTTTTCAATTTAATAAATAGCAATAAGAACGAAAATCAAAAAGTATTTTTTGTTCATGGTGGAGTTAATACTGAGGAAAGAGAATTAGTTAGAGAAATTACTGAGAGAGAAAATAATGCCATTATAGTCGCTTCTTATGGAGTTTTTTCTACAGGAATTAATATCAAAAATTTACATAACGTAGTTTTTGCATCACCTAGCAAATCAAAAATTAGAAATTTACAATCAATAGGAAGAGTATTGAGAAAAGGGTCAAATAAAGAGAAAGCAGTTCTTTATGATATTTCTGATGATTGTACTCATAACTCAAAGAAAAACTACACATTAAACCATTTCATTGAAAGAATAAAACTCTATAATGAAGAACAGTTTAATTACGAAATAGTCACAATCAGCATATAAAAAAATGATGGAAGAAGACTTCTATGCAACAATCAAGTTAAAAACAAATGAAGAAATATTTGCCAGAGTAATGGCATCTGAAGAAGAAGATAGATATTATTTGATTCTTATTAATCCCATTCAAATATCTGAAATAACTACTAGAAAGGGATCTTCCGGTTATAAGGTAGAACCTTGGTTAAAAACAACTAGGGAAGATATGTTTATTATTGATATGGATCAAGTTCTAACAATGTCAGAATCTAGTGATATTGATATTATTATGATGCATCAAGAATTTTCTAGAAAACTCCACAACTTCAAATCTGGTAAACCAAATCTATCTAGAAAACAAGGTTATATTTCTAGTGTAAGTGAAGCAAAAGAGCTCTTAGAGAAACTCTATAATAATAGCTAATTGATATTCATCATTGGTGACAAGGCACAGTATACATCAAAATAACTACCTGTGTCAAGTCTTGTGAATATTATTGTTCGGTGATATAATTAATTTTATATATATTTGAGTATTTTATGATTTCTACTACAAATGTGAAGATAATCCAATCCGAACCAACTCCGATAATGACAAAAAGAAAAAGATCGGAGCACTACGTCAACAATAAGGAACTCTTGGAAGCAATGGTTCTTTATAGAAAGAGCGTAGAAGCTTCGTATAAAGAAAAGTTCGATGTAGATTTAAAGACTCTACCAAAGCAAGAAAGAGGTAAGCATTGGGAAGGAAAACCTCCTATCCCAAATTATCTTGGAGAATGTTTTTTGAAGATTGCCACTCACTTGTCGTATAAAACAAACTTCATTAATTACATTTTTATTGATGATATGATTTCTGATG
>Ga0255772_10006934_pt1 | contig 10209 bp, 7 predicted proteins | sample 071ome_34_FD_179970 | JGI IMG/M metagenome (GOLD analysis project Ga0255772, IMG submission 179970) | Coastal salt marsh microbial communities from the Groves Creek Marsh, Skidaway Island, Georgia - 071411BT metaG (version 2) | ecosystem: Environmental > Aquatic > Marine > Intertidal zone > Salt... | reverse complement strand
AGTGCGTGACGTCGCCGTCTTCGAAATTGAGTTCGTACGAGGCGACGTGTTTGAGCCATTGCGCGCTGAGATACATGGAGAGCGGGCAGGTTATTTTAGGGAAGATGCAAGGGCAGTGAAAAGTTGCGTGTTGTTATCTTCCCTAACAGTAGTGTACACGAGTAGATTAGTAGCAGAGAGAGAGAGAGAGAGAGAGAGGGCTTCTGTTCGCGAAAGAAGAGAGAGGAAAAGCGGCGGAACATTTTTAACACACACGTAGAGTTTTTAGTGGGTTTTGTGAATAGTGCGAACGCGATGGTACCGTTATTGTCGTTCTTTACAGAGCTTATTGCTCTTCGTTATTATTACTTCTGCGCGTTTCTTCTTTTCTAAATACAGCTTTTTATTTCTACGGCTTGGCGGGCGTATCCTCTCTCTCGCTCTCTCGCTCTCTCGGATATTTGTTTTGTATGTTTTTACATTTTTAGAAGTACGCCTCGTGTTCCGTTTCTTCGAGCGAGTCTTCGTCGTTTTCAAACTGGCCGAAATCTTCCGGACCGTCGTCGTCGTCGGTTTCGTCGTTGTGCGCGTGGTCGTCGTCGCTGTGGTCGTCGTCGCGATTGTTCTTGCCGTGGTCGTGATGGTGGTCGTCCTTCTTTTTGGAGCCGTCGCCTCCGGTTTTGCTGGCGTCGCGATCGGCGCTTCGGCCTCGGCGTCCGCTTCTCCTCGCGGCGGCGGGGGTGCTGTCTTTTGCCCCGTGGTGGACGTCGTCTTTCCTTCCGCCTTCGTGTTTGTCGTTGTCGTCGTCCGTGGAATCGTCTAAAGTCGTCGCCGATTTTCCGCCTCGTTTTCGTTTCTCCAACAACCGTTTCCGTCTTCGTTTTCGTTTCCTCTCCTCGGCGTCTCTGGCGGCTTTCGAGAGTCGAGTCAAATCCTTCCCGGCGGATTTCAACGTCGCCTTCCCACTCGCGGTGGCCACTTTATCATCGTCGTCCGAAGACGAGCGATATTCCTCTTCCTCTTCCTCGTCGTCAAACTCGTACCCGTCCATCTCGTCGTCTTCGGACGACGATTGATACTCGTCCTCTTCTTCCGCTTCCAACTCTTCCAGTTTGTTCAAACGTTCGCCAAAGTTGTCCGCGTCGCCGACGTCGTCGCCGCCTTTGCTCGCTTTCCTCTTTGCCGGAACCGTTTTCGCGTTCCCGCTCTTTTTCTCTTTGTTGTTGTTGTTGTTGTTGTTGTTGTTGTTGTTGTTGTTGTTGTTGTTGTTGTTGTTGTTGTTGTTTCGTTGCCGTTGTTGTCGCTCCTCTTTCATCTTCATCTTCTTCTTCTCTTTCAAATGTTTCGGCCGCAAGTGCTCGAATTCCACCATGATTTCATCCGGAAACCCGATTTCTTCGTCGAACATCCAATCTTCCACGGTGTCTTCCAGCGTCCAACTCTTCGACTTTTTCTCTTTCCCCGAATCCTGTTCTCCTTCTTCGCTTCCATTTTCGCCGCCGTTGTCGTCGTCGGTTTCTTTTCCCTTCTTCTTCTTCTTCTTCTTTTGCGCCGACGACGACGACGTCGTCGATTCGCGCCTTCGCTCCTCGTCTTTTTTCAGCTCTTTCCAACTCTTCGTGAACTTCTCGTCTTCGTCTCGCGCGGTCGTGTCTTCGCTGCGCATGTAATACGGCGACGTTCGGTAAAAGTTTCGAAACTCGGCCGCCAGGGCGGCGAGTTCGATCTCGTCCTTCGTCAGCGTTTTCTTCGCTATCCGCGAGTAGTCCAGAGGTGGGTACAGAGGGTCTCTTCTGGTGCCACCATCGGTGGTCTCTCCTTCTTTGTTCTTCTCGTTGTTCTCGTCGTTTTCGTCGTCGTCGTCGTCGATGGCTTCTCTCTTCACCGCCGTCGTCGTCGTCGTTCGCGCAGCCATTTTCTTTTCTTTCTTCTTTCTTTTTTTGTGTTGTTTTGTGTTTTGTGAGAACTTTTTTTTTGCATTTTTTTTTCCTCCCAACGAGAGAGAGAGAAAGATATTTTTTCTCGCATGTCTCTCGGAATGTCTTCTTCTTCTTCTCGCTTCTTCTTCTTCTTCACTTTTATATATCTTCTGAAAAAAGTACACGAATCCGAGGCGATGACGATCGATAACTTACACATTCACTTATGAGAGCGCGAGAGCGATGATCAAAAGACTGTATTCTGAGCCTCATTCTTCTTCTTTTTTCTCATTTTTTTCTTATTCCCGAGGGTGTCTTTTTTTTAGTGTCTCTCTTTTCGTCTCTCTCTCTCTCTCGCGCGAGCGATGTGAAGACGCGTGACCGCCCGAACCTCGACGAGATGAGGCGATGATATAAAAAAGTACCGTTTAATATATATGAATTCAATTCATGACTACACACTTCATCCTGAGCCTCCTCTAGGGCGCGCGCGGGCGGTAACGGTTCGTTTTTTTTTTTGCATCTCTCTTTTCTTCTTGGAAATATTTTTTGCCACGGTAGAGTTTTATATGCAATAGCAGGGGTGTCGAGGTGGTCTTTTTTCTTCGGCGATGATGATTTAATAATCCGAAATGTATTTATGATTTCACGACGCGGAATGCGCGTGATGTGGTGATTACAAAATTTATTTTGAGCCGAGGAACGAGCATTTCGACGCTTTTGCGTGAAAGGTAGAAAAAAAGGGCGATGACGAGAAAAACGCTGAATGAAAGCAAACTTGCGAGATGATTACAAAATAGTTAGAGTGTATATCTGAGCCCAAATACTTAGTAAGTAGTCGCTACTTATCGAATGAAGAATGCGCGTATCTCTATTTTCCTCTACAATATCTACTTTATGAAACTACCTGTGTTGTCTAGAATCTATCTTCCTCCTCGACTGCGACGATGTCGTCCTTCGCTCCTCTCTCTTCGCCGTCGCCGTCGTCGTAATCTCTCGCGTGTTTCTCAATGCGCGATATTATGCTCGCCTTATTCCCACCTTTCGGTAAATTGTGCGCGTCCAAGTACGTTTTCAACTTATCGACGGTGTACTCGCTCAAGTTACCTTTCTTCGCACTCTTGACAAAACTTTCAAATCCGGGATGGATTTCTTGGAGAACCGTTTTGATGGCGGCGTCTTTCGCGGCTTTTCGTTTTCGACCAACGATACCGTTCCCATCGTTGTCGTCCGCCTCCTCATCGTCGTCGCCGTTTCCTCCCCTGTCTTGTTGTTCGACGCCGTACGTCGCTCGACTGAAATTTCGAATGTGTGCGATGACGCCGTGCTCTTTCCACAGCTGTTCAATCGGCGGGGCGGTATCGTCGGAGATTTTCTCCACCTTGCGTTTGTTCAACGCGATCGCTTCCAGGGCTTTGTAGTGAGCCTGTAACTCCGGGTTCGAAATTCTCGTCGGATGGTATTCTTGAAGTTCTAGGGATTCCACCAAACCTTCCGCGACTTGAATTTGCGTCTCCGTCGCGCTCGTTTGCGCTGCATTTCCCAGCGTCTTTTCCGGTTGGCGCAAATCGTCCCGAAAAGGAACTCTGACCACGTGAAATCCCGCGGGAACACCTAAATACGCATCGTTTTCAACTTGAGGAATCAACGCGACGTACTTCACCTGCGATTTAGTGTTATACACGTCCGCGCACAACATCGACACGCGTCTCTCGGCGCACGCCGTTAAGAGAGCGCTGAATGCCTCTTTGCCGCCGAAAACAGTTTCGTCTGGTCGTACAAATTTGCCTTGACCTTTCAACAGTCGATCTCGTTGCGCCACTTCGCTCGTATCCACGAAACCCAAACAATGCATCCCGAGTTTACACGCGTTCGCGTGAAAGTTCTTGCTCGCCGCGTACGTCGCTTGCTTCTCCGTATTCTTGACGATGACTTTTTGCTTCTCTGGCCCAATCTCTAAGTACGACTTCTTCGGCGCGACGACTTCTCCGGACTCTTTGTCTAAATACACCGTTTCCGTTCTTAAATCTTGATGATCCTCCGCGTCCACGTACTTCGGAGCCGGTTTAGTTGTCTTTTGCACCAAGTGCACGATCGTGAACGGTAACGCGAACGTGCCGTCGTTGAACCAAACTTTTGTTTTTCTGGGGCGACGTCTGGAGACTTTACGTCTGGAAACCACTTCCAAGTTCTCCACTCTCGTTTTCGATGAGGCGACGATATCGAAACACTCGTCTTCGTCCGATGCTAATTCGTCGTTAATGTTGATGTTATTAACGATGGTCTTGTCTTGATGTGATACTTCGCCGCCGTTGTTTCGAATTTTCTTCCGTCTCTCCATCCACGCCTGTTCCTCTTCTTTCAACATCCTCTGCACCTCCTCGTCGTCTCCGGCGTCTTTCAGCGTTTGCATCACAATCTTCCGCCGTCGAGTCATTTCCTCCTTCTCGCGTTTCTTCCTCGCCGCGCGGAACTTTCTCAACACCTCTCTCCAAAACGATCCTTCGGAGACGTCGAAATCGTCAAACGCGTACTCCTTCTCCCCGTCGCGTTCGACGAGTCTCCCGTCGTCGCCGATTTTCGGTCCCGGGAACAGTTCTAATCGAACGCCCGCGTTTGCCATCTCCTCGCACCTCGCGATTGTCGCTTCTTTCGCCGTCTTCTTACCACCACTACTTTTAATCTTCTTATTTTTCTGTGGCGTGTCGTTTATATCCTCGCTCTTCGTCTTAAACACGACGTCGTCGTTCGTAAACACGTACGCGCTCCTCCTCGTCTTCGCGTTCCTACTCAACATGTGCGACGCCGTCCACAACGCGTGGTTCACCGCGTTCTCGCCCTCGTCTTCCTCCTTCCTGCTCCCGATCTGCTCTTCGAACAGCATCTCTCCAAACTCGCCCTCGTCGATAAAATTCGATATCGACCCGACTCTTTCCGCCGTGATCGGCGCCAGTTCGTGCAGGACGAAAATCTTGTCAAACTCCAACTCCCCTCGACGATTTTTCGTGTTGTACAACACGAGTCCGATTTCATCCTCCGGAGAAGAGACGACCCGGTCTCGAAGAACGTTCCGGTACGCGTTCAGAGCGACTTGGACGTAATTATACTTCGAAGAAGAAGATATTTCTTTCGCGTCTTTCTTCTTCGTCCCGTCCTCGTTTAGTTCTTCATCTTCTTCTTCGTCCTCGCGAACGTAAAAGTAATTTTTCGAAATTGGATGCCGGTTTGTTCTCGAACAATCGACGAGAAAAACGATCGATTCTCGCTGCGATTGGAGCGAATTTTTCGCGCCGAACGCTTTCTCGCCATCGTCGAGGGTGGCGTCCACGTCCGCGTACTCCGCGTCGGAGGAATCGTCGTCGTTATTGCCACCACCGCTCGAGTCTTCCTCGAACATATTTCTTTCTGTGTTTTTCAAAAAAAGAAAGACGGTGCGGTGCGTGGTGGGTGCGCACAAATTCTGAAGAAGAGAGAGACTCTGTGATAAATATACTTTTGTTTTATAATTTGACCGCTACCATTACGACCGCTCCTCGTCGTCGCTATCACTCAACGACGCCTAAGATTAAATCGTTTCTCAATCCGGACTGGTGCATCTTATGGAGCGAAATAGACCCGCGATAACCTCTCTCGACGCACCTCTGCGCGCGGTCTATTTCAACCGCGGATTTCGCTTTCGTCGGTAAGCGAGAGTGAGCGGATTCATCGTACGCGGAGACGGTGTCGTTACCGGACCAGTCGGCGAGTTTAGCCACTTCCATGAACGTTTCTTCGTCGCAGATTGATCGCATTAAGTTTGATCTCGGGTGTCGGATGATTTCGCCGTCGGTGTTTGCGTTCGGGTCTACTTTTTTTACGTCTATCAATTTTTTACGCATGCCGCCGACGGAGCGATGTCCGTTGACTTGAACTTTGCCGACGCAGCACGGCACGCACACGAAATCCTTCTGCTTTTCCACGCACGTTTGTAAAACAACGTCCGTAGCTTTTCCGCACACGTGTAACGCCAACGCGACGTCGAAATCTTCGTCGAACGTTTCGATTAAAGACAATTTCGATCGCACGTTTGTTAATTTCGCATTCGCCGCGCGTTCCTCGAGCATGCGAATCGACGTTTCGTTCAAATCGACGCCGATAAAGTCGTGCTCGGGGAATAAAAACGCCAAAGCTAAGAGCAAATTCCCAGTGCCACATCCGAAATCGACAATCGTTTTCCTTTTTTTCTCGTTCTTTTCGCTACTAGTGCTATTGCTATTTCTACGGTCGCTCAACACGTTTCGCGAGCGCAACGCGTTGTAAATCTGTTCGATCTGTTTCCGCTTCCGAATGCCTCTCGCTTCCGACGTTTTTTTCGCCGTTCCAATCGATTGCACCGGATCGGCACTCTTCGGAAACTCGCTCCAATTTATTATCATCGGTGCATCTTCGCGAACGTCTTCGATGTCTTCGTCTTCGCGAACGTACAACTCCAAAAACGAGTCGAGTCGTCTCGTCGTAGACATCGAAGACATCGAAGACACCGCGGCGCCATCTTCCGGAAAAGGCTTCAAAACCGCCAAAAACTTCCCCAAAACCTCCTCGACGACCTCGTCCGTCTTTTCTTTATTCCTTTTTCTGTTTCGTTTCCGATGGTCTCTTTGCTTTTGCTTCTTTCTCTCCTCCTCTTCGTCGTCGTCGTCGTCCTCCGTAACTGTCTCCTTCGCCGCCTTCGAATTGGAACGAAGACGACGAAAACGATCGTCATCATCATCGTCGCAGAGAAGACGGGGCACACCTGCTCCTCTTCCGCTCGTCGAAAAACCTCGAATGCATTTTTCATCGCATCTCCTCCTCCTCCTCCTCCTCGAGACCACACCACCACCACCAGCAGCGGCAAAACGAGGAGCGGCGCTGCTGTTGCTCATTTTCTATGTCTCTCTTCGCATTTTTTTTGTGGTGAATTAATTTGCGTTTTGGATAAAAAAATTTTCCCTAAATCTTCACACTAAAAAGCGCGCGCGGTGTGTCTGTCGCTGCCCCAAACATGAACGCAATGCACAACTCTTTCTGCGCGAAATGCATCAGACTCTCCTCGCTCCGCGCGACCGCTTCGTACGGAGGAGGAGGAGGTAGTTCTGCCTTTAGAAATAATAATGCGAGTAATAAAAGAATGGTCAACACCGAGACGACGTGTAAGAAGAAAGGTTTCGCGTCTGAAATCCTGAACGCCGCCGTCTCTAAGACGAAAGAAAAAGTCTCGAACACGGTCAACGGCCGCTCGGAAAATGGCTTCCAAAACCGGAAAGCGTTGAAACCTGGGTTAGTGACGCCGATGCGGAAAGTATACGAGGACACGATGAAACCTCCGTACGCGGACAGCGGCGTTTTACCGCCGTATAACGATTCCAAGTATCAATTTGCGAGGACGGCGGAGGAGATCGAAGGGATGCGCGCGGCGGGGTTGTTGGCGGCGCAAGTTTTGGATTACGCGGAGAGTTTGTGCCAGGTAGGGGTGACGACGGAATTTATCGACGAGAAAGTGCACGCGATGATTATCGATGCCGGGGCGTATCCGAGTCCTTTAAATTACGGCAAGTTTCCAAAGTCGGTGTGCACGTCGTTGAACGAGTGCATATGCCACGGGATACCGACACCGGACGAGAGTTTGATGGACGGAGATATTATAAACGTCGACGTGACGGTGTATTTGAACGGGTATCACGGGGATACGTCGAGAACGATTCGCGTTGGGAAAGTTTCCGAGCAAGTGGAGACGTTGTGCAAAGTGACCGAGGACGCGTTGGAAGCGGCGATTAAGATTGTGAAACCGGGCGTGCCTTTGCGACGAATCGGAGCCACCATTCACGAAATCGCCGATAAATACAAGTTCGGCGTCGTGGATAAGTTCGTCGGTCACGGCGTCGGTAAAGAGTTCCACTCCGGACCAACCGTCAGACACCACAGAAACAACGACCCGGGAACGATCGAAGCCGGAATGACGTTTACCATTGAACCGATGTTAACCATCGGCGGGACGAGAGATATCATGTGGAAAGATGGATGGACATCCGTCACCGCGGACGGGAAATGGACCGCGCAGTGCGAACACACTTTGCTCGTCACCGATACCGGGTGCGAAATCATGACGCTTTCGCCGGCGAAGAGTGCTCTCGGGGACCACTTAATTCGAGGCGCGCGATGATATTTATACATAGCTTGTGTACCAGTATATACTACGCGTTTAAAAACTACGAAGAAGAAGACAACTCTCTGATCAACGCTTCTATTTTCCCGGTCGTCTCTTTCGCCTCCGCCTCGCCGTACGGCACCGCCTCGCTGGCGCCCCAAACCGGCCCTGGCCAACAAATATCGTTCTCAAACCGTCCTAAAATGTGGCAGTGCAACTGCCTGCACACGCACCCGATCATCCCGGTGTTTAACTTTGTTATCTCCGGCCACCCTCCGAGTAAAACTTTCGAGAGTAAACTCATCTCTCGCATCAGTTGCAGTTGCAAATCGTCCGGCAAATCCGTGTACTCGACGAGACCGTTTCTGCGAGGGACTAAAACGACCCACGGCCACGTGGAGTCGTTGTTTAAATAGACGTCCGATAAAGGGAGAGAGCAGACGAAGTGTTTGTCGCCTCTGAGCGAGGGCCAGATTTCAAACGGTCGTTCTTCTTCTTCTTCTTCTTTGGTGCTCATATTGTGTTTGATGTGTGCGTGTGCGCGCGCGCGCTTTTGCGTGTGTGTTGTTATTTCTTCTACTCATAAAAGAAAGAAATCTCATCGAATTGGAAAAAAAAGTGATTCATGTCTTCACTTTTCGAGGACGGACACGAATACGCCGTCGTCGTCGTCGTCGCGATAATAATGTCTTCGCGCGAAGACGAAATCGAGGACGACGTGGAGGTGCGCTCTTTTCCCGAACGAACGAACGACTCTTTCTTCGACGACATCTCTCGCTCTCATCTTTTCAACACAACAAATCTCAATCTCTCTCGTTGAAATCTTTTCTCTTTTCCGCGGTCTTAACACACACAGGACGCGCCTCCCTCGCGCGTTTCCACCATTGACGACGCGATTCACGGCGAACCGTTATCGTCCGCGCGCACTTTGTGCCGAAACTCCTACCGGTTAGGTTTTTTCGGCCTCCCGTTCGTCTGGGGCGCGTGCGCGTACTACTTTTCTTCTTCTTCGTCGTCGTCTTCCCGGGAAGAAGACGCCATCGGCGTCGTCGTGAGAAGAGACAAAGTCGTCGACGAATACGTCTCTAAGATGCGTTTCGGGTTCACAGTTTGGGTCGCGGTGGCTTCCTCGTGGACCGTGTTTTGGTTGGCGTTCGGCGAGAGCGTTTTTGGACGCGAGATGTGGGAGAGCGCGAGCGTCACGGCGCGCGGCAACAACGCGTTGTCGTGGTGGTTCTTCGGTGGTGGTGAAGCCTCTTGACGCGCCTCGTGAGAAGTGAAAATGGAATATTTTTTTTCCCTATTATACTACTCGCGCAACGACACTTTTAAAGCGCGCTATGCTTCAAAGAAGCGCTTTCTTTTGTGCCAGCACCACCACCGCCACCACCGCCGGTGATTTTTGGAGAAGGAGAAGGAACGCGTCGTCGTCGTTGCATATTATTTCGTCGTCGTCGGAAAGAAAAATGAAAGCGTCGGCGTCTTCCGATGGTGGTGGTGATGTCGTCCCCGAAGAAGCGCGGAAACCAGGCGTCGCGTCCGACGAGGAGATGAAAGCGTTCCTGGAGAAGAACAAAGGGAAGAAAGTGACGGTGGTGGATTCCAGAAACCCGGATTTCACGGTGGAACCGTCCGACGAGACGTACGGGAAAGCGGACGGGCCTTTTCCCATCGCAGATTGCGGGACTGAAAAACGTCCCAACGCGGTGAATTTACCGTTCGATAGAGAGAAGAAAGCGCTGAGCGGGTTCGAGGACTCGATGTTTTCGGAGAAGGACGCGCCGATAATCACGCACTGCGGCGGCGGCGGGAGAGGGCAGAAAAGTAAAGAGTGGTTGAAGGCGAAAGGTTTTACGAACGTGATTAACGGCGGCGGGCCGCAGGTTACGGCGTTGTGGGATATGTTTGGTAGTTTGTAGTGCGCACGTCATCGCACTCTGCACTTCTCATGTTACTCTTTCTCTCTCTCTTTCTCTCTCTCACACACACTCTCTCGCATACAATTTTATCAATTCTCCTCTCTCTCTCTCTCTCTCTCTCTCTCTCTCTGTTGTCTAAATATATATATCTTCTTCTTACGTTGTTTTCTGACCCGGGACTTCTTTCGTTTACTGTTGAGCGCACTGCACTCTCTCGCCTCCTCTC
>Ga0255772_10006930_pt1 | contig 10216 bp, 6 predicted proteins | sample 071ome_34_FD_179970 | JGI IMG/M metagenome (GOLD analysis project Ga0255772, IMG submission 179970) | Coastal salt marsh microbial communities from the Groves Creek Marsh, Skidaway Island, Georgia - 071411BT metaG (version 2) | ecosystem: Environmental > Aquatic > Marine > Intertidal zone > Salt... | reverse complement strand
ACTATTTTGTGTGGTATTTTCCAGGATTGAGTGCAAAAAATTATGGCTGATTTGTGTCAAATTGGCTATATAAATAGTGGCTTTTTCATTTGACATGGCAGCTCCGATGTGCTTAGGCGGAACCTTTAGGAAACGCTCGGGATTTGGACTTACCGCATGGCGGGGTCCTGGAGGAACCAGGTATGACTGACCGCAGAACTGATTCCATGAGGAACCGCGTAACGCTTAATCTCCTGACCGCATTGTGAATACCTTGAGGATCCGCATAAAGCAATAAAAAATGGAGAGCAGACCCCCTCAAGGATCCGCCCCCCATATTTATATTTATATAACTCGGAATATGAGTATGCCAACTATAACACCTAGTATGAACATAAGTATATTCCACATGATTAACTCAAACATAGTTAACCTTTCTGGCTAGAGCGTATCTCGACACTTGATACACTCTAGCCTATAGTTTATTGTCATAGTGTAGTTAGAAACACACGGACATTACACACGACTTGCTTAATTATCGTGTGAAGTGTTTACGAGCGGCTTTAGCCACTGCTGGCGGGATAGCCCAAGCAGTAGATTTTTGCTCGAGTTCACGCGGAGCGTTGGCTCGTAACCAAGCTCGTAGAGTTTTAGGAGAAACATGAAGTTCCTCAGCTAAAACCTTAGGAGTTAATGAGTTACTCATCAAATCACCTTGCCTCTCTCGCTAAATATAGCGTAGTAAATACTGAACAGTTTTAGCTAAAATCTAACTATCTAAAAGTGTTCTTATATAATTGTATCATTTCCATAATCTAAGCAAGTACTATTTTTATAAATTTAGTTCGATAAGAATTGAGCTTGAAAAAAAATTTTTATTTTATAGTCTAAAAATAGTGTAGATAAATCGATTTTGACTAAGCATTTAAATTTCTTTTAGCACACACCTACTGTACCAGCCTCGGGGAGTATCCTGGATTTTGACTTGCAGAAAGTGTGAGAGCCTACTATGCTATTGCTAGTATAGTAGGCCTTGTCTGATATTAGGCAAGGTGATATTTGAAATAATATCAAACGCTCACTAGACTAGATTAACATATATGGCTAAGAAAGCAAAGAATAGTTATCCACAACATGAGAGTGGTAAACACATCGATAATGAACCTGAGATAAAAGAGTTCTTTTACGAAAAGGTACGACAAGGTATGAACCCATACCAAGCTGGTGAGCTAATGGGTATGGGCCGTTCGTTAGTAAAACGATTGCTTGATAACATGAAAGCCACGACTCCGCATAAATCATCGACACCACTTGAAGTGGCTGAGATGATGAACAAAGGTGAGATTTCAACTTCTGAACATGATTTTCCAGAACCAAAAGAATACGCACAACTCAATGACGCCGCGAAACGGGCATATAATGATTTCGCATATTTTCGACAAAGGTATTTCAATAGACGCCATGTTGGCTGGCAAGTTGAGATGTGCGATATTCTTATGGACTGGATAAGAGAAGGTCAAGCATCAAAAGAAGCCGATATTCCTGAAGTGATAAAAGGCATAATCAATACACCGCCAGGTGGAGGTAAAACAACAACCATTACACACGACTTTGTGATTTGGCTGATATGTAGAAACCGTAATATTCGTATTGGCCTAGGCTCAAGAACTACAGGCCAAAGTGAAAAGTATGTTCGCCGAGCAAGAACCACATTAGAAAAAAATGTTTTGTTAAATATGGAGTTTGGACGATTTAAACCAGTTGAGCCAGAACTCTGGAGAAAAGACGCCTTTGTTGTTGATGGTGTGCAAGGCCATGAGGCAAGTTTGCATTATAAATTAGCAATGGCTGGATTTGACCCCGAGAATCCTGAAGTGTTAAAAAGACTTGAGGATCCAAATGATGAGATACATGAGATATTAAACGCCCTATCCGCTGTGTTCGTAACAGGTGAAAAAGAACCAACATGTTCTGCACTTTCACAAGATATGGGTTTTCTTGGTGGCCGTTTTGAAGTAAACTTATGGGACGACTTGTGCGATAGGTCAAACTCAAGAACTGCTGAACAAAGAGAAGGTCTAACTGAGTGGTGGCACGCAGAGGCAGAATCCAGATGTGAGCCAGGTGGTATTGTTGCATTAATCGGTACACGATTTGGTAAATACGATTTATACCGCCATTGTAAAGAATTGGTGTATTCAACTGATGATGACTTGGACGAAATGATAATGAAAAATGTATCAGCCAACATGACGCCAGAACAAATACAAGCCGCCAAAGATGAGGCGCTAAAATTGATGGCCGACAAGTATGGTGAGGATTATGAATTGTCAGAAAGAAAAAGCCAAGCGATATATCGATACGCCAGATTTCCAGCACACGATGAGGACAAATGTAAATCGCCAAACTCATTAAAAAACGAGGACCATATCAAATGTGTATTAGACCCACAACGATTTACCTTTCGACACATACAAAAAGTTCAAGCCTCGGATCCGCGTAAGTTTGCATTGACTTACCAGCAGTTAGATGATGAAACTGTGTCAAGCCTTGTAAAAGAAGTATGGCTAACAGGTGGTATGGACAACGATGGATTTTTATTGCCGGGTTGTTTTGACTATGAAAGAAAATTATTACAAATACCAAATGTTTCAAAAGATGAGTGTTACTCGATTGTAACTGTGGACCCGTCTGCAAATAATTGGTGGTCAATACAATGGTGGATATATAATGCACAAGAGGATAAAGATTATTTAATTGACCTACTTCGTATTCGATTATCTGCAGGTAATTTTTTGGAATGGAATAAACAAACTTCTCAGTATCGTGGTATAATGGAAGACTGGCAAAAAAGAAGTGTAGAGATGGGATGGCCAATTGCACTTTGGATAGTAGAACAAAACGGCGCCCAGAGATATTTGCTACAATATAAATTTATAAAAGAATGGATGGCGAAACACAAAACTTTGATTAAGGGTCACGAAACCTCACGAAATAAAACAGATGTTGAATATGGCGTTGAAACATTAGGACCAAGATATAAACAAGGTCTAGTCAATTTGCCATACACAGACCAAGATTTAAAAACAAGAGTTGTGGTAAATGAATTTAAAACAGAGCTAATGGAATATCCAGATGGTTTGACATCTGACATGGTTATGGGACATTGGTTCTTGCATTTCAATAGATATTCGCTACCATCATCTCTAAAGGTTGGTAAAAATATAAAACGGGAACTACAACACCCATACGGAGACACTATGCCTGATAACATGAGAATTATTCGTGGCTCATAGACATTACACAACTCAAATAGAAACTACGGCTACTGCAATTATCGGTACCGAGTATCCTGGTTTTATTTTACAAAATACAGGCAGTGGTACTGTTTATATTGGTGACAGTAATGTTGTGTCTACGACAAATGATATAAAACAAGGTTATCCATTGGACTCAGGTGATGTTCTTGAATTTTCTTATGATGATACAAAATCATTAACTGGAAAGACAGATGATAGATTATATGGTATAGTTAGTAATAGCCATTCGCATATTACATGCTTGGTTAAAGGAAGAGTATTGAATTGAAAAAATCAGTAGATGAAATTTTAGAATTAAAACAACACGGTGAAACATATTGGGGTCCAGCTCAAAAAAGATTTGATAACCTCATTGATGTGTACCATGGCAACTATCAAAAAGTTTATCCTGAGGCATTTAGGCGTGGTGAAAATCCTGTTATTGCAAACTGGATAAAAGTAGCATGGGATAGATATGCTCGTATGATTGGTAAAATTCCAACTCATCATGTTACTCCAGCTAACCTTTCTCGTAAGCAACAAAAAAATGCGGACGAGGTAGAAAAAGTTTTATCACACTATGACACGGTTTCTAACATGGCTCAAGTTATGTATTCATACGCTTGGTTCTTAGTTGGTACTGGTGCAAGTTGTATTGGCGTTATGCCAGACCCAGTTTCAAAAGGTCCACGATTTGTTGTAAAGGATCCAAGAACAGTATTACCATTTCCAGGTGCAGGCTCAGGCTCTTACACTTCTACTGCTTACTCAACATTGGCCACACCAATTGTTCAAGCACAAAGTATGGAGGCAGTCATCATTAATGAAAGCGTAAACCTATCTATGGTAAAAGGTATGTTTCCAGATAAAGTAGATTTAATTAAAGAAATCGGTGGCGATGGTGACCCATTATCATCACCGTTCAAAATGATAACTTATTTTGATAAAGAACATTGGACAGTAGTTTTTGAAAATAGAAAATTGTATGAAGTAGAACACGGACTTGGTTTTGTGCCAATGAGATATACAACAATGACAATACCAGACCAATTAGGTGGTCAATCAATGTTTGAACAAAACATCGGACTTGTACTTTCGTTTATGAAGGTGTTAAATCAAAAATTAACTTACAATGAAAATTTAGTATGGCCATGGTTAGTCATGAGAGGTCTTGCAAATGTAGACCAGACTAATCGTGTTATAGAAATTATGGATAGAGATGGTGCCGCTGAATTTTTATCACCTCCTGCTGAATTACAGGCAGAAAGAGATATTGAAATGTTAGACCAACTTATTCGAGTAATGAACCATGATACAGAACCAATGAGAGGCGAAAGCCCATCATCTGTTGCAACTGGTAGAGGACTACAAGAATTAAATCGAGATGTGTCCTCAACAGTTCAAGAATACTGGCAAAAAATGAAACCAGATATTGAATACTTAAAATCAAGTGCTTTAATCATGGACGAAAAATTATACGGCAATCTTACTAAGCCAATGACTGGTAGAAGTAAAGGTGAAACTTTTGAAACAACTTACACACCAAATAAAACAATCGATGGCCAACACTCTGTGTCAATCGACTTTGGAGTTGGTGTAGGTGGAGCAGAAGGCTTTGTTGAACTTATGCAATTATCTGCTCAAGGTCTTATCGATGAACAAACAGTTATGGAACAAATGCCATGGATAAAATCAGTTTCAGATACTCGTAGAAAAATTATGGTTGATAGATTAGAAACAATTATTTTTGAAATGACTGGTGCAGGTCAACCAACGCCAGTTACAAATCATTTAATTCAATGGAGACAAGCAATAGAAAAAGGTACAGACCCTTGGGAATGGTTATCTGAAAATCCGTTGCCTTCTCCTGAACCAGAAATGCCAGAGCAAATGATGGGGCCTGAAATGATGGGCCAACCACCACAAGGTGGACCAGTATCTGCTCCGACACCACAAAATATACTCGCTCAACTAGGAGGACAATAAATGCCAAAAGGAATGGGATATACACCTAATAACGGTGGTAATAAAGGTATACCTTCAAATCAAGGTAATATTAAAATTATGCCACAAAATGAAGGTACGCCTGCAAGTGCAGTTGGAAAGAAATCAGTTAAAAACAACAAGCACGGCAAAAATGTTAGTATCGGTAAAAAGTAAATGGCTGAAGAAAATCGCGGAGGTGCGAGAGTACCTGATGGGGTCGCTAGGCCTACAGGAATATTTGGTACTGGTGCTAACCAAAGGACTGATTTATCTGAGTTACCTGGTACACCGGGGACTGCTTTACCACCAAGCCTTAACGAACCCGATATACAAACAACAAAAAATGCACTTAAACAATTACCCCTTACTAGCACGACTGCGAAACCGGGTGAAATAGATTTATTTGGACCAAGTTCTACACCAGAACCAATACAAGCTGGCTTAAGTCAAGGGCCGGGCATTGGCTCAGAAGGTGTGATAACTGGACCAGAAAATACAAGCAACTCACAAGCATATCAAGAGAGTTTAAAGTTTTATCCTCTTATGATGAGATTACAACAAACAGGACAAGTAAGTACACAAACAAAAGCCTTTCTCAGGCGTATGAGAGCAAATGCTCCTTTAAAACCTTATGAAATGCCACAAATTCCAACTGAGGAGTTATAACTTTGGGATTTTTGAAAGACAAACTCGATGAGTTCGTAAGCGGTGTAGCTAATTTAGGAACTGCACCAGTTGGTTTAATTGCTGACTTGTGGGCTGCAAGTAGAAAAGAAGATGGTATATCTGGCCAAGATTTACAAACTGCTTTTGGTCAAAGAGGCTATCAAGGTATACAAGGCTTAAGTGATATTGCTGGTGCTACTGGTTTAAAATATTTATATAACAAAACTCCATTTCTTGCCGATACAATCAGAACAACTTTTGATGAGGCAGAACTTTTGTGGAATCATGAATACCAAAAAGAACAGGAAAAAAATCCTGTTGTTTTTGATATTTTAAATAAAGGTTTAGGTACAGATATAGACCCTGGCGAAGTGTCAATGTCAAAAGCATTAGGCGTTGCTGGCGGAACTGTAGGTGGAGTAATTGGAAATGCAAGACAAGGTGAAAATCCACTTGCAGAAATTACAGATATAAAAGGTAAGTGGCAACAATCAGATTATAAATCTCCTGGTCAAATGCTTGTCGATAATGTTCTTAACATGGCAGAACTACCGCTTGAAAAACAACAAGAAATAAAAAACTCTAGCGGTTATGTATTTGCTACAGGTGTAACTGATGGTGTGCAACGATGGATATTTGACCCTTTAGTTGTAGGTGGCAAAGGTGCTAAAAAGTTTGGAGAAACACGAGGTCATTTTATAGGCGTTGAAAGAGTATACGGTAAAGCCAAAAATAAAATTGAAAGAAAAATTGGTAGAAAATTAATGGGCCTTGATGAAATTGAAAATCAAACAAGAGCATTTGACGCCGAACTTGGACCCGCATTAAAGAAAGGTGAAAACGCATATATCATTATGGACGCAGATGAGGCAAGAGCCGCTGGTCTATGGGACGATAGTGCAGATTTAAATTTAAGAAATGCAGAAGGTGTAGTTAATGATGTATCACCTATAACACCAAGAGCAAATGCAATATTATCAGAGGCAAAGAAAAGATTACCTTCGGACTCACCAGTATTACAATGGGACCAGACTTCTGATGTTTACCATTACATTGACATTAGTAAAAACAAAGATGTTGGTACCGCAAAGTCAAGAGAATTATTTGATTTCTTTTTAGAACAACAAGGTACAGAATACAAAGGTGTAAATAAATTAAGATGGGTATTAAACCCAGAAAATCCAAAACTACCAAATGCAAATGACCTTAAACTCATGTATAAAATTATTGATGAACAATGGTCTATTTATGGTGAAACTGTATCTGCTGGTTCATGGAAAGGATCCGAAGTTTTAAGAGGTAGATGGGGTGAATTAGCAAAAGAAGTTGGCGCTCCCACAAGAAGTATAAAAGGTGAAGTAGGCAGAAATCCTTATCTTGGCAAATTTTATAATTTAAGTGAAACAAGAGCCAAAGAAATTGTGACCGAATTATTTTTAAGAAAACTTGATGAGGCATATCCTGGCTCTAGTACTTTTACTTCAAGACTTGCGGCCGCAAATAAAAAAGAATTAAATCCAAATGAACAAGGCAAAGTTATTTTCTTTAACAAAGATGAGGCACTTGGAGCCGCAAGAGCAGATGCAGATTGGAGAAAAGCAAACACAAAAGTAGAGGCAAGTTTAGGTAACTTTGATTTAGATAATCCAAGTGTGGTCATAGAGTTAGACCCAACGGGTCTACCAGTTATGATACCACGCTGGGACGCCGATGGTGGTTGGTTAATTACTGATGTATCAAAAATCGATAAAGCCAATATTGTGAAAAAAGATGTATACTCACCACATGAATTTCCTGCAAGTGCAAATGCACCTATGGCATTTTGGACAAACAAAGGTGTAAAATCACCAAGACTATTTGAAGATTTAACTGAGGCAAGAAAATCAAATGAAAAAATCTTAGCCGCTTATGAGGCAGATGGTGGACCAAATACTGCAATATCTGAAAACATGATGGCTAATATTGTTATGCAAGGCGAATATGGTAGTACAGGATTGATGGACCAACTTATTAATCACCCAAGAATTAAAAATGCAATCGAAGTAATGGAAGGTAAAAAATCTGCTGGTATAGGTAGGGCTTCAAATAAACCAATGGGTGCTGATGAAATCTACAAATATTTTTTCAAAGGCGTAACTGGTGGAGATAAAATTTCTGATATGTTATCAAAGGCTAAAGGTACAAATGCAAAAGCCGAAGTTTTACTTGCAGTTATGGGATTAAAAATGCCAAGGTCTGTTAGAGGAATACCAGGCGAAGTTATGTTTGAATTAAATAATATTCGTATGGAAATGGACTTAGTAAAATCTCATGTCAATGCCGCTAAAAAAGTTAGCCAATCAAATATGAATAGTCATGTGGATTTTTATAATAAATTTGAGGATGCCGCTCAATCAAATAACCATGTTAAGAATTATAAAAGATTAAATGCCGCTAATGAAATTGAGGATATTGATGTAAATACTTTAAAAGAAATTGAGGCTATTGATGAATATATTGAAAGTAGATTTCCAGAAAGAAATTTAAATAGGCCAATAGAGGAATATTGGTCATTACACCCAGATGAAGCACAAAGAGCCATGACTGATTTAGAACTTCAACAAAAACTTATGGCCAAAAAAGAAAAATTATTAAATAAAGAATTACAAAAGGCTATTGATATTTCTACTTCTGAGGAGTTAGCTGGTATGATGAGGCATATACCATACGCCTCTGTGGGTAAAAAAATTCAATACCAAATTCGTAACAGTTCATTTTGGCAAGGCGAAAGATTTGGATCCTTTCTTGTTAAGCCAATTAAAACTGCCGTAGAGTTTGCACCAAGAGCCTGGCTTAATCTTGCTGAAAGTAATGGCCATTTACAAGTTGAAAGATGGATATTAGAGGCAAAAGCTAGATTTGGTGCTGATTTAATTTCAAGTGCCGAAACATCTAAATGGGTAAATAGATTTTTAGGTCAATCAAGAGATGTGGATAGATTAGAAACTGTGTTAGCCATGACTGAGGATATTATAAAAAGAATTGGTACTAAAAATGGTTTTGATGAACAGACTATGGCAAAAGTTGTAGAGGAAATGAAAAAAGGAACATACACAACTAACGCATTTTTAAATGGTCGTAGGTATGGGCCACAAAGAGATATAGATATTCGAGGCGCTATGCAAGGTCAATCACAAGAATTAATTGAAAGAACTGCGTCCAAGCCTGGTTCATGGACAGATACTATTAGTTATTATGACACCGAAATGAACATGTATGTGGAAAGAGTATTACCAGTATTATCAACTCAATTAGCAAACTGGGTACCACTTACAAATCTAAGGTCATTACAAAGAGAAATAGTATTACATGGTAACTGGATTAAAAAATATGGTGTTCAAGGCGCTCAACAAATTATTGATAGTATGGGCGAAGGCTTTTATAGTATTTGGAAACCAACAGTTTTATTAAGAGGTGCTTGGCCAATTCGTGTGGTATCTGATGAGCAATTTAGAATTTTAGCTAGAGGCATAGGATTACAAAATCACATTATGGCTTTATCAAAAACACCTATGTCCAGAAATATTTTCTGGGATACTCAAGTAGTATCTGAACTTGGTAAAATGACAAAAGCTGGTGCAGGTACAGGAATTGGTGCGATGATGGCTATGATGGTTAATGCACCTATTCGACTTGGTACTCAAGGTTTAATTTTTCTTTCAAAAATTGCGGCAAAAGTAATTGAAATAAATCCTAAGAAAAAACATTTATCAAAATTAATGGACCAACTTGGTACAGAAATGGAGCCATTAGTTTCTGCAAGAGCAGGTTTTTCTACACCTACTGACAATGTGTTAGCACAATATGGTTCTTTCTTAACAAGGTCTGAGCAATCACTATTGTCTAAGTTTTCTAAATCCATGAAATCTGGTGAGTTTAAATCTATACCAAAAGGTGGTGAAGGTTATTCTACTCAATGGCTTAGAGCATTAAATTATCAATTAGGTGGTGACCCATTTGGTAGAGTAGTTATCAAAGCTGGTGTGGACGCATTTAATGAGGCATTTACTTTATACGGTAATAAATATAGTTTTGATGATTACATGGCTATATTTCAAAGAAATGCCCACAAACAAGCCAAAAGATTTTTCAATACCGAAAGAGGTAAAGCATATTCAAATAGATTACCTTGGCGTGTAGGTGAACTTAATTGGCAAACAGATTGGGCAGATGATTTGGTAGAAATGATTACTCAATATACCATGATAAATACTTCTGGTGCAAATAGAAATACCGCAAGATTACTT
>Ga0255772_10006918_pt1 | contig 10227 bp, 7 predicted proteins | sample 071ome_34_FD_179970 | JGI IMG/M metagenome (GOLD analysis project Ga0255772, IMG submission 179970) | Coastal salt marsh microbial communities from the Groves Creek Marsh, Skidaway Island, Georgia - 071411BT metaG (version 2) | ecosystem: Environmental > Aquatic > Marine > Intertidal zone > Salt... | reverse complement strand
TTTTGCAGCTCCGTTTCGTGATAAGACAAAAATCTATCGAGATTATCGTGAGATGCTCGACAGTGAGCCTGAAATTGATGCGGTCCTGATCAGCACGCCTGACCACATGCACGCGCCCATAGCGATGCACGCGATGGGCTTGGGAAAACATGTTTATGTGCAAAAGCCGCTCTGCCATACCGTGAATGAATGTCGCGTGTTGGCCAGGGCCGCTGAGGCAAATAACATCGTTACCCAAATGGGCAATCAGGGGCATGCGGGTGAAGGGGCTCGCCTGATCAATGAGTGGGTAGCTTCCGGGGCACTGGGTGAGATCAGGGAAGTACACTGCTGGACCAACCGGCCCGTCTGGCCTCAGGGTATCGGTCGGCCTGAGGGTGAAACACCTGTCCCTGACTCTCTGGCTTGGGATCTCTGGCTGGGAGCCGCATCCCACCGAGCTTACGTAGAGCGTGCTTATCATCCGTTTAACTGGCGCGGCTGGCTGGATTTTGGTACCGGGGTCGTGGGGGATATGGGTGCTCATATCATTGATCATCCGTATTGGGCCTTGAACCTGGGCCTCCCGAGCAGAATTTCAGCCAGTTCTTCCCGTTTTGGTCGAGGTATGGAAACATTTCCTATTGCCTCTAAAATTCACTTCGAATTTCCTGCCAATGAGACTCGTCCCGCGATCAAGATGACCTGGTACGACGGCGGCCTGATGCCTGAGCGGCCGCCGGGGCTGGAAAACGGACGGCAGATGGGTGATAACGATGGAGGCGTGCTGATTGTGGGTGAGCGCAACACTCTGATGCACGGTGTTTATGGCCGTGACCCGCAGTTGATTCCCGCCTCAGTTCACAACTCAGTTCAGGCACCGGAACGAACCCTGCCGCGGTCGACGGGTATTTATCAGGAATGGATAGACGCCATCAAAGACCGGAGCAAACGCACAACCTCCGGTTTTGAGTATTCCGGAAGGCTGACCGAGACCATGCTGCTTGGCAATATCGCCACCATCAGGGCTGGTGATCACAAGGTGCTCGAGTACGACGCCCGGAACATGCGGTTTACAAATGATGAGGAAGCAAACGGCTATCTGGATAAATCCTATCGTCCTGGCTTTGGCCTGGTTTGATCACGCTGATGACTGTCCAGAGTCGGTGTAGAAGAGGTTCAGGGGGATGAGGAAATTCTTGATTGCAGTGTGCGCCATTCTGGCCCACGTTGGATTGTATGCTCAGAGTGCGGGCCCGGATGACTGGATCCAATTGTTCAACGGGGAAGATCTTGAGGGTTGGACTCCGAAATTTACCGGCTATCCCCTGGGGGTAAATCATCTGAACACTTTTCGTGTCGAAGACGGCTTGTTCAAAGTTTCCTACGACAATTGGAGTGACTTCAGCAACGAGTTCGGACATATCATTTACGAACAACCTTTTTCGCACTACCGGCTGCGGGTCGAATATCGATTTACCGGAGAGCAGGTGACCAACGGGCCCGGTTGGGCGTTTCGGAATAATGGCATTATGTTCCACAGCCAGTCTCCTGAGTCCATGACTCTTGAGCAGGAATTTCCAGCGTCAATTGAAGCGCAGATGCTCGGGGGTAACGGCAGCGATACCCGGCCTACCGCCAATGTCTGCTCGCCTGGCACGCATTATGTGATGAATGATGAACTGATTACGGTGCACTGCACCAATTCGGTCTCAGAGACATACCACGGTGATCAGTGGGTGGTCATGGAGTTGGAAGTCAGAGGCAGTGAATCCATCCGACACATTGTCAATGGGCATACTGTTTTTGAGTATTCGCAGGTGCAGCTCGATCCGAGTGACCCGGATGCGCAGCGACTTATTGAGGCGGGTGCATCAGTATCGGTCGACAGTGGATATATCTCTGTGCAGGCAGAGAGCCACCCGCTTGAGATCAGAACCCTTGAGCTTTTGCCGCTTGATCAATGAGCGTTTATCCAAAAAAGGCGCCGACTGGCGCCTTTTTTTGGATAACGGCTGGAAGGTCAAATGACGCCTTCGGATATCAGGTCTGCGGCATAGTTCGCTGCTCTGGCGCTGAAAGCCATGTAGGTCAGCGAGGGATTCTGGCAGGCGGACGAGGTCATAAATGCGCCGTCAGTAATGAAAAGATTTGGCACATCGTGAGCCTGAGCCCAGCCATTAAGCACTGAAGTTGCCGGATCCCGGCCCATGCGTGCGGTACCCATTTCATGGATCCTGTTGCCCGGCTTGGACAGATTGGCATTGCTCGTCGTGATGTTGATACACCCGGCCGCCTCCATCATGGCCTGCGCGTCCTTGACCGCTTCCTGCTGCATGATGCGTTCATTTTCGCCATAGGACACATTGAAAACAGGAACAGGATTGCCCCATCGATCTCTACGAGAGGCATGCAGCGTCACGCGGTTCTCCGGATTTGGCAGCTGTTCACCAAAGGCTAAAACACTGAAGCGCCACGGCCCCGGTCGCTTATGGGCCTCCTTGAAATCTCTGCCGATACCGGCAATCTGGCCGCCCGAATTGCCAAGCGGGCGTGCACCGCCCTGAAAGCCGAAGCCGCGCTTGTAGGGTTTGTCGTTTTCGGTAACGTTGGCGTAGCGCGGAATATAAATGCCGCCGCTGGGTCGCCTGCCAAAAACCGTCTTATCCTCAAACCCTGTCATGATTCCGGCGACCCCCGCACTGCTGACATGATCCATCAGATTGCGCCCGACCTGATCAGAACGGTTTGCCAGTCCCGTAGGAAAACTTTCCGACTTTGACTGCAGCAGGATCATTGCGGAAGCGATCGCCGATGCGTTGAGGAAAACCACCCTGGAACTGTAGGTGCGTGCTTCATTGGTTTCAGCGTCTACAACCCGAACGCCGCTGATCCGGTTGTTCGCTGGGTCATAGTCCAAGCCCTGGACGATAGCATTATGCACCATGGTCAGATTGCCGGTACGTTCGGCAGCCGGCAGGGTCGCATTGAGGGACGAAAAGTACGCCTTGAAGCTGCAGCCATGATGACAACGATTGCGGGCCTGACAGTTGCTACGGCCCAGCGCGCGCTGTTCTTCGGTGGCGTCGGTCAGGTGGGCAATCCGCGCCGGTATCACATTCCTGCCATTGAATGTTGTTTCCACCTTCTGCTTGAATGACTTCTCAGCGTCTGTCAGTTCAAAGGCCGGCTGAAAGACGCTGTCAGGCAGCTGATCAAGACCCTCTTCGCTGCCAGAAACGCCAACGAAGGTTTCTACCTTTTCATACCACGGGACAATATCTTCATAGCGAACCGGCCAGTCCACGCCAACGCCTTCTTCAAGATTCGCCGTGAAATCCTGCGGTCCCAGACGATAGGTCTGTCGGCTCCACATGATGGAGCGACCCGCGGTGTGATAGCCCCGCAACCAGTCATAGCTGGTGCCTTCGGCTTCTTCATAGGGATGCTCGTCATCTTTTACCCAGAAATGTTTCGTCGACTCCTTGATCGCATAGGCAACGCCGCCGTACTGTTTATAGTAGTGTTGATTTATTTCATCTTGCGCCACATTATCCAGATGATCGCTTTCCCACGGGGCCAGCTGATCAGTGTAATCGCGCTCCGGGACTATTTCCGGTCCGCGCTCCAGCACCAGCACCTTCAGGCCCCGCTCACACAGTTCTTTCGCGGACATGCCGCCGCTCATTCCTGAACCTACTACGATCGCATCAAACTCTGCTTCTGCCATGTCGATTCTCCCTAGTCGCCAGTCGCAATATCAACGCTGGGATCCCAGCGGCCCGGTATGGCAACCCATTTCAACTCTTCGGTCGCGCCCGCCTCAGTCGCGAAATAAGACTGAGTAATGTAGCCTTTCAGAGAGCGGTATCCTCCCAGGCTGTTGTCGCCGTTAAAGGCGTCACTGTCCAGTTCAGAAAGAGCCGCGACAGCCTCGGCCTCACTGGCAGCCTTGAAGTCTCCGCTCAGACTGTCCAGGCGCTGCGAAATGAGCTGAAGAGCCGCTCGATGGCCATTTTGGGTCTCAGCACTGGCCCAGTCAGACATCAGGGCATCGAGATAGCCGGGCACGTTGGCATCGAGCGCGCCGGGGGTTTCAGTACGTGGAATGACCAGATCGCTGATACGACTGATGAGGGCCATTTCATCTTGCGTATAGAACCGTCCCCTCTCTCCGGCAGTTGTCGCGACCACGTTCGCGGCATCACCGCAGGCGCTGAGTGCTGAAGCACCACCGACAGAGATGATGAGTCCCTGCAAGAATTCCCGTCTAGTTTTCATTGTCTCGTCTCCAGATGTGCGGGCAGTTTAAAACTGTACATTGCGCACGGTGTAAATGCTGCGGGCAATTGATGCAAATCCATCGCCAGGGTTGTCGTGCTCGATAAAGAAGTGCTTAAAGCCTGCTGTGTCAGCCTGCGAAAAGATCTCCGCAAAATTGATGGTGCCGCTACCAACAGAGGTCATGCGACCGAACTGATCCCGGTCCTTGACGTGAAGCATGCTGAATCGTCCCGGGTGGCCGTCCAGATACGGCATCGGGTCGACACCGGCATGAGCGATCCAGAATAAATCCAGCTCAAAGTCGACCAGCTCAGGTGCAGTCTCCTCCAACAGGGTATCGTAATGTGCCCGATTGCCTGCGCGTTCAAATTCGAAGCTGTGGTTATGGTAGGCCATCTTGATCCCCGCAGCTTGTGTCATCTCGCCCGCCCGATTCAGAGTCTCGGCGTGACGCTTATAGTCATCGGTGCTGCGCTCAGAGGCAGCGATACTTGGTACAACGATATATCGCTGGCCGATCTCTGCAGCGAAATCAATTTCCCGCTGCAGATCGGACCGTACTGCCGTCATTTGAATATGGGCCGCAGGGCTGCTCAGGCCATTGTCATCCAGAGCTTTTTTGATCTCTGCCGCGCTGCGGTCGTAGTATCCGGCGAATTCCATCTCCTGAAAACCGAGTGCTGCCACCCGGGCCAGGGTGCCATCAAAGTCCTGAGAAAGTTCCTCCCGAAGCGTGTATAGCTGCAGGCCGATGCGCTCAACTTGCCGGGTCTGAGCCGCGAGCAGAGGCGGGAGGCTGCAGCCTGCGCTCAGCAGTATGCTTCGCTGTAGAAAACAACGGCGACTGTTCTGATGCTTGTATTGGGTCATTGAAACGCTCCGATTCTGGAACCTCAGACTATCGCAATTCTGAGTTGCCCAAAAGCCTTCTTTGACAGCCGGATCTCAGGAATCCATGCTCAGCCAGATGCCACCGCTTTCCGAAGACGCAACGGCTTTTTCAACAAACAGCACGCCTTTCACGCCTTCGGATACGGTGGGAACCAGAAGTTCGCTGTCATTCATGGCATTCCGTGCAGGAAAAGCTTCTACCTGGTCAGCGAAATCACGATAGAGGTTGGCGAAGGCCTCTAGGAACCCTTCAGGATGACCGCCGGGTATCCGGGTGACGGCATTCGCCGCATCACCGGCAGTATTGCCGCCACGGGCTATATACTGAAGGGGCTCGCCGAGCCGGCAAAATTTGAGCTGGTTGGGTTGTTCCTGAAACCATTCAAGGCTCGCCTGATCGCCATAAACCCGGATACGCAATCCATTTTCATGCCCCACTGCGACCTGGCTGGCCCAAAGAGAGCCTCTGGCCCCGTTGGCGAAGCGCAGCATGATCTGCGCGTTGTCATCCAGTAACCTGCCGGGGACGAAGGCGCTGAGATCAGCCAGCAGGCTGTTGACTTCCAGTCCGGTGATGAACTCGGTGAGGTGGAATGCATGTGTCCCGATATCTCCCAGAGAGCCGCCCGCTCCAGCCCGGGCGGGATCTGTTCTCCAAGCCGCCTGTTTTTGCCCGGTAGATTCCAGATCAGTGCTCAGCCATTCCTGAGGATACTCGACCTGAACGACGCGGAGAGTTCCCAGATCGCCGTTCCGTATCATCTCTCTGGCCTGTCTCACCATGGGATAGCCGGAATAATTATAGGTCACTGCAAACAGCAATCCGGTTTCTTCGACCAGGCGTTTCAGATCCAGGGCATCTGCTAAAGAGGCAGATAGCGGTTTGTCACAAATCACATGAATGCCGGCTTCGAGGAAGCACTTTGCCGGAGCGTGATGCAGATGGTTGGGCGTCACTATGGCGACAACATCGATGCCGTCTTCTCGCGCGCTTTCTTTCTCGGCCATTTCTGAGAAATCGTCATAGGCCCGTTCTGGCGCAATGCCCAATGCTGCCGCCGACTGCCTTGCCCTTTCCGAATCGCTGCTGAACGCGCCTGCGACCAACTCGTATCTGTTGTCCAGTCGGGCCGCAATGCGGTGCACCTCACCGATGAATGCGCCGGTTCCACCGCCCACCATGCCAAGCCTAATTTTCATGAGAGTCCCAGGATATTTCGATTGGTTTGGTCATCAGTGCCGGCGTCAGCAAAGTCATCAAACGCTTTGTCGGTAACGCGAATGATGTGATCACGGATGAAGATCGCGCCTTCCCGGGCGCCATCTTCAGGATGTTTCAGACAGCACTCCCATTCGAGCACCGCCCAGCCGTCAAAGTCGTTTGCGGCCAGTTTGGAGAAAATTCCGTTAAAGTCTACCTGTCCATCGCCCAGAGATCGGAACCTGCCCGCACGATCAATCCAGGATTGATAGCCGCCATAGACACCCTGTTTCGCAGTCGGATTGAATTCTGCATCCTTGATATGTGCGAGCTTGATACGGTCTTTGTAGGCATCCATGAACCCAAGGTAATCCAGCTGCTGCAGAATCAGATGGCTGGGGTCGAACAGGATGTTGCAGCGCGGGTGGTTATTCACGCGTTCGAGAAACATCTCAAAAGTGACACCATCGTGCAGGTCTTCTCCGGGGTGAATCTCGAAGCCGATATCCACTCCTGCATCATCAAACGCGTTGAGAATGGGCAGCCACCGTTTGGCCAGTTCGTCAAAAGCGGCCTCCACCAGGCCGGCTGGTCGCTGCGGCCAGGGGTAAAGATATGGCCAGGCCAGCGCTCCCGGAAAGCTCGCATGAGCGGTCAGCCCCAGGTTTTGCGATGCCTTTGCCGCCAGCAACAGCTGGTCGACGGCCCAGGCCTGTCTCGCTGCGGGATTTCCCTGCACTTCCGGGGCGGCAAAACCATCAAACATCTGGTCATAGGCTGGGTGCACGGCTACCAGCTGACCCTGCAGATGCGTCGACAATTCCGTGATTTCAATATTACGCTCCGCCAGCATGCCTTTGAGATCATCGCAGTAGCCGGGGCTTTCAGCAGCCGTTCGAAGATCGAACAGTCTGGATTCCCAGCTTGGAATCTGAATTCCTTTAAAACCGAGCTCTGCTGCCCAGCTGGCGATGTCTTCCAGGCAGTTGAAAGGGGCTTGTTCGCCAACAAACTGGGCGAGGAAAATTGCGGGTCCTTTGATGGTCTTCATAAGCTTCTGAATCTCAGGTCATGTCGGTAGTCGGGCTGGTTCCAGTATAAACCCTTATGGTTTGCAATCGACCCCTTGTTCGACTACTTTCGTTCGAATAGGGCAGTGCTGCGCAGCCAGCCGGGAAATAACAACAAGCAGGAGACCACGCATTGTGGATACGATAAAGAGCCGCCTGAGTTTGATGATGTTCCTTCAGTACGCTGTTTGGGGTGTCTGGCTGCCGGTGCTTGCCACTTATTTACAGTCATCCGTCGCCGATGGTGGCATGGGTTTCACGTCCGGCCAGGTCGGCCTGATCATCGGGGTAGCCGGTTCGGTTGGCGCGGTGAGCGCCCCTTTCATTGCCGGCCAGTTTGCCGACCGCTATTTTGCGACTGAAAAATTTCTGGCAGCCCTCCTCGTGCTGGGCGGTATCGTTAAGATAAGTCTCTCTTATCAGGACAGTTTCGCAGCCTGGCTAGTGCTGGCGACGCTTTACAGTGTGCTGTACATGCCAACGCTTTCTCTGACCAATTCGATGGCCTTCGCCCACCTCGACAAGGCAGAAAGTGACTTTCCCCGGGTTCGGGTCTGGGGAACGATTGGCTGGATTGCTGCAAGCTGGCTGTTTCCGATGATCTGGCTGCAGAGCAATCTTGAGTTTCAAGTGCTGCCCCCATTTTTTGTCGGGAATGAAGTGCCCGATGCGACTGCCAGACTGGCAGATACCCTCAAAGTTTCAGGTGTGGTGGCTTTTTTGTACGCCGGATTCTGCTTTCTCCTGCCTCACACACCGCCGAAGAAAGACGGGGTAGAAAAACTGGCCTTCAAAAAGGCGTTCAGTTTACTGACCCGCAAGTCGTTTGCTGTGCTGGTGGCTGCCAGCTTGCCGGTCGCGGTGATCCACCAGATTTACTTTATGCAGGCCGGACCTTTCTTTGAAAATCAACTGGGCATGCTGGTCACTTACATAGCGCCTGCCATGACAGTGGGGCAATTCGCAGAGATTGGTTTTCTGGCTCTGCTGGGCACATTGCTCATGCGACTGGGATTCAAGTGGACAATCACTCTGGGCGCTCTGGCCTACTTTGCCCGCTACACGATCTGGGGATTGATCAGTCTGCAGGATTCCGCCGGGCCGTCTGTGGATGCAGCGGGTCAATTCGTCTGGACGGCGCCACTGATGATAGGGGTATTCAGCCAGATTTTGCATGGCCTGTGCTATGCCTGTTTTTTTGCCTCGGCTTTTATGTATGTTGACCGGGTCGCTGATGAAGACATTCGCAATTCCGCGCAGACGGTGTTCGGCATCATCATTCTGGGGGTCGGACCGATGATTGCGGGCCCGGCGCTGGGTATTCTGGGCAACGTCTTCGGGGAAGCGGGTGTGGTCACCAATTTTGCTGGCATGTGGTTTACGCTTGCGGCCATCGCGTTGCTCACGGCAGCGCTTGTTGCTATTGTGTTTCGGGATGAAACGCAATAGCTATATCCGGGCAGCGCGAAGCGCCACTGCTACTGGCGGTTCCACATCTGAGGCAACACCGCAGGCTTCAATTCCTCTCGGGCGTTTTGCAGGTGTGTTCTCATTTGCTGCACAATCTCAGGATATTCACGCGTAAAGCTGTAGGTTTCACCGGGATCATTTCTCAGGTCGAACAGTAGCCCATCGGGCCCGTAATAGCTCGAATGTTCGAAACTGTTCAGCGTTGCGCGGTAGCGCGTTTCAACCACCAGCTTCCATTGCCCGCTTCGCACACCGGCGATCCTGTCACGATTGAAAAGGAACAGCGCCTCATGGGGGGATGTGTTGCTTCCGGTTAGTAATGGAAAGATGTCCTTACCATCAATCGGTCGATCATCCGGAAGTTGACCGCCCGCCAGTGAAATCAGCGTTGGGTAGAGATCGATATTCATGGCAGGTTCGCTGCTCACCGTGCCTGCCGGAATTTTGCCCGGCCAATGCGCCAGGAATGGGACGCGCTGCCCGCCTTCCCATGAAGAGCCTTTGCGGTTGCGATAAATGCCCGAACTGCCCTCAAACCAGGGCCCGTTGTCCGAGGTGAAAATAACCAGGGTATTCTCACTCAGACCATACTCATCAAGAGCGGCGAGTATTTCACCTGTGCTCCAGTCGATAGTTTCTACGACATCGCCATAGAGGCCTGCATCTGAGCGACCATCGAAGCGGGGAGAAACGAACAGCGGAACATGGGGAAAGGAATGGGGAAGATAGAGGAAAAACGGATTGTCCCTGTTTTCTGCTATGAATCGAACGGCCTCCCGGGTGTAACGTTCGGTCAGAGTCGTCTGATCGACCGGGTTCTCGATCATTTGCTTTCCCCGATAGAGTTCCAGGGGCGTCATATCATTGCTGTGCAGAACGCCAAAGAATTCATCAAATCCCTGATCCATCGGCGACCATTCCAACCGGCTGCCCAGATGCCATTTGCCGAACAGCGCGCTGCGATAGCCCATCGGTTTCAGGCCTTCAGCGATCGTGATTTCTTCAAATGCGAGGTGAATATCGTTGGTGGGCCTTGCCACATCCGCCACCAGATCCAGCCTGATCGGGTAGCGTCCGGTGAGCAGGCCACCGCGGGCAGCGGTACAGACATTAGCGCTTGAATAGAAACTGTCCAGTCTTGCGCCATCAAGTGCCAGGCGATCAAGGTTAGGCGTCTTGATCAGGGTGGAGCCATACACGCCTAGGTCCCCGTAGCCGAGGTCATCCGCCATGATGACGATAAAATTGGGGGGAGTCTCCTGGGCCGAAGCCGGGTAAGCGATAAGACTCAGACAAAGTGCGAAAAAAGGTCGGGACAGGGTCATAAGATTA
>Ga0255772_10006916_pt1 | contig 10229 bp, 17 predicted proteins | sample 071ome_34_FD_179970 | JGI IMG/M metagenome (GOLD analysis project Ga0255772, IMG submission 179970) | Coastal salt marsh microbial communities from the Groves Creek Marsh, Skidaway Island, Georgia - 071411BT metaG (version 2) | ecosystem: Environmental > Aquatic > Marine > Intertidal zone >... | reverse complement strand
TTATAACGACCTGCTAGAAGTTCGTTGTAATACATTTTTGCTAGACGCCTAGCAGTATCTTTAGAATTAGGATCAGTGTGTCGATCAATGATTAGCGTGTCTAAAACAGTTTCAAATGCTTCAGTTGCTTCTTCAATAAGTTGTTCTTTTTCGCCACTTTGAATAAGGCGGCTAATGTTATCTCCAGCCCAGTAACGCTTGTCTGCGTTTTTACATCGCTGAATAATTTCCTCATATTTTTTCATATGTGTTCTCCGAGTTATAGACGAGGATGTCTAATATACTAATAGTATATAGGTTATTTAGGTTTTTGTCAAGAACTAAAATATTTTTTAAGTGTTTGGAGTTTTTCGTCAGCATCTGCTAACTTTCCTAATTCTTGCTCCATTGACTCGATTATATCAGGATGCTCACCAATGCCTGTACTGTTTTTCAGATAGACATTCACATTCGCTTTATGATATGCAATTTTTCCTGCTAGATATTGTTCTAATGCTTCTAATAAAATTTGTTCCATTTTAATCTCCTTGCTGTAAATGGATAACTCTAGTTTTTACGTACTCTGTTAAAAACTTACTACAGTGTTCTTCTGCTTCTTCTTTTAGAGTCCATGTTGATAATGCACGTTGGGACGTAGGACCGATAGGATGTGTAACCCATATCCAATCATTGTCGTACCATACCTGTATGGCGTAATGATTTTCTTCCATTATAAAGATTGAAATTTACCTACGTTTTCCCAAGGATAAACAAGCCAGACATCTTCTTCGGCTTTGTTTACTTCGTGTGCGTAGTATTTAACACCGTCAAAATTGCTAGAAAGATTTTCTGTTAAGGCTGCAAATCTAACATTGTTTTTCCACACAGTTGCCCATGCTAGTTCCTCGTTTGGAAGACAACTAGATTGCCAGTCTCTTTTAATCCAGTTAAATGTTTCGCCGGTGTCGTTAATGTCATCTATGATTAGAATATTTTTTCTTTTAGAAATATCCCAGCGACTTTTTAATGTTTCCTGTTCTTCTAAATCGACATAACCAAATGCATCAGATGCCATCCAGCAATTACTTTCATTTTCTTCGTCTTCTGCACAATCTCTTAGTTTTACTTTTAATGCTTCGCATCTTATTCCGGTCATGTTTGAGATAATAGTAGCAGGAATATTGCCGCCTCGAGTAATACCTACAATATAATCTGGCTTCCAGTTGTCTCTATACATCTGTGTAACAATGTCAACACACATATTTTCGACATCATCCCAATAGTAATGGTGTTTTGTTAAATCTAGCATCATTGTATTCTTTCCCATGTAAGCATTTTTTCTAACTCTTCTTCATATTTTCTTTTAAGTTTTTTTAACTTTGGATATTTGTCTTCCATATCCTCATTTCTCTTTAATATTAACACAACTTGCCGCAATTCGTCAAGTTCTTTTAATATTATTTTGTAATCAACATCCCACAATCTAAGATCGTCAAGATTAAATATGCTAGACTCTATACTGTAGTTAGGTCCGCTCATATTTTTCTTCCAAGTACTGTTCGTGTTGTACCCATTTGCCTTCTTTTATAAATCCCCATTCTCTTACTTTAGGGCCAGGTATAAAGAGTGTCCAAGGATTAGTACCAGGCTGCAACTCAATGCGATGGAGGCTACGAGGAGAACTAAAGCGGAAGTGTCCGACACCTCTCCAGTACTTGCCATCCGGAGTGTGCTCCCAATAACCACCACGAAGGATAAGAGTGAAATAAGGCCAAGGATGATCATGTAAGTCATCTAAATCTCCTTTATGGAAGTTGTGTAAAAAGATGTTAAAAGGAAACCAACTGCGTTCTTTCAAAAATAGATAATACCTTGTTAAGTAAGGTTCATTGTAGTATCGATCCATGATCACACGTTTACGACCAATACGTTCTAGAAATTTAAGAATCATCTTCTTTTTTACCTTTATAATCTTGTTCAACCATTTTGTAAATAGTTTTAAAATTTTCGTATGCTTTCTTTAAACCTGGATATTCTTTGCACATTTCTTCTACTTCTGATAAACTTGGCAAGCAATGCTCCCACAATTTATATTCTGATTCCCAAGGAAATTCATAATTATTAGAAGTATAAATGTCCCAGCGATTAGTGCTAGTAGTTCCTGTAGTTACAGTAATACTGTCGTCAAACGTGATGTTGTACTCGGAATCGCTGTCACCTACATAAAGTGTATCTGGAATAGTAAAACTTTTTCCTAGATCAATAGTATCAACTGTTAAGTCGTCTAATATAGATACCGAAACAACCCCGTCTTTAGCATATTCAGGATCGTTTTCTAAATCTAAAAATACATCATTGTCTTTTTTTGATTTGCTCATATAGTGCATTTCCACTAAAATAATCTGTCTGTAGTTTTACACGTTGCTTGTCTAAAGGAATAAGAAAATTTTTGTAGTTTTCCATGTAATCTTTGATCTTAGCAACTAAGTTTGCACGATTTGTTTTATAACTATCAAAACTCTCAGTCCAGGATGAAGGGTATTTAAATTCATCTAATGCCATTTCAGAATAACTTAGTCTGTCTGGAACCATAGGAATGGCCTTTACAAGTGTTCCTTCGTACCAACTAATACCAAGTGTTTCTTGTAAGTTAGCACTGAACACCATCTTTGCTTCACCTAGTAAGTTGTGATATTCGTTTTTCGTAAGATTTTGTTCTTGACAAACAACAAATTCATATTCTGGTAATTGTTCTTTTAGATCACGAAAGATTTCGACTTGCTTTTCTGGAGCGACCCGGTGTGGAAAAAGTATAAGATCTTTCTTTTCCATGTTAGCATAAGGTAATAGAGTGTCTTGCAAATACTCCATAGGCCACCCTACGCGATGTGTACCATTTCCTGCACTTATATGTTCTGCAAATAAATCTATATGAAATTCAGTTGCATAAAAGTTATCGTCAAAACATTCATACATGCTACGTTCGGCATGTCGAACCCAAGGTTTGTCACCAATTAGCCTACCCAAGAAGTCATGAGGATCATAACTACCAGCATGCCAAAGGCCACCGATTCTAATGTCGACCCCAAGCAATTCAGCCATGTATTTAAGTTGAATAACAGTCGGGTTCCAAGCATCTGTGTATAAGAAATAATCCCCATTTTTAATTACTCCGTTACAAAATAGTTCACCAATCTGTTCAAGTTGCTTACTCTTGTACACATTAGTGCCACCAAAGTTTAAGAAAGCCCCAGGTGTTGTAGCCTGAGGCGTTTCTCCTCCGCTAATTACTACAACCTCTACGTCGACTCGTTTGCGCAGTTGTCGTGGAACATGATCTTTCCACTGTTTAGTGTAGCGAGTATCAACTGCTTCTAAGTCAACAATATATATGGTCATAGTTTCTCCTTTATTTTACTTTTACTTTATTTTTATAATGCAAATAACGAAGGTACTGCTGATACAAAGGAGATCTATTGTTATATAAATCTGCCTCATTAAACCGCTTACCTTCAAAACGACACCAATCACGGTAAGAATCGAGATCATCGAAAATCTGACCTACAGGCGGGAAGTTATTAGACATTTTTAATTTCCTTATTTGTTGTTAGGATAAAAAATTGTGCAGCCGTTTTCACCATCTTCACTTACATCAATCTCAATAAAACGGCCGGGATATCGAGATGATATTTCTTTGTGCAAGTCATCTGCAATCATTTCACATGACTTGTTATTTAGATTGAGCACTGCCCCGTTACTGTCGGAACTACTATTTTCTCGGGCATCGGAATCAAAGAGTCGCTCGAGCCAACGCTTAAATTGGATAAATTCGATGTCCCTATCATCATGGAACACCTCGATACGCACCCTAAAATGGAAAATATGACGATGTGGAAAACCAAGAAACGAAACATCGTCCCAGTCACCTGTTGCAAGATTGGGATCACTGTCTGCTCCTGGATAATAGTGTACACCTTCTTTACGAAAAGTTACCCAAATACTTTTAGTCGGATTCATTATTATGTGCCTGTGCAAGTAGTTCTTTAAGTTCTTCTACAAATTCAAGAATAGATTCTACTTCGTCTCTATCTTCATTTGTATCAATTTCTAGTTCAAGTTTGATCTTCATATTGTTATTATACTGTTAATCAAGTACAGTGTCAAGACCATATTGAGTCCAATCAGTAAATTTATCACGATCCATAAGATCGTGTAAACTGTGACACCATACTCCGGGGTTAGTTGCCTTAAAATCTATATCATCAATTTTAATCATTGTGTTATAGTTCCACTGTTTTGTGTAAGGCAATGGAACACGAATTTGTGGAATAAAATTGTTTTGTTCAGTTAACGGACCTTCAAGAAACGCTTCAGCACCGGTGAGAGGAATATCTAGAGTGCAAAGATAGTCCTTGTTAATAAAGTGCATAATCATATCGTCCCATTCTGTACAATACTGATATAGATCACTTGCAGTTGCAGGATCATAAGAATGATTAGCACCAAAAAAGATGTGTTCTATAGTATCATCATCAATTAAAAAAGATTCAATTTTTTCCACAGACTGTACACCGGTTACAAAAAGAGTACGCATACCGTATGCAGGTGTGCGTTCTACTTCTTTCCCTACAAAGAAAACTACGTTATCTTTTACACCTGAATCATAATCACGCTTCACTAAAAAGTTCTCCAAATTTAGTTTGTGCATTTACAGTTTTCTTACCAGTAGCACCTCTTGTGCCGATAATGCTCATCCAAAACTTTGAAAATTCTTCAATTACTGCATTTGCTGTATCACGATTGTCTGTTGCAAATATTGCTTCCACAACATCTTTAAAGTACAATCTGTCAAAACGTTCTTCTACAAGCATAGCAGGAAGAACACCAGCATCATACTGTCTATTTGCTTCTTGTACAGCATTAATATGCATCCAAACATTATGTCCCATCATGATAGCATATGAAAAACTATCCCATGATGTCTTTCCTTCTTTGCCAATCTTATTTAGATCTCCAGGACCATATATGCAAATATCTTTGGCTTGTAGTTCTGCTGTAATTGGTGAATCCATAAATGAACTATGCTTCCCTTCTCTTACAAAGGCTTGACCAAATGGTGTTGTGTCTGTTGAAAGTGCCTTATCATCGATGCTCGGCACCATACGATACACCCACTTAGTTCTGTCTTGAGTTTCAAGTTCGCAGTAGATCTGTCCATTCGCGGTTGCAAGGAAAGGACTAGCACAGTCAAAGGTAATAGTAAAGTTTTCATTGTGGTATTTTCTCACAGCACGTTGAACATCAGTTAGTAGAGTAGCCCATTCTAGTTTAGAAGTACCAAGAAAGTGCATTACATCATGTATGCCTTTTTCTAACAGCCCATCAAATCGCAGTGCAACAAGACGCTTGAGTGCAAGGTGAATATCGCACATGTTCTGTCCGCCCATTGCCCAGCCATTAAAATGATCGTTTGGATATATTTTGGGATCACAGTAGTCTTTCATTCTGTCATACCAATCATCTGCATCAGCATGATTTTCACCTTGCAGTACATTTAAAAACTTGCAGGCTCCTGTGCGATGCTTCATCCAATAGTCATTGTTAATTTTAGTTGCATTTACAGCATCAATGTAATTGTTGATGCCTGTTGCTTTAGCACCTTCTGGTGAACGAGCAACCCAGGCTGGAATATCAAGTATCATGCCATAGTCCATGTAGGCATCCATCCAACGCAGTACACCGTCACGCTTCTTTTGTGCTTTAGGACAGTTAGGATCCTTCCAATCACCTTCCCATACGCCTTTACCAATCTGGAAACCACCACTGTCGCCTAACAGCCAAGTGTTTTCTCTATCTCGATTACGCACCATATCTTCTTTGGGTGCAAATTTGTTTACGTCTAAATCTGCGTGTCCTGCCGAGTACAGACTCCACTTGTATTGGAACTGTCCTTCCTTAGCATTTAGATAGTTAAGACTTTCTACACCGTGTGTAAGATTGCTTGGTATACGACTTTTATCTACGTATTCTTCATAACGCTGTTTGCCCACATAGGTAGCATAAAAGCCACTTAGTGCGGGCAAAAAACGTGCATAATCATTTTGTGTAGCAGTTAAATTGCTATTCATACACTACTTGCTCTGTGCTGGAAGTATATAATCGTACTTTGATAAGCCGCTGTCTACAGTAATCATCATAGCACCCTGGCTAGAGATGCTCATAGTTAAATCACCGTCTAAATTAAGAACGCTTTGTACCTGTGCTACTGGCCAACTCCATGCATTGCTAAGAGTACCTTCTACACCTGCTTCGAACACGAAACTGCCTGCGTGTGTGCTTGCGTCACCAAAGTAAAATACTAGGTTGCCATCTTCAGTCTTAACAGTAAACACAGTTTCTTCTGAATGTGCTGCCGCCTGCAACTTCATACGCTGAATGGCTGCTACGCTTGGCTGGAACACAACATCCCACTGCGCACCTTTGAACTTAACAGTCTTGAGTTTTTCTTCGATAATCTGCTTGTTCATAAAGCGATAATCGTTCTGAAAGTCGCCTGTTGCGTTTTCAAAGTGAATGTGCGTAGGAATAGTTTCACCATTGCGTTCTGCTTCAACAACAGCAATGTTTGCGTTGTCTCTGTACTCTGGATTTTTAAGATGCAGTGCAAGTTTATCCAAGTTAGGCATACCAAATGTGCCAGTAAACTCTGCAACCGGTGCATGAGTTTTAGCAGACAGTATCACTGAGCGATCTTCTGCCATTGCGTCAATTTGTGTATCTTCTTCGTTGGTTACTTTAACTAGACTGAGGAAGCCTAGTGCGTGTGTATGTGCTACTACATCTTGTAAAATATCTTTCATGTGCCTTAATCTCCGTTATAGATTGATTTATTAAATTATATTAGTAATGCCTTGATTTGTCAAGAACTTTTTTACATCGTATTTAGGTTCAAAACCCAAACTCTGTATTTTTTCTATCCGTGCCTGAGTGTGAAATCGTTCATGCTCTGTATTTAGACGGATAGGAACGTTTGGTGCTAAATGCTGGACGGGAACTGCTACTCCCGTTCCGACATCAAGTATGCCTGTTACTTCACTGTGCATCAGTATTTCTACTGCATCACAAACATCTTCAATGTGCACAAAGTCGCGTCTGTGTTTAGTAACATATTCAAGTGTACCATTTAACAGTTTGTGCATGAACATGTTTTCTCGAGGTGTTTCACTATATACAGTGTGAAACCTCATACCTACAGCATTAGAATGTGTTCGAGCAAGTTCGTCGCAAATGTGTTTGCTCATAGCATAAGGGTTTAATTCGGGCTCGTATGCGCTACTAGAACTTGCGTACAGCACTCTAGTAGTTGAGAAGTGTTCTAGTATACGTCTTGTTACTTCTACGTTATTGCGCCAGTATGCGTTAGGATCGTTAACGCTTTCTCTTACACCACTTTTACCTGCAAGGTGTATGACAATATCAGGAGTAATGTCTAGTGGACAGTCGTATAAGTCTCTGCCATCTTCTAAATCAATACAACAGAGATTGTATTTTTGATCTAATCTCTGTTTTAAGCGACTTCCTATAAATCCCCTATATCCTGTGAGTAGTATATTCATTTGTTTATCCTTTCCCATACTGAATCGGTAGTATGTAAAAAACTACCTATATACTCAAATCTATTCCAATTTTCTATTAAACTAAGCAAATATTCTTCACCTGTCCAATACAAATGATAAGTTTGACCTACTTTTGGTACAAAATTATATTTTGCACTATAAATCATTTGATTATCTTTTGCTACACTTAGTAAGTCTTCGTATTGTTTTTTTATTTCTTCGTATCTTGCAGAAAGTCTATTGCTTGCCTGTAATCCAAATTCTTGTTTAAAGCCTTTAACATCCGGTAATGTAATAGGAGGTGCACTAAGATTACTACCATATGGTAGAATGTTAGCGTCTGGACTATAACTATCAGGTAATTTTTTATCCGGCACTGTTGCTTTCTCTATCTGCAACCCGTTGTCTAAGATCGCTAGAACTAAATCTATGATCTCGCTTATTAAAATATAAATCTATGTCTCGTTGTCGACATATGTCCTTTCCGGTAAAGTCTTTATCTCTATATTCTTCACCTAATATCCGAATATCAATATGGTACATAGTTAGGATATCTTCTAGATCTTGTTCAGTGCCATAAGGAATAATTTCGTCTACATAGCCGACTGCTTTGAGTTGGGTATAACGTTCTACAATAGTTTGTATAGGCGGATTTTTGCTTGGACGATCTACACTAGGATCCATTTGCAAACCTACCATTAAGTAATCGCATTGCTCTTTTGCTTCTCTTAACATTTGTACATGACCTGCATGAAGCATATCAAATGTACTACACGTAAATCCTACTTTCATATTTTGCTGTTCCAATATTGTTGTTCAATAATTTTGTAATCTTCGAAATAATGTTCTTTTATTTTATCCTGTAATTCTTTTGTAATAACACAATCTAATTTTTCCATGAATTTGTGTTTCTTATGTGTTGTGATTGTTTGATTTTCGTTTGGTATAGGAGTATTTTGCCAAAATTTATATTCTGTTGCAAATCTCTTCATCCCCCAAAAATCTAAATTGTAATAAACATTGTTGTCTGCATTTACATTAAAAAATCTAGTCTGCGGAACGGTGTGCTCGTCGAATTCTATTTTATCTATATTCTCTAAAACATAGCGTATTTTGTTTCTATTACGAAACATATATTCAACTACACCGCTTTTCCATCTAAGATACGGATTTCTTAAGAAAATAATATTTTTTCTAGGAATAAAGTCGTCGATAGGATAATGTATTTTGTTTCCTAATGTTCTAATAGTAGATGATGCATTTTTTGGAATCCAGATAATAACATCGTCGTGAATCCGTGTACCTGCACTTATATGATTATATATTTTATCTACTTTTTTTAACATCTAGTCACCAAAATCAAACAAACTGTTAAACGTGTTGTTCTGCTTAGTATCTTCTAGGTCATACTCCAACACACCAATCAAGTTATCAAGTTTGTTATCAATAATAGTTTCCGCCATTGCTGCATCATCAAATGGCAGTTCTTTAAACCAATCAGGCAGTCTAAGTTCATCTGTTGGATACGCAACACTTGTGTAGCCTAGCGGATTTGCTTTCAGTTTACACACAATAACTTTCATACCATCTACAATTTCCTGCGAGTATTTGTCACCGTTCATGCGTTTAAGTGTATTCCAGTTGATACTTGCTCTAACGTGCCCAGGCATGTTTGCTTTGCCTTGCTTTTGTTCAAGTCTGCCATAGTGTCCAATCTTGTTTGCACGTTTAGGTGAACCCTTTTCCCAGCCAGGCATGTCTTCAAACTCTTTGCGGAACTTTGTAATACGCTCTAGTACGTCTGTTTCTGGGAAGTCCTGCAATACCATCAGTAGCACCTCCATTAGAAACTCCTGCATGTACACTGGAGTGTCTGAACGGCGCAAGTCCAAGCCCATTGCTTTCACTTTGCCAGGTTTGCCTTCAACGTCTCTACGTACACCTTCATCATCATACACAAGAATTGCATAACGCTTTTTGGTAATGAACAAGCCTGAACTGCCTACAATCTCACGTCCAGCCGCAATTACATCTGCACGACTTTTTGGACAGTGAAATGCCTTGCTCATAAAACTCACAAACGTACCGTCCACTGCTTCACACACCTGTTCATACAGTTGTGTAACATTTTCTTTGTTCCAGGGGATGTTGCCTGCTTTGATATCATCTTCCAGTGTAGTGTATGCTGAGAAATACACGGAGTCAGTATCACCATATATAACTGCTTTGCCTACGTGATCATATTCACCTGTGATTGTTTTGTTTACTTCAGCACTCATGTGCTTGACGATCTGTCTACCTGTGAGTGTGGTTGATTGTCCAATTCTCTTATCAAAGAAACGACAACCAGGATTGAGAATAGCACCGTATAAACTATTAAGATTAATTTTTTTAACAAGTTGTCGCTTATCCCAGAACGCAATTTCTGTATCATTTCCTGCCTCCTGTGCTTTTTTCTTCATCGCTTGCAGTTCTTTACGCTCTGCATACCAGCGTTTTAGAATACCCGGAATTACACCTTCAAATTCAGTTGTAAATATAGTGCCATTAGCACTGAGCATCCACGGCATTTGGCTGTCAAAGATTAACTTGTAGATTTCTGCACCGCTCAGTACATCACTTCGACCATCTTCC
>Ga0255772_10006914_pt1 | contig 10231 bp, 7 predicted proteins | sample 071ome_34_FD_179970 | JGI IMG/M metagenome (GOLD analysis project Ga0255772, IMG submission 179970) | Coastal salt marsh microbial communities from the Groves Creek Marsh, Skidaway Island, Georgia - 071411BT metaG (version 2) | ecosystem: Environmental > Aquatic > Marine > Intertidal zone > Salt... | reverse complement strand
AGAGAACCTATTTAAAAGTATTCGAGAAAGATTATATAGAGTTTTTGATCTCTCTACTTCTTCGCGGGGGATTTTGAACCGGCGCCGTGTGGGTCTTCCCCTCTCTTTTTTAATTAAAAAAAAAAGGAAAGGGGGAGAAACCTTTCTTTCGCGTGTGTGTCGCGTGCGTGTGTGTATCAAACTCTGACACCCGCGCGTGTCTCGACGATCCTCTCGACCCCAAAAGCCGATCGATGATATATCGAGGAGTTTAAACCAAACGACAAGAAAGAACACCCGTGCGCGATTTTTTTTTCCTTTTTTTTTTCTGGAGAAAAGAGAGTAATCTTCCCGTTGGGAAAAAGAAGAGAGCAGAGAGAGAGAGCTTTGAGAGAGATTTTCCTGGCCTCTTGCTGCTGGCCGATTTTTTTTTTCTGCATTTTTTTCATCCATCATCTTTTTGCTCGCGTTTTTGCTTTTTTCGCTTTTGCCTCTCGCTGGACCCAAAACAGAGAGAGAGAAGAGAGAGAAGAGAAAGAGAAGAGAAGAGAGAGTTCGTTATTTTACCCAAATCACTACAATAATAACATATAAGAATAAGAATAATGAGTTGGCGGTCGCACGGAACGACGACGAACGACTCTTTAATCGACGCTTTAGAGGCGAACAAACTGATAAAAAGCCCGGCGTCGGTCGGGAAAGCGATGAGAAAAGTCGATAGGAAGTGTTACGTGTTGGAGAGGGACAAATCGGAAAGCGCGTACCGGGACCATCCTCTCGGCATCGGCGCGAACGCGACGATTTCGGCGCCTCACATGCACGCGATGTGTTTGGAACTATCGAGAGAGTATTTGAAAGATTCGGAGGACGGTCGCGGGAACGGGAGGGTTTTGGACGTTGGGTCTGGGTCTGGGTATTTGGTCGCGTGTTTTGCCGAGATGTTGTTGGCGTCGTCGTCGTCGAAGGAAGGAGCTGGAAACGTCGTCGTCGGCATCGAACACATAGACTCGCTCGTGGAACGATCGATAAAGAATTTAACGGAAGATGGCAAGGGGGAGATGATAAAGAATGGTTCGATTACGATCGTCAAAGGCGATGGAAGACTAGGATACGAAGCGTCGGCACCATACGCGCTTATACACGTGGGCGCAGCCGCGCCCGAAGTGCCTTCGGCGCTGCTTTCGCAGTTAGCTTCGCCGGGGAGGTTGATAATCCCAGTTGGGGGCGAAAACGAGAGTCAATCGTTGATGGTGATTGATAAGAACGAAGATGGTGAGATAGAATATAGAGACGAAATGGGGGTTGTATACGTGCCGTTAACGGATGAGGAGCACCAGTTGGAAAGGTGAAGGGAGAAAAAAAAATGTATAACGAGCATAGAATTTTTAGTTTTGCTCTCGGACGCGTGCGCGCGAGAGAGAGGTTGTAAGATATGAATGAGATAAACACAAAAGCAAACGCGCTTGTAACTTTTTCTTTAAGATATGATATGGTATGCTCCTCAAGTAGTGATGTTATTATTATTAATGTGATTCTTTTTATTCTTTGTTTTTGTATGATTTAATAAGGAACTTTAGAAGCCAAACAAAGTGCTCAAGTTGACCCATCGATAGGCACTATTGTCCAACACTTCCTCGACTTCCTTCTCCGCTAAATTCAAAGCCGTTCTCATTTCCTTCGTGATGTTCTTTTCGCAGCTGCTACGAATTGTTTCGTCTTTAATTCTTTTCTTCGCATCTTTGATGCTCAATAGACGTTTAAAATGGACGAGTTGCGTGTACAACTCTCTCTCTTCGAACGATTTTTTCATGACGCCAGAGCAAATGGTATTCAACGGTTTCGTGCCGACTTCGACGTCACCCACCGCCTTCAACGTGATATCTCGGGTTTCGCACGGATACAATTCATCGTCGGAGCGCAATTTTTGCGCGTAGTACTTTTGAATCATTTTTCGAACTTGCATGGTGACTTGATTCGTAAAAGCAGCGGCGGAAAGCGGTTGTACTGTCGTTGTTGCCGAGGCGTCCGTTTTGCTCTTTTGCGTCGTCGCGGCATCCGGAGTCGTTGCATCCGTTCCAGATCCCGGTGTTTTCGGCTGCGGCGTTTTCACAGAAGCGTCCGTGACATTTTCTTTATCTTCCGTGACACCGACAACACCTCTGGCACTTGGCGGCTTCGATGCGTCTGCACAAGAAATTTTACCGAGAAGGATGTCTCGGACGCCGGGAAACGTAAACTCCGTCTTACCGTCGCTCGCAAACAACTTCAACGGTTCGCACTTCTCATACATCGCGTCGTCATCCAATGAGCACGCCGCGTATCGATTCGTGTTCATGTCATCGTCGTCGGCACCAGTGCTTCTCGCGGCAAATTTGGAAGCGTCTAAGCCTAAGCAATCCGCCAATCGCGCGGCATCTGTGCCTTCGATTGGCGCGCACAAACGCGAAATGACCGGGTGCAACTGTTGAGTCAGGTAGTAGTGCAAATCTACTCTCAAGTTTGGATTCTCTTGCAGTTCTTCGGGATGAAACGCGCGCTCAGCTAATCCTTTACCTCCAGACTTTGATGACGCGTGTCCGTTAGCTATGGCATCGTTCGTCATGTCCTTCTCATCTTCTGGTTTCACCTCGCAACAGATGATGTACGGCACAGTCTCGCCCGCGTTGACGCCATCTTGTTTGCCTTGCTCGATGCGTCGCAATGCAACCTTGACGTGCGGCTGTGAGTTCGCATCCGGGTAGTCTCTCGGTGACTTTGTCAACTGTTTTGTCACAATGTACGATTCTAAGTTGACTTGGTTGTTCACCATATCCGTTCTCGCTTTTCTCAACGCGTCGTGGATTTTCTCGACAGTGTCTTCAACCGCGCGCTTCTTGAATATTTCATTCAAGCAGATATCCCCGACATCTTTCGCAAGCTTACACCAATCTCTACGAACAGTATCTAAACCTTTCTTCTCGATGCGCTCTTCAAACTTACCCGGGTGCGTACGACTCGGTTCAACAACAACTGCGGCGTATTTTTTCTTTTTCAACAACAACATCGAGCGATAACATCCATCCATTTCAATCTCGAGAAGTTTGTAACGTTTGTTGACTTCTCGTTTGACCTCTTGCCCGACTTTGTGCACTTCCTTTAATTCGTCTTTGTTCGTATTGATCATGATGGAATCGGTATCGCCATAGATGACATCGTACGATAAGTTTTGCGCTAAATCTACAGTGGATTGTAAAATTTCACGACCCTGTCCAGTGATCAACTCAGCCAGCGGTTTCGCGTAAAAGCGGGACGCGCTGAAACCCAAACAACCGTACATACTGTTCGCGGTAAGTTTCAAAGCCAACTGTCGAATATCTAATTGCGCGCGAACGACATCATTTGTCTCTTTCTTCAGAAGTTCCTTCACCGCTCTTCTGTGTTGAACCAACTTGCAAATGACTTGCGGAAGAACAGCAGCGTTTTCTCCGCCTGGTCTACCGACAACCGGCGGAGGAAGCTCTGGTGTTATACCAGCCATGTCTTTGCCTCTTTTGACGGTCGTAAAACAGATATCGTACTCTTGGATAATAGATGGATACAGCGAGTTGAAGTCCAACATCAGAACGTACTTATCGTACAAACCTTTCTTCGGTTCAAGAACTAAACCACCAGAGTATTGCGGGCCTTTTTTATCGTCCACGTCTTTGTCGCCGTTACCGTTCTTCGCCTCGGCAGCTTGAACGCGTCTTTTTTCCTTAGCCGACAAACGATCCGGAACCATATATTTGCGCTTGTGAAACTCGTGCAAAAACAAAAACTCGACGCGTTGGGCGCGCGTGTGTCCTAGCGTCTTCGACCACGTGTTCCCCGCGATGTTCGATAACTGTCTCGTCAACGGCAACGCTTGCAAATGCAACATCAACCATAACGAATAATACGCATCCGTTTGCGAGTTCTTCGTCAACTGCCACAGAGTCTGCGTCGAGTTAAACTGCAGAGGTACATCTTGCTGCGGAATTTCGGCCCTGTTTTCGTCGAATTGCGTCTTCATTAAGTTCGTCAAAGTGTACGAAACTTCCTTCAACAAATCTCGCGCCGAGAGGTACGTGTCTGCTAACAAGCGTCCTGCCATGCACGAGAGTGCACCGATGCTCGCGCCACCCCCATAAGAGCCTTGGTTGCCACCAGATAAGTTTGGAAATCTTGTGCGCTTCAACCGACCGATTCTAGACCAGTGCGCGACTTTGTTCTCTCTCAATCTGTTCAACAAGACATCTACGTCGAAACCGGCGACATTGTGACCGCATATAACATCGGCATCGATTTGCGATAATCGAGCCAACAAAATGGACAGTAACCCTCTCTCGTCTGCTTGCGAAGAGAGGACTATCGACTTTGTCCTTTTAGCGACCGGGTTCGTTTTGTTCTCGTTTGCAACGTGTTGCTCCCAGCCCGACGGCCAATTACCGCCAGAGAGTTTGCGCACTAATGAAAAGTGTCTCGCTTTCCTTTCCCATTCTTTCGGACTATCTCTCACACTCGCTCGGCAATCAGTACCGACATCAACTCGCACGTCTTGTAAATATACGACAGATGCCGAGCAAATTTCGTTCGCATTCGTTTTGTGATTGACGACCGTTTGCAATTTCAATGCGGCGACGACCACCGTCGGAGGCTCGCGCTGTTGGCCGTTGAGGCCGAGCGCCTCAATGGCCTCCAACGTTGGATTTCTGACAGACTTATGCCCGTTCTGCAAATTAACTTCCAATTTACACCATGATTTCATGGCTTCTTTATCTTTCAAAGTTGCTTGCGGAACAATTTCAGCGTTATGTAACGCTAGCCAAGAGGGACCCATGATTTTTGATTTCACAATTAAGTGTTCCAACGCGTTCGTTTGCGTCCCCAAGGCGCCGCAGAACGTCTCGCCTTTGATATCCGACGGCAACGCAGAGTTCAAGTACGAATACTTCAATTTGATGACGTACTGGCCGCCGCTCGGAATATCGTCTCTTTCGAAGCAATACTTACGATAGACTGGTTTCATGGTGTACTGGTCGACACCTCTTTCGCTCAAGATTCTCTTCAACTCGTCCTTGACCGGTTTCGTTTTCACTTGCAACCATTTCAACAAAGCGACTTTATCGGCTTTCGAAGCATCTTTTGCGTTTGCTTTGTTCTCCAAAATCTCGAGTTCGTTATCTTCGTCCAAAGCTTGCGGTGCAAACTCAACTCTCGGAACGACAAAGACGCATCTTTGCATGTTATTCACGACAGCACAAGACGAGACGGTGCCCAAGGAGGGATCCAAGATGTTCGTTTTCGGGTTTCTGATCATGGGAACTTTACCGAACAAGAAGACGGTGCCTGGGGAACCAATATCCTCTTGCGCGTCCAAGAAGTAAAACGGCAACGTCTTATCGAAATCGTCCACGGGGAGCCCAGAATCGGGTTTCCATTCAGCGGCGAGCTTTTCGCGCGTCGCTTGCTCGGCATCTTCTTCATCGTCTTCAGAATCGTAGTCGCCATACGCAATCGCTGCACCGGCGCCTTTGTTCTCCGTTGGAAGTACCTGTTTGGCGTTCGTCATCTTCTTCAACTCAACTTCTTCGACGTTTTTGACGTCATCATCGCCGTCCATGTCCACATCTGGTGGTGCGACGGTGCCGTCGACATCTAAGTCGTCGTCATCTGCAACCGCGGCAGGCGCGCCCATATCGTCGTCGTCGTTGTCATCGCCATCCATCGGTTTCACCGCATCTTCATCATCGGCATTCAAAGGAGGCTCGTCTGGAAACGCAACGCCTTTCTTCTTTGCAAACGCTGCCTTCTTCTTCGCTTTCACGTCCATCTCTTCGACGGCAATCTTGGCTTTCTTCGATTTCTTCTTTTTGGATTTCTTCAACGCCGACTTGACTCCGGTGTCGCCCATCATGTCATCATCGATTTGATCAACGCCAGCTAAAATGTCCTCCAAAAGCGCATCTGCATCTGCCGCTTCCGCTTCTTTCTGCTCCAACTCTGCTTTTCTCTTTTTCATGTCCATTTTTAACCCGGCTAAACCGACTCCTTTGCTCGCTTTCAACTTTTCCTTCTCCAGTTGCTTGCGCTTCTTCTCCTTCACCAGCTCCTTCTTTGACTTCGCATTCCCATTCGCTGCACCCGCACCTTCTTCGTCACCCGTACCATTTGCAGCATTTCCACCGTCCTCGACGTCGTCCTCGTCGTCTCTGTACGCCGGATTCTCCCGCGTCCAATCTTCCTCCTCGCCCATATCGACGTACTCGTCGTTCTCTTCCGCGCCGACTACAAAGTTTGCGTTTTCTTTTCGTCGCTTCGCGACGAGTTTCGCGTACTCCTCTTCAGTGACCTGCAATTGCGTTGACAATAGTTAGCGATTGTGTGTGTGTGTGTGTAAATGTGTAAATGTGTATACACATATATTTGTGTTGGTGATGAGCCAACAGAGACGAGGAGAAGAAGAGAAGAGGAGAGAAGAGGAAAAGGAAAAATTCGTTCAAATCGAAAAGTGAACACTTTTTTTGAATTATTTTTCAAAAAACGAAAACAGAGAGAGAGAGAAAGACACCCATCATCCAAAAAACCGCACCTCATCGTAAACGTTCGCGATGTCTTCGTCGCCGTCGATGTCATCCAATCTCTTCTTCCCGGTTTCTTTTAGTTGTTTCAGTTGCTCCAACTTTTGTTTCGCCTGATCGGTCTTGGACGCGTTTCGTCTGGACGGACGCGAGGACATCTTTTTTCAAACTTTTTCTCCCCGGGCAGTGAGAGAGTTTTGAAGCGAAAACAGAGATCTTTCTTTTTTTGGAAGACTCGCGCCCCCGTCGCAGTGAACGTGTGTGTGCGTGTGTGCGAGCGTACGCGCGCGCGTGCAAAGAGAAAACGTGGACGACTTTCTCCGCGTTCGAGGAGCGTGCTTTCGAATTTTGAATCGCGCGCGCGCTGTCGTGCGTGTTGCGTGAGTCTCTGACGAGTTTGCCCTCGCGAAAAAAAATTTTGAAGAGAGAGAGAAGAGATTCAAAAATTTGAAATCTCGCACGCGCGAATGTTCAAAAACTGCAAAAGGAAAACAACAACAACAAAAGAAAGAACTATTAAATGGTATTATCGCCATCCACGCGCTAAATCACTACATCAAATTAATTACTCTAGATAAACTACGCATCATCGACTACTTTTTTCTATCACTACCGATTAATTATCTCTCGTTACTATCATCAATTCTCATTCGGAGAGGAAGGCGTTGTCCAACTTTTGGGCGACGAGTTCGAACCAAGATTGGTCCACCTTCGTGAAACCTCTCTGCCGATCGGCGGATAAGACGAGGAGTCTTTCGTCGCCGATGGCGACGCAGCAAATAGCTTGACTGTTTTGAGGCAAACCAAAACCTTTGTTGTTGTTACTAATGTTCATCTTTGTGCCCGCATCATCATCATCATCATCATCATCATTCTCATTCGTCGTCGTCGTCGTCTCGGTATTATCGCGCGTACCGTTTTTCAAAAAGAGCATTTCTTGGTCGTCTTGGATGAACTCGAACCTGCCGGGAAACAAGTTCGCGTTGGCCATGTAGTTTTGCTTGCCCGAAGTCAAGACTTCTTTGCACACGGATCCAATTTGACGCGAGCGGTTCTCAAACAACGCGCGTGGATCCTTCGCGCAACACGTGCCGTCGTAAAACACCACTTTACCCGTCCTCTTTTCCCCGTCGATTTCGACCACCGTTACGCTCGCGCACTTACTCGCCTCTCGCAACGTCTTCCCGCACCATCGCAACTCTTCTTTACATCGTTCGCTCAAGCCCGAATCTTCGTAATTTACCGCATATCCATCCATAACCACCGTCTCTGGTATTCGTGGCGCGATAGATACCAACGTTAAACCGGTTAAAATCAACGTCGCGCTCATGACGACGTCGATAACGTCCGCTCTCGACTGTGAACTCGCCGCGTTCAACGTTGGCGCCACGTTCGAGAACACTCTGTTCACGAGCAGCAAAACTAAAGACGCGGAGCCGAAATATAAAGGTAATCTTCGCGCTAAAGCGTCGTTCGTGGTGAAGAAATCCACATCTGATTCTTCTTTCTGCGCCGTCGCGTTCGCGCCACCAACGCTTCGTCGTTGTCGTCGTCGTCGTCGTTGTCGTCGCTGAGGTGATTTCGCGGACAACACGTGCGAACGGGGAACAGCCACCGACGACGACGACGACGACGAAGGGGAAGCGACAGAGAGTCTCTCGCTCGTGGATGTCACGCGCGTCGTCGTCGCGGTTACTGGTGTCGTGGCAAACATGGTGGGTGTATGTTGTGCAGTTTATGCGCAATAACTATCGATGATTAAAAGATCGTTCGCGCGCGCGTCGTCGTCGTCGTCGTGAAAAGGAGTGTGACGCATTTCTATTATATCTATATTTCTTTATCAACTCTCGAATCACTCGCCGTAGACGCACAACTTTCCTTTACTCATTAAATATCGCATGGTCCAGTGCTCGAAAGGCATGTTATGCGCCGGACGAACCTCTAATTTCCGCGCGAAGTACTTACCACCTCGGTTGTTCCCGCTAAATCCATACACGTCTATTCGCTCGCACAAGCGGCTGGCTAATAAGTTCAACGGTCTCGCCCATCCGCCGGTGGGGTGCATTTTACTCGGCGTGCCGGAAAGTTGGTAGAGTTCTCTTCGTAAACGCGCGATCGGATGCGCGCCGCCCATTCGTAAAAACACTTTCCTGCCTTCTACTTTCAACGATTTCGGGACTAAATCGATATTTTTGAGAAGCATGTACGCGATTTCTGGTTTACTGTCGCCTTTGCCTTGCGCTTTACCGGCGCCGCCGCCGCCTCCCGCGTAGTTTGACTTCACAATCGTAAACGTCGTCTTCGTTCCGACGGCTTTTGCGAACCCTTTCATCGGCGTGTTGTGTCTGAAAACCGTGTCGTGCATGTCAATTTCTGCGCCTCTGTTGCCTTTCAACAAGTTATCGCTATTCGCGACGATCGCGCACGATCCCAGCGCGCCTTCCGTAATCGACGGTAAATTTTCCGCCAACTTTAAAAACTTCTTCGTGTCCTCTTCGCTGTTGACGTTGAATTTCAATCGTCGCATGATGCCTCGTCCACCCGCCGTGGTTGGATTTGCGCACTTCTCCGTCACGTACACGCAGCTAATGTTGACGTACTTCGACTCGTCCCCGCCCGGCCCGACAGCCGGCGGCATGCGGTCGCCGTCGCCGGCCAATCTGTCCAACTTGCGTTCGATTAAACCTTTGTTCTTCCTCGGCGCGCCGACTCTCACCCCTTTCTTCGTCGGTTGTCCTGGGCAGATATTCTGCGGCACGTTCGTGAACTGCGTCTGTTGTTCTCTCACCGCGACTCGAGAGTCTCGATTAAACTTCTTCTCGTCCAAGGACGCGTCAAACTCGACAAAGTCGTCGTCCGATTTCTCCTCCTTTTCGCTTCCTCTGGCTTCGGCATCATCATCACCATCAACACTCTCACCACCTTCTCCTCCTCCTTCCTCGTACATCGGTTCCGGCACCGGCCCGTCCCAACTGTCTCCGTCCTCTCCAAAATTCTCATCGTCGTTTCTGCCACCACCGAACAACGCTCCGACGCTCCAAAAAGAAGAAGGAGACGAAGAAGAAGACGTCTCCCTCGCCGCGCGAAGAAGAGAACTCGAGGAGAAGGACGACGACGACGACGAAACGATGAAAAAGAGCAGAGAGAGAAACGCGCACGCGAACGATGCGACGAGCGCGCGAGCGACGTTTCGACGCGAGGAGGAGGAGGAGGAAGAAGAAGAAGACACCGCGCTGCTGCCGTCCATGACGATATGATGCGTTGTTGTCTGCGTTACTTTGCGGTTTTACGAAGCGCGTCCGGGGTAATGAGGAAAAGATTAGAGAGCAGCTTTTCCCCAGTTTTGTAACACGCGCATTTTAAGAAGGAAAAGAAGACGCACGAAATATGCGACGACGACGAGAGCACGCGACGCGATACACACGCAGATAAATAAATAGAAGAGGGCGAAGACGACACAACGACGATACTCGTCATGATGAGAGACGCGCCGCTGTTAGAATCGTCTTCCTCTTCTAATAACAAGAAGAAGAAGAGACAACAGTTTAAAAAACGAAGAGTGTCGTTCGTAAACGCGTTCGCTCTGGTGCTCTTTTGTTGTTCGATTTTGAATCTGTTTCTCGCTTTGAGGAGGAACAACATCACGTCGCGGAGTTTTCGGAGGGAAGGGGAGA
>Ga0255772_10006910_pt1 | contig 10233 bp, 19 predicted proteins | sample 071ome_34_FD_179970 | JGI IMG/M metagenome (GOLD analysis project Ga0255772, IMG submission 179970) | Coastal salt marsh microbial communities from the Groves Creek Marsh, Skidaway Island, Georgia - 071411BT metaG (version 2) | ecosystem: Environmental > Aquatic > Marine > Intertidal zone >... | reverse complement strand
TTGCTACATTCCTACCTACAGCTGATTGGCAAAAGGCTAGTAAGTCAACGGTTTATTCTAACTCCAGAAGGATGATTTAATGGCAAGCATTGATCAGTTTAAGTCTTTAGTATCTGCCAAGGATGGCATGGCAAGGGCCAATTTATTCCTGATTGAATTACCTGGGGGATTCCCTGGTGCTTCCGTTCAAGAACTAAATCTGTTATGTAAAGACGTACAACTTCCTGGTCGTCAGATTATGACTAACGAACGCCGCATTGGTATGAAAATGGAAAGAATGGCATACGGTTATGCCATCACAGATATATCATTAACCTTTCATGTAATGAATGACTACGGCGTTAAAGAATACTTCGAAGCCTGGCAGAACCTTGCTATTGATCAGAATAGATTCGAGGCGGGATACCAAAAGGCGAGAGACGGAAGTGGATATGCTAAGACTGTAAAAATTAGGCAACTTAAGAAGGGGTTTTCTTTACCTCTTTATAAGAAAGATTTCAATTTTGGATCTAGATTACCTTCAGAAATAAAGAATAGATTGCCCAGGATTGGTCCTATTGATTTAGCTCAAGGGCAGTTAGATTTGAGTTATATAACAAACGATGACGTTATCTATACCTGTGAATTACAAGACGCTTTCCCAACCACACTTAATCCTATTCAGCTGAATAACGAATTAGATGGATTGGTTGAACTAAACGTACAGTTATCCTATACAAACTGGACTTCGAGTAAGGCAGTCCAACCATCACAACTACAAAACTTTATATCCCGCCAGATTGGCACAGCAATCGGCAGGGTTTTCAATACTTAATTATTAAAGGATGAATTGAATGGCACTACCTAAATTGAATGAATTACCAAGTCATGATCTTATTATACCATCAACCGGAAAATCTGTTTCCTTTCGGCCTTTTTTAGTAAAAGAGCAGAAGGTATTGTTGATGGCTTTAGAGACCCAGGATGAGAAACAAATTCTGAAATCCATTACCGACACAATCTCTGCCTGTATCGCTGATAAAATTGATATTAATAAATTAGCTACTTTTGATGTTGAGTATATATTCACCCAAATCAGATCGAAAAGTGTGGGCGAAACAAGTAAGGTTTCTTTAACATGCTCTGAATGTAATAATCCTAATGAAGTAACAATTGATTTGAATGCCATTAAAATTGATCTTAGTAATAACTCTAAGATTATCGAACTTAATGAAAAATATACATTAGTGATGAAATATCCAAATTATACAGCTATTGTTAATACCAATGAATCGCAGAATGATAATTTAACAGAAACAATATTTGAAACTATTATTATGTGTATGGATGAATTAAGAACTGAAGAAGAGATTATTAGACTAGTGGATGAACCCCGAGAAGAGATTGAATCATTTTTGGACGGACTGAATAATTCCCAGCTTGAAAGCATTATGAATTTTATTAACACCCTTCCAAGGCTGGAGCACACTGTCGAGTATAAATGTGAAAGCTGTGAACATGAAAATAAAATAACACTACAAGGAATCCAAGATTTTTTCTCCTAAACCTTTCTCATGATTCGCTGGTAAATTATTATCGGACTAACTACCAGCTAATACAGAATCATAAATATTCATTATTAGATCTTGAACATATGATCCCATGGGAAAGGGAAATTTACATATCGATGCTAGCAGATCAAATTAAATCTGAAAGAGAAGAAATGCAGAAAAGGCAAATGTAAGGATAACCAATGGCAAGTTTAGAGAAAATAGTCCAAGAACTAAAACAACAAAATGATACGTTATCCGGGGTCAAGGAAAGCATTACCTCTATGCTTTCGGAAGAGATTAAAAAGCGTAAAGAAGAAGAACGCGGAAAGTATGATAAGGAAGAAGAGAGAAGGGAAAAAGCTAAGGAAAGGAGAAAATCCTCTGGCAGCCCAAGCAGGCCAAGCTCTTTTACCCAGGGATTTGCCCAGGGATCTGGAATATCTGCAATAGGTGATTTATTAAAAGGATTTTCCGGCGTCTTAGGTGCGGGGGCTGCGACTCTTGCCGGGGCTTTGGGATTAGCAGCTGGTAAGTTATTTATGCCAGTTATGGCTGGATTATTAGGGGCGAAATATCTATCTCAATGGATTAAACCAGTCACTGACTTTATTTTCGGTGAAGGTAAAGTAGTAGAGATTTTTGGTAAGGAAATAAATGTCGAAAAGATCGGTGGAGCCATTGCCGGTGTGATTGGTATGCTACTTGCTCCAACTTTAATTAAGAAAGCATTAAAAGCTGTATTCGGTATTGGTACTGCAACAGGCAGATTAATTCTATCTCGTGTTATTGGAAAGATGGGAATTGGGGCTGCTGCAACTGCTGCAGGTGAAGCGGTAGGGGATCTTGTTAGGGAGGCTGCGGATAAGGACAAGGTTAAAGATAATACCAAGAAATCTAATCGTTTCAAGAGATTTAAGCAAATGTTTAAAATTGCGGGCTCAGGCCTGGTAAGACTAACAATACCTGGAGCGATTATAGGCAGTGCACTAGCAGCAACTTATTTAATGGCAGAATATGTTGAGAACAATCGGGAGCAAATGCTCAAGGATCTTGAAGAGGATTTTCGAAAAAGGATGGCAGAAATACCTGGCTTGATAGCTGCGGGAAAAATGAAAGAAGCCCTAGACAGCTTGACCATAGGCTTGGCCGAGTCCAAACTGGTGGGGCCGCCCACTGACGATGAATATAACAAAACATATAATGAAATACAGAAAATTGAAGATTCTGTAACAAGAGGTAATGCCCTAAAAATCTTGGAGGCGACAGCAACTACAAAGCCACCCACATTTGAACTGGACACCCAACAAGCGCGGGAATTTGCAAATATCCAAGCTGAAGGTGTGATTGCAAGCTTAGACGAGACCCTTATAAAAAGGATACCTAATTTGGTCGCGTTTGCCGGGATGACGCGGCAGGAACAAGAAGGCCTCGTGGGGAGAATAATCGGTGACCTTGGCCTATCTACTTCAGGTGTAGACGCTTCAAAATTGGCTGTAGATTTTGTAAAAGAGTTTAACAAAAAGTATCCTATTTTGCCAAGCGATGGCCAGATTGGTTCCGTACCACCTGGGGTCGACAACCCCAAGAAACCGAAACCCTCGGCAAGGATCTTTGGTGCAGCTGCAGAAAGCTGGTCAAAATTGGAGGAAGAGTTTACAGATTCTCCCAAGATTAATGCCACACCAGCTGAGACAGGGAGTACAATTTCGGGTGGGACCGGAATGAACTTTAGAGCAGCTACAGAAAGCTGGTCATCAATAGCTTCTGCAGGTCCAATGATGCTAGCAGCTGCTGCGGAAATAAAAGAAGCAACAGCAATCCTGGCTAGCTTCTCTAGAACTGGTGGTCATAAGCCGGGATCTGGAATGGGTATGCTTATGCAATTTAATCCAAGTTACGACCATAATTATAATAGAATCGAATATGGTATAGCTGGGGGTGGAAGTAATATAACAAGCACAATAACGTCAGTTAGATAAATCAAAAGGGCGCCCTTCCTAGGTGACGCCCTTTCTATCTGTTTGTTTCGAAGTACAGCACCCGGCTAGCTTTCCATTCGGTACTAGCGACTCACCGACCACCCATGAGCTGCAGACTACATGAATGGATTTATTTGGGTACGTTCGACGAGATTGTCAGGCTTTCCCCATGCGCCTATACCTCAATATCTACGACATCACCTGGATGATATTCCGCAGCGTCAAGGTATTTCTGTAATCTTTCATCATTAATAGTTTCCGTCATTCTGTCTTTTGCTTCATAATACTTTTTCAAAACATCCATATTAATCGAAGCACGGGTAGACGGTTCAATAACCCTTTTGGCTTCTTTAGTAGGATATACAGGGGGCGGAATATTCTCCGAGTTCGGATAGATCGTATTAAACGGCATATTCTTTGAAGCCCCCTGTAGGTCCATTGATTAGTCCTCCGCAGCTAATTTAGCAAAGTAGCTCATTGTATCATCTTCGTCTACGGCCTCTGCAGTTTGTGGTGCTGCAGCTGCTGGTTGTGCCGCTGGCTTTTGACGAGCATCGAAGTCAGGAATCTCATCGTCCAATGCAATTGTTTGTTTTACAGTACGTGGTGCTTGTTCACCCAGTACCTGATACATTTTAGTCTTTAGCTCATCGTAAGACTTATAGTTTTTAGGATCGATGAACTCGCTAATATCATGTATTTGACTATAGATGCCTTCAAGTTTTTCATCATTACCATCTAATAGTGGTGTTGGTGATTTAAACTCTGATTTGTCGTAGTTACGATAACCTTCGACATTACGAATCTTCATAACGAAGTCGGCACCGTCCCAGAAGTCAAATGGGTTGACTGGTTTCTCGTCTGGGAATTGTGGCTGCATCAAGTCCATGATCTTATCGAAGATCTTCTTACCGAACTTATAGATCATAACCTTACCTTCATTCTGTGGGTTAGAAGGATCGGATACGACATACACATTGGTTACATAGTGCAACCGCCGTTTTTGCTTCCGTGCAGTTTCTTTATCATCGTCATTACCAGAGTTCCACAGTCGAGAGTTTAGCTCACCTACTGGATCGTTCTGACCAATTGATGTGAGGGATTTCTCGATGTACCATTGACCTGTTGGGCCTTTGAACCCGTGGTCCCAGTACCGTACCCATGGAATGTCCTGGCCTTCTGCTGCAGGCAAGAAGCGGATAATAGCATATCCATTACCAGCCTTATCAACTGTAGGCTTCCACTCACGTTCATCTTTGTATGATTGGTTTTGTGTATCCCCACCGCCGACTGACTGTGCAGCTTGGACGAGTTTATTGAAATCTGTGCGATTGCGTTTTAGTGTATCTAGTGACATTGTATTTCCTTGTATGACTGAAGTATAACTGTATTATTGTACCATATATTTTTAGATAGGTAAACTGTTTTGTCGCGGTAAAAAATTTAATTTCATCGCTTCAGCCTCTATCTTGTTTTTAATAATAGGGGATATAAATTTACGTATATCCTCTAGTTCAACATCATTCTCCTCGCATATATGAATGACTGCATCCATGTACGAAGACTTATGATCTTTTACGGTTTGCTCGATTAGTTTTCCGAACTCGCTTTTTGTTAGAAACTTTTTCTCGGGTTCCGTCTGCATATTTATCCAGTTCCATTTCTTGAGTGTACACTGCGCCGATGTCTGGATAGTAGACCCCAATAGTACGTTTTGGTGTACCATCAGAATAGTATGCCATTTTGACACAGTTCATTTTGATTTTGTTTTGCTTTGCGCTGCCATATCGATGATCCAACCAAAGACCGTCTTGGAGATATTTGTTTAGATTAAAGATATAAGTTTCCGTATCCCAATATAGTTGACGAATTTTAGGATCCTTATCCTGACCTGCTTGCTTACCTAAACCAGATAATAGTTCTTTCTGTTCTTTCAACCAGCCCTTAACCTTTTTAGGACTCAGGGGATGATCATCAGATAAATCGCGGATCGATTCATGTAAGGATAAATTCTTTGATGGACCACGAGCCTTTCGAGCCTTTTCCATTCTTTCTCTTAGAACTTGCTTTTGCTCTTCAGTTAAGGGTTTACGCTTACGCTTGGGCTTGATCGCTTTGGTTTCCATTCCAAGCATTTCCTTGGCAGCTTCACGCCGTTTGATAGTTCTTGATGATGCCATAATGTATTACTCGTCTAGAGTTAGTATTTCAATTTCACCATTTTCATCCCGTTGCCAGCGGATCATATTGTGCTGTATCAAGTATTTAATTGTACTATCCACTGTTAGATTAACGTCTCTTTCAGAGTATAGTTTACCAATCATAAACGTGCATCCACATGCAGCTGCGAATAGGATCCACATAATAATATCGGGTGAAAGTCCAAACATATATATCTCCTTATCCTGCTATTTATGCGCAAGTAAAAGAGATAACATTTTCGACCCTATAGGATCTCCATCCTTCCTTATTAATATCCCATGCAGCAACAATGTCTAGATTAGGCTTGGATTCCTTCTCGGACTTTGTAGTTGGGATCTTATCAGACATTAAGGTACAGGTCATATCCCGTTCCTCACCATTAGTCTTTTTGAAAATGACACGACAGACATTCTCACGTAGCTGACCAATCATATATTCACGAGTCAGTTTTTCCATGAACGTTCTCCTTACGTGTGGAATACTCATTCTTTAGTTCCTTCACTTCTGATTCAAGCTTACCAATCCGATCGGTAAGCTTATGTAGTTTCATTTCTAATTGATTGACATTAGTCATTTGCTCAGCATCCTCATACAGGTTAGTATGGAATTCTCTTCGAGACAATCTGACCACACGTGAACAGTGTACCAACCAATCAATCCAAAAAGAATTAAGATCCCAAAGATCTTAATCCCAATCGTTGTCATATCTAGTTGTCTCATAGAACGTATCCCCATAATATTGTTTAGCATACTTAGAAGCATCAGTCCACTGATAGATATTGGATTCCTTGGGAATCTCGATGTCTTTCTTTTTAGTCTTGACGGATTTTAGTACACGAGAAGACTTCTTGCGGAGCTTAGTCATTTTCTTTTTGCGCTCTGCAATCTCTTTGATAAGAGCGATGCGTTCGTCGTAGGTAGTAGCAACTTTCATAATATATCTCCTTTGATACTACTAATATAAGGGTTCTAACTTCATTTGTAAACCCCCGCCCCCCAAACTTTTTTCACTTTTTTCAAGATAATTTCAATTTAGACATATCAATGTCATTTATTGAAGGCGCCTTGAGAATGCCGCCGATGGACTGTAGATAGCCATTAGCGATCTCTATATTAGTATCTGTGATAAGCACTACGTTCATAAACTGAACTTGTTCGGGACGTGGCTTACCGGACACGCATACACCATCCATAAGTCCAATGCCTTCTGGGGTTTGACCGACCCCTTTAGGTTTTTCCAATGTGAGAATTCCATTATTGAATTCTACAAACTTACCTACAAATTCACCAACTGGTGTAACAGCAGTAACTACTGTACCTGACTTAAACATGTTTACTCCTTTATAGAACAGATATTTTTAGTTGTGTTAGCCCAGCTTCATCCCCAACCTCACCTTGTAACCAGGAATTAAAGGCTAGACTAATTCTCTCATCGTCGTGCTGCACTTCGTTAAAGTGGTGATGAACATCAGATTTAAACAAGAGGAGATCCCCAGATTTTACTGGAATGATATATTCGGTGCCAGAGTACTCGCTAGTAGGCTCTGGGTACCAATCAAAGTGTTGATAAGAATGATCTTTGGTGAATACAATATTGTCCACACCTTCGACAGCGTGAATGTAGAAAACACCACTGACTAGACTATTTGGATGTTTATGACCATGCATCTTTTCACCTTTATGACTATATGTCAACCAGCTTTGGGTAATTTGTGCGCTTTTGCCCATAGCGAAGTTAACGCCTAAGGCTTGTGTATAGTACTCTTGAAGCTTAGGGAGGATGAAATCTAAAAGGCCAGCTTGTCGGGTACTAAGATATGAACCCGGATCAGCAAAAATTCTATTATTGGCGCTGACTTGGTTATGGGTATTGGGGCTTCGTTCCATACCCTTAGCTGCTTCTACAAGCTCCGGAGTAATCAGTTCAGGGGCTGATGCATACCCGAATGCTTGAGGAAATAGTGGATGCAATTCTAACATTGTTTACTTTCTCTTTTCAATATATCTTTTCCAGTCCTGGCGTTCAAACCAGTATGGATCTTTGTTAAATAATTCTGTTTCGATCTGGGCCTCTTCCTCGGTCCGACACACAGTTTGGAGGATTGTACGCCCAACGTAAACCCCCCACATGATTTTACCCCTGCGTTCGAATGGGCGGTAAGTGTAATCTTTATGTTTCAACATTTTACTCCACATCTACGTGTACATCACGACGGCTGTCGCCATCAACAATGAAACCAGGTGAGCAAGGGCAAGAGCAGCCAGCATATTGGCTCCAACGAACCTTGGTATCAGCAGGTAAACCCATTGCTTCCAATACACCGGGAATGATCTCTTTCTTGTAAACAGTATGTTCACGCTGTTTGCGGTTCATCAAGTTATCCATGATTGATTCACCTTGGGGCCAAACATAGATGCGAGTTTGCTTAGAGTACTCTCTCCAAGAATAAGTATCGCGTTCTTTGATTTCGATGTTTTTTACTTTAATACGCATTATGCTACCTCCTTGAATCCTACCATTGCGACTCTATATTCTGTTCCGTTGATTTCCATCCGATCACCCATTGAGGTAGAACGAAGGCCTAAACCATCTTCACGTTCAATAAGAACCTCTACGTCATCGTTAGCGTCTTCGCCGATCTTCTTAGACCAGCTACCCATTACATTGTTTGTATAACGGAATGCATACTCAAGCTGTTCCTCAACAGCGTGGTTAGAAAGGTCAGTTACATCAACCAAAGCTACGGGCGTAAAGCCTTCTACGTCGCCCGTGATTTCATTGCGTTCCATATGCTTGACGATGATTTTCATAATGTATCTCCTTTTGATAGTACTAATATAAGTGCTTTTATCAGGAATGTAAACCCCCCTCCCCCCAACTTTTTTCATTTTTTTCGAATTTTTTTTCACTTTTTTTCTAGTATATAGGTTCCTTCAGGTAGACTAAAAGCTTTCATAAGCTTATAATACATTTCAGGCTTCATCGTAACCACATCGAACATTTGGGTCTTTTCATTCCACTGTCGAATGTGACAGTAGTCATCATAAAGAAAAGCTTGAATATCTTCAAGCTCTCCTGTGTCGTCGAGTATTGTGATTGCAGTTTCGTCTAGATCAAATTCGATTGTAATCATGCTGATTTTTTCTTTCTCATTCGTCGGAGCTTAGCAAAAAGATTTAAAGTTCGTTCTGTTACAATATTCTTCCTTTGACGTCTACGTTGGCGAGCGGATTCTGATTTTAACATACGTTCTGATCTACTTTTATCTTTTACCATTTATTCCTCCTTTTATTATTCCCAAATTTGATTGCGGGATTCTAGTATACCCCATTCCTCCTCTAATCTTTTAGCTAAATCATCCTCGACAAAATAGTCATCGGGATAATCTGATAGATCGGACAATCTTTTATTTTCGCCGTCTTCATATATACCCGCAAAGTCTAGTCCTTCTTCGTAATAAGAACCAGTAATAGACCATCCTTTTTCAGACAGAACTTCATATAGTTCGATAGGGGGTTCCCACGCGCTCGAGAAAGATACAGAGATACCACTTTCAATTGGCTCCCACCAAACATCATGGGCCTCTCTATACTGCCAGCTTTCGTCGATGCCACGTAAGAATCCAATTGGCCCGCCAAAGCTATCTTGCTCGAGCCCGTCTAATCTTTCTATTAAATCGTTTGCTACTTCTGAATCATGATGAGTCATGTCTAAATTATTCATACACCAATTAGGCATAAGCTATCTCCTTCACATTAAACCATTCTGGAATAGAACGGCCTTTCCAATCCATAGAGAACCTGTCCTGTTTAGTCTGATAGAAAGCACGATAAGACCCAACAGGATCAGATGGGTTAATACATTCTGGTGCTGCACCCATCGCAAGCTTGAACGGGGTAAGCGGACCTTGTGGAATATTTTTAGGCGGCGTCTTTAGGATCTCACCAAGAGCATCGAACGAACCGTGGGTCTTACCATAACGATATACAAATTCGTCGTGCAACGCCACAAAGTGTTCGTAGTGCCAGTTGTAGTTAGCAACTGATTCCATGGTCCAGATAGTACAGGGATGTGTATAGTGCACTGCTTTGTATAGGATAGATTCACGTGGTTCATCTAGTTCCCAGTATTTGACCATAGTCTTGCCGGACTTAGACGGTTTACGGGTTTCTGTACCATCCAACATACGGTGAACAGTAGAAAGCATCTGTGCAGATTCTAGTGGCATTTTGACAATGTGCTTGTCACACTGTAGTTGTGCTGCACGTACTGGGTCTTCGTCAAGTATAAAAATATTCATAATAATCTCCTATAGAAACTATTCTATTTTATTTTTCGCCGATTGTAAACCCTAAAATGACGTTCGCATGCAATTTTTGCTTGCTTATTATTCCACTTAAATGTATTAGCAATTTCACTTTCAATCTTTTCTTTCGACTGATCCTTTCCGTCCCAAGTCTGTACTAGTGACCAGATCAGCTTGTCGATCTGTATCCAGTTCCAATCTTTCTTCTCTGAG
>Ga0255772_10006908_pt1 | contig 10236 bp, 3 predicted proteins | sample 071ome_34_FD_179970 | JGI IMG/M metagenome (GOLD analysis project Ga0255772, IMG submission 179970) | Coastal salt marsh microbial communities from the Groves Creek Marsh, Skidaway Island, Georgia - 071411BT metaG (version 2) | ecosystem: Environmental > Aquatic > Marine > Intertidal zone > Salt... | reverse complement strand
CATAAACGGATCTTGCGGAATCATGGCCATTTTCGAGCGCAAGTCTCTCAACCCTAACGTGGACACGTCTACGCCGTCTAGTAATATTCTTGACCCCGGTTGTGGTTCGACGATGCGAAACAACGCAACAAACATTGACGATTTCCCACTTCCCGTGCGGCCGCAGATACCAACTTTTTGTCCCGGTAAAACCGTGAAAGAAATCTTATTCAACACCAACGGTAAGTTGTCTCGGTACTTCATGCTCAAATCGACAATCTCGAGTTTACCTTTAGCTGGCCAGCTTTCTGGTAATTCTTTCGCCACGTCCGGCTCCGTCGTGTGGTTCTTCTCCAACGGTAAATCCAAGTATTGAACGACACGTTCGACTGCGTTCATTTGTGTTTCGAGCTGCGACGCCATGTTCGTGCCGTGTTCCATATATTTAGTCACATCTAAAGCGTACACTAAGGTTAAACCAGCGATACCGGCTTCGACTTTGCCTTGAATAACTAAAAACGATGCCAATAAGACGATGCCGGTGCCGATGAATCGTAAACGCATGTTCAACCAACACGCAGCCATGCGTTGCGAGATAAAAGCGTCCGCGTTCTTCTGCGCTTTCAGATCAGCTTCTGAAATGAAATGCGCTTGCGCTCTGTACGCTCTGATCGTTTCCACGCCTAAAACCGCTTCGCCCAACCCGCTATAAATGGGCGACCGCGTGATGGATTCAATGCGTTGCAACTCTCTGCAGGCGGGGATGTAAAATCTTTGCACCGAGATGTAAATCAAAAAGATTGGCGGCAACGCAATCATGAACCACAGTGTTGCCGCACAAATGATTGCCAAAGTCGTGATGATGTTGGATATGCAGCCTAAGAATTGAACGACAATGCCAGGTAACACGGAATCGATAGTTTCGGTATCTCGAGAAAATCGATTGATGATTCGTCCAGACGGAGTCGTGTCGAAGAAACTCATCGGCATTTTCAAAACTCTTCCGAGGAGTTTGTTGTGTAAATTCTTCGCCGCTCTCACGCAGAAGAAATATAAAACGATCGATCGGAAGAAGATTGCAATTCCGTTGACAAGGAAGATGGCAAAATAAATGCCGAGATATTGTTTCGAGTTCCATCCGAATTTATTTTCCGCCCACCAGGAGAGCCAATAATCCAAAAAGGCTTTGGTGCCGTATTCAGCGCCAAAGAGGCAAAAGACAAAAAGGGCGGAAAATTTCGTTCCCGTCGCGCGGAAAAACTCCATGTAAACTTTCAAGGAGACGTTACCGATGGAACGCTCTTCTTCTTTACCAATCATGTCGTCGGTGATGATTTTCGGTTTCGCCGGCGCTTTTTGCTCTCCTTGCTGCGCCGAAGAGGCATCCAAAGACTTTCTTTTCTCATCGACAGATTTGCGCGAATCACCATCCAAACTGGCCCGCCTGCTCTCTTCTTGATCTAATCCGTGATGTTTCATCAGCTTTGAAAAGTCCAAACCTTTGCTCATCAAAGATTTGTACGTCCCTATTTCTTGGACTTTACCTTCCTCCAAGACGACGATTTGGTCAGCTTGCGGAAGATATTGCAACGCGTTCGTTACCAAAACTCGCGTTTTGTTCTTTAAACTTCCTCGGATGACGTCTTTAAACAAAGCCGCACCGACATGGTTATCCACCGCAGATAACGGATCGTCGAACAAATACACGTCTGATTCCGCGTACAACGCTCTCGCGATGGAGATGCGTTGTTTTTGCCCACCGGACAACGTTACGCCTCGTTCGCCAATCATGGTTAAATCCCCCGCCGGAAGTAAATCTAAATCGTCCATGAGTTGCGCTCTCTTCAACGTGTCTTCATACAATTTTGAATCGTACGGTTTCCCGAACAAAATGTTGTTGCGGACGGAGGTGTTCAAAATCCACGCCGTTTGCGCGACGAACGAAGACGTTCCGGAGAGCTTGATTTCACCCGATTTCAACGTGATAAATTTGTTCAAAGCGGACAACAAGGTTGATTTACCACAACCAACTGGACCGATGATCATGGTTAAACTTCCAGGTTCGATGTTCACGGAGACGTTCGTCATGCCGAATGGTTCTTGTTGCGGCGCATTCTCGAGCTCTTCCTTCTCCTTTGCCGCTTTCTCCGCGTCCAGCTTTTTCTGCTCTTTTTTCGAAACGCGCTTTGGTTTTTTCGTTGGTTTCTTCTTCGTTTGAATGGGGCCGTCCTCTCCACTCGTCGTCGTCGCTGGCGCGCCGCTGGAAGGCGGACCTCCTCCTTGACCAGGTTTCTTCTCGTCCTCCTTTGCTTTCTTCGGCAAAGTTGGCCAGCAAAAGGACGCATCGTTCAAGACGACTCTCCCCGGTTCCGAACCGTCAATCTCCACCTCTAAACTTTCGTCTTGGTCCAAGAACGCGCCTAAACGTTGTATCGCGTTCAACGCGTTCAACAGCGACGTCAACAAAAACGGTACTAAAACGAGCGGAAATCTCAAGGTATTGAACAACGCCAACGCCGTGTACGCGGTTGGCGCGGTGATGTCGTTTCCAGCCAAAGAAAACGAACCGAACGAACACACGGCGATGAAAATTGGCGTGGAAAACAACGCGACGCCAAACAGGGCGCTGATCTTTTGAGCTCTCCACACTAAATTTACCTCTTCCTCTCGAATCTTTTCCGTTTTCTCTTTGAAAGTCTTTTCCCAGGCGTAATATTTGATCACTTTCATCCCGCTCACGACTTCGCTCAAAATGTTCACTCGTTTGTCCGCGCATTGAACAACCAGGCGTCTCAGGCCAAACAATTTCTTCGCTACGGTCGCGGTGAAAGGCGCGGCGATTAAAATACACGCGAAACCGACGAATGCGGACCACTCGATGACATCGTACAAAAGCGTGAACGAAGCGACGATGAAAATCGGCGCCGCCCACAAGTTGTGAATCATGGAGAACAAATCTTGCAACTTATTCACGTCGTTGGACATCAGAGTGACTATTTTCCCGGTACTTTCCGCTTGTAAACCTTTCGGTGACAACTTCAACACTTTCCTGTACAGCGCCACCATCAGCGTGTTCCTCACCGCGACGCCTACTTTTTGCAAAGCGAATTCCTGATGCGCCGCGCAAAAGTTGCTGAGAATACTCGCCCCGGTTAATATCCCGGCAAACATGTACAACTCGTTCGTCGAAGAGCACACGTCGTCGATGGACTGTCCATCGAGTAAAAATCCTGCGTTCGCGGCGTACAAATTCCTGCACTGAATGCCCTTGACAATCTCTCTCAGCAAAAGAGGACCCGCAAAAATCGCCCCTTGCGCGATGGCGAACAAAAATCCCGTCCAAACAAACGTAAACTGATGTCTTCTGAGTAGAACGTTGATTAAGTTCTTGTCGTTTTTGCCTCTCAATTTCTTCTCCTCTTCCCATTCTTTTTGAAAGTTTTCGTGTAAAAAACCGCTCTCCAACTCTGGCAAGTGGGCCAAGTCTTCCGGCTCTAAGCGGCGGATTTGGCCGACGGAGATGAGTTTCGTCACTTGCGCGAAAAAGAATTTATGAAACAGAGTGTTCTTAACCGACCAATCGATGATTGGAATCCCAATGTCCACCTTATCGGTGTTCTTCTCACTGATACTTTTATCGTCGTCGGCGGCACTTTTATCTCCACCTTTATTCGCGACGTCGACGACGCCGGTCGCAGTAGTAGCAGAGGCCGCCATTCCTCTCTATCTATATCTCTTTTTTTTTGACGTCACTTGTCGTTTTTTTTGTGGTGGTGGTGAGCGATTATGCATACATAGGAGCGTGTGACGTCGCGAATTTCGCTACGTACGAGTATTTATTCATTATTAATTTCGGTCGACACGAGACGGAAAACCTCCAAAGATAAATCAAAGACAGAGAAATTGCCGTTACAAAAAAAAAACAGAAAGCATAATAACTATATACTATACGACGCGCGCGATGAAATCAACGAACTGATTTTGAGCTTTGTCGCGACAAATGATGATGATGATGACGACGACGACGACGATCTTTAGCGGACACCGGGTGTCGTGCTCAGCGTCAACATCAACAGTATCGTCGTCGTCGTCCTCAAAAGAAGAAGAAGAAAAAAAGAAGTCGAGAAGACGAGGAAAGAAAAATCGACGATTCTTTTGCCAACTACTCTTTCCTCTCTTCTTCGCGTGCTTGTTCTTCGCGAATGGCGTTCACGCGCGAGAAGAAACAGAAGAAGGAAATAACGGCAACGACGCGCTCTTGCGAAAGTGGTTGCACTCGTTGCAATTGAGAATACCAAACGAAAGCTTTTCCACGTTCGACGATAAAATTGTCACAGCTTTAACCGACATTCAGTGTCAAAACTTCACGACCAGAGACGTGAAGTCTTCATTTTTGTCGAATTCAATTGATGGTGATGATACTACTGACTCATCACCGTCTTTACGCGCGCACGTGATTGATTTTGGCGCGAGCTGTAGCGGAGCGTGGACGGTTTCGACGTCGACGAATAGCAAAGAAGTTGGAGGAAAAGTCAGCGCGGAAGTTACAAACGGCGATTTGCAAGTTGACGCAGAGTTTGTTGACAGAGAGTCAGATGATGATACCGATGATTTGAAACTCGTGGTCGACGCCGACGACATAATAAAAAACAAATACAAACTACCAAAGACGGTTCGATTTCCCAAATGTTCCATGCAAATAGAGGTGGACGGGTTGCATTTTGCGCCTTCGAACGATTTCAATACTATCAGCGACAGCTATAGAAAATACGAAGGCAAAAGCAGAAGCGAAGAGATTGCAAATCTGTTGAACAAAGCTGCGCCGGAAATTGCGAAAGCGATGCAGGTTTCGTTTGCAAAAGTTGCGTGCGAGAAAATCGAAAACGTCCAGAAAGACTCGCAAACGCTGGCCTTTTTTGAAAGTGTGGACGAGTACGTCGAGAAGAATTTTTTAGTGGAGGGAGAAACGCCCGACTCATCGAATTCAAGCGCCCCGTCGAGTGATGATAACAATGATGATAACGAAATCTTTGACTGGAACGATTCAACGTTAATTCGCGTGTTGAACTTCATCAGCTCGGAGTATATCGGTACGAGCGGTCCGCGAAGTCTCAATCAGTTTATAAAATGGTTTTCAAATCAGACGGGGATTTTGTTCGTGCCGCGAGAGAAATTAATCGATAAAGAAACTGGCGAACCTTACTTTGTGTTATCGAAAACGTACGATGTCGATCGAGGAAAAGATGTTTCGTTATTGAAATCGATATCGTTTGCGATTACGGAGATTGAGTTTGTTGGACTCGATACGGCAGATATTTTATACGGTCCCGTGGCGGGTGGTCATTACGTCACGCGGGCGGCAGTAAGAAGTAACGTCTCGTCATCGTCGTCATTATTAGGTTTTTCGGTGGGATGGAACCAAACGCGCATAGTGATCAAGGGTCGATTGGAAATCGTTCCCGTCGAATCAACTCTTTCGAAAAACCAAAACGACAACTGGGTCGAAAACGTCACGTTATCTCTCGAAATAGACGATATGGAAGTTGGAATGGATGTTGATTTGCGCGTCGTTGAAAAGAAATGGCAATTATTGACGCAAGAGCAGTTCAAAAACTTGGCATGTTTGTTTGGTATCGTTGAGAAATTCGACGTCGAGCGATTATTTTGGGACGGAAAGATTGCCCGGTTGACAATAGTCGATAGCGAAACGAATATGAAAGGTACTAGCAGTAGTAGCAGTAGTAGCAGTAGCAGTAGCAGTAGCAGTAGCACTGGCATCGGCGATGAGAGTAACTTAGAGGCTGATCTTCAATCAGCGATTTCAAATCTCTCCGAGTTGATTACGACTTCGTACCAAAAAGTAGTGTCTTTGATTGCAGCTGGCGAGTTCAAATCTATTCTGGAACCGGTATTGAACGCTTTCATATTGGATAAGTTCAACGAGATCAGCAGACAGGAGTGTCCCAAACAGAACGTAAAATCTTTCGAGCTGATTAAAACCGCGAATACGTTAGTGTCTATATTCTTTTTCATTCTAGGTGGTAGTTGTATCGTGCTTGCTGTGTTGACCTACTTTGTAGTGCCAGCCTCGTTCATACGAAAATTGAACCGTCAAGCGATGAAGAAGCTGAAAGCGCGAGAGATGCACGATCCTTTCGACGATGAAGACACCGATGATGTCATCGATGAAGATGGCACGAGTGGTCTTGCGCATGAAGATACGAGCAGTAATGGCAGTGAGGACGAAGACGACGACGAAGAAGAAGAAGAAGATGGAGCGGCACGTATAGATACTACCGGTGATTCGAAGCGGCGAGAACCGCGGTTGCATAAAAACAAGAATAAAAGAACGCACAGGAGAAATCGTTCGGGATCGGCCATTCTAGCTTCGTTACTGACAACTAACGAATCGTCAGATTCGTATTCGGACGGCGACGCGTTTGCGGATGATTACGATGATGATGAACGAGAAGAAGAGAGACGTAAACGCAGGAGCCAACGCGAGGAATACGCCATGCGCTTTCCAGAAACCGCGTGGCGAACACACACATCGAGAGGGAGAAAAACCGACGACACGCGGAGAAACAAGTCTTCGAGGTATAAGAAGCTTTTTTCTATGGAAGATTCGTTATCGAAATCAATACCAGTTAATGCCAGATGGTCCTTGCGATTATTGTTTGTCGCGAACGTTCTTTTGTTTCTAAGTGCGAATACTGACTCTGGAGCGTCGGTGTCGATATTTGCGACGCTCACGACGCCAGTCACCGAACCTGTGTCTTCTGATACTTCTCCTCCTTCTATCAACGACGCGCTTCTTAGCGCAATCAACGGTGGACGAAGAGGTTTGTCGTCGTATGCAAATGTGGATGCTTGGTACAACAATAAACAGCAGCCACGACAGCAACAAAAGTATAACGTCATCCAAGCCTCGCGTGAGGGTCTCTTCAACTTTTCCTTAGTCGGCACCGTAAAAGATATGTGGAACGCAAAAGTCTATGCCATTGCGATTTGCATTGTTCTCTTCTCTGGCGTCTGGCCGTATGTGAAGCTGTTTTCGATGTTTATTTTATGGGAAATTAGTGGTAAGAACGTTAAAGCTTCGACCAGAGGTAAATGTCTGAAGTTTGTCGATCGTCTCGGCAAATGGAGCTTATTCGACTCGTTTGTGATGACGATGTTTATGGTTGGATTCCGATTTCATTTACATGTGACGGAAGATGATGAATACGACAATATTACCTCTGAGAAGTTGTCGCCATCGTCATCGTTCGGAGATTTAGACGTCGTTGTCACTCCAAAACGATCGTTTTACGTCTTTCTCTTCGCGACTGTGCTCTCGTTGGTTCTGGGACACGTAACTCTCTTTCTTCATCGCAAATCGATTCGATCAAAAACTGAAGTTGACGATACCGCGACGCCTTTGTGGCGAAGAGACGTTAACAGACCATCGGTCTTGTTGCGAACGAAAATGGCAGCGACGCAAGCCGTCGTCGTGTTCCTTTTGTTGGTAGCCGCGGCTGTTTTCCTTGCTGTTGGTGTGAACATACCGTCCATTAAGTTTGATTTTCTGGGAATAGCTGGATACGCTCTTGGATCGAGCCAAAAGACTCGATCGTTTTCATTGGTTGAGTTGGCGGAGGCGTTACCGCACGCGAGTATCGACACCTACGCGAGTGGCTCTGCGACAACGACACCGAACGAATCCATTGGTATCTTCTTTCAACACGTAGGCCCGCGCTTCATACAGATGACATTATACATCTTTGCAGTCTTTGCACCTCTTGCGCAATTGTTGATTTTGTGTGTTTTGTGGATCTGGCCTTTGACGCCGAGAATGCAACGAAGAATACAAACGATGACTGAAATTTTCAGCGCTTGGTCTTCGTTAGACGTCGTCTTGTTCGCCGTTGTTGCCGCCATGCTCCAAATCAAACAATTCGCCAATTTTGTCGTCGGCGGAGGGTGTTTGCAATTCAATACCATCTTAGCAGCTATTGGCACCGGTCAAACGAGCGATTCGTCCTCTTCGAACCCATCGGGACGCCAAATTGATGACGAGTGCTTTGATTTGGATACGTACTTCGAACCCGGGTGCTGGCTCTTAGTATCGAGCGCGTTGATGGCTAATTTTGTTGGTATGTGGGTTACGCAAAAGTGCGATAAATCCGTCGCGAGTAACGCCCTGCGCTTACAGTCATCGTTGTTGAGAGGCTTGCGACGTGATGACGATGATGATAATGACGACGACTTTGACGACTATGAGGACAACGAAGAGGCGGAGGCAGGAGGAGAAGGAGAAAATCACTCTAGAGACGACGATAGCGAAGAAGGTTTAGAACTTTAATAATAAACCTTTATGTAACTTATAAGTATTGTAGTATTCGTGATTCCGTGTATTCCATTGAGTCACCAATCGACCAGTCACCACCTTTGCCGCATTCTTTTCACGCGCAACGAATACAACCAAAATCACATATGCATGGATGGAGAGATAGACATGCATAAGGAGAGAAAAAGAATATCGCTTTTATAACTACGAAGGGGATGAAGTTGAAGAAGCATAGTGTGATAAAGATCTGCGCGTTGCTTGTTCTCGTCGCGTTCGTTGTTTATACATCTTTGGATGTTGCAACGTCGTCAACGAAAACATCAACAACAACTTCAGCGAGTGGTATTATTCATGACGTTGACAACGAAGCGAGAGCAAACGTAAGAGGATTCGCGGATAAGAACGATAATACTTTTGATTACGCCGAAGCACAACACGGATATGCTCACAGAGAAGAAGCAGAAGTTGAAGAAGAAATTACAACTTCTTCTTCATCTAAAAATAGGAGGAAAGCGAAGCAAAAGGAGATATTGAAAACAATCAACGGCCACGCAAAAATGCTACCGGACAAGTCTCCATCGAGAGCGTACGACATTTTCACCGTCGACGATGAGTTTGAAGATTCGAACACCGCGTCGTCGTGTAAAAATCAATTCACAATCTCGGACGCATTCAAGAACGCAAACTCAAACGGCATCGGTTACTCGCACATGGCGATGCTCTCGCCGTTGCCCAAAGGAAGTTTTTATCGTTGGATTTTAGTGTGGCAGTGTTCGAGAGGAATTGAAGGCACCGCGGATATGCATTTGAGGGCTGTTTTTTCCGACGATTTGAACAAATGGATGCCGAAAGACGGGATAGAGCTGAACGTAAAGAAAGACAAAAAGAACGCGGTATGGGCGCCAGTTCTCCATTTAGACGAGAAAGAAAACGTGTTGTGGTTATTTTTTAGCGAGTCGGTGAAATGTTTGCGATTAATGTCGCCGGAAAATCGATGGTCGCCCGGTGGCAATATCAACGCCGTCAGTTCATTAGACGGAGTTTCGTGGACCAAGCCGAAGACGTTGATTACGAGCGAAAGCGAAAGCGGCAACCCGAAAGTCATAGCGAACAAGTTAGTGGTACATCCAAGGACAAAACACTGGATTTTGCCGTATTGGGGAGAAGCTTCGAGCGCGAAAGGGTGTCGTTCAGGTCACCCAACAATCAGCGGTGTGTTGATATCAAAAGACCAAGGGCACACTTGGCATTCACACGGGAAAGTCCATCCGCGCCATGGGAGAGTCATTGAAGGGACCGTAGCGGTAACGGAGAATGGGAGTTCGATCTTGCAATTGTGGAGATCAAAAAGTGGGTTCTTAATGCAATCGACTTCTGCAAACGGTGGATTTACGTGGACATCTCCGAGAAAACGTGCGGATTTAAAAAATCCCGACAGCAAGTCTAGTCTGATTGATTTTAGTTATTACGTCAACGGCACAAGCGGCAAAATAGAAATCATCAGCAATTCCGGCGTTAGCGAGTTCTCTTCGACGAAAGCGAAGCAGAATGCTTTGAGACATGTCATTGCCTTAGCTTATAACGACGCTTCTTCAGGTCGCAAGAAACTTTCGCTTGCAGTCTCAAAATCGCCGGGTGATGGCAAACAGTTCGTTAAACTCAAGGAAATCGAACCCGGTAGATCGGGCGTGCACTTTCATTACCCGACGGTGATTGCCGACACGTTTTCTGCGTGCGACGGAAAAATTCGCATCATAGTTGCATACTCGTACATGAAACGCGTGAACGGCTGGGGAAACGTTTATCGGCAGGCAAAGTTCGGCGGCATAAAAGTGGCGACGGTGTTGATGAACGCTTAGTTGAATAGTCTTGTAGTAATATGCGCATCGAAGTGAATATTGCGCGTTCTTAGAAATCCGTAACTCCCC
>Ga0255772_10006895_pt1 | contig 10249 bp, 6 predicted proteins | sample 071ome_34_FD_179970 | JGI IMG/M metagenome (GOLD analysis project Ga0255772, IMG submission 179970) | Coastal salt marsh microbial communities from the Groves Creek Marsh, Skidaway Island, Georgia - 071411BT metaG (version 2) | ecosystem: Environmental > Aquatic > Marine > Intertidal zone > Salt... | reverse complement strand
CGCGTTAGTCCTCAAAACAACTCTAGCGGATGCTGAACGTCTTAAGGCAATAGATGGAAGTTGTCTGTCAGCTGCAGATGACGAAAACCGCGTGATTTCAGCCCCGACAATAGGCGAAGATGATCTAGCCGGAACGTATTCTGCGTCCCGGGCAGATCTCATAAGAGTCATCAGTCTTCGAATGGAAGAATTATTCGAGATGGTGCAGCAAAGCATAAAGGATGCCGGTATGGCACGGACCTCCGGTGGCTCTTTAGTCATCACAGGCGGTGGAGCAAATCTGCATGGAGTTGCCGAATTAGCAGGTCGAGTGCTGGGCAAAAGAGGGAGAATAGGCAGACCTAGTGGGATCATGGGACTAGAGGAACGCCTGACAGACCCCCAATTCGCATCGGCGATTGGACTTATTCGTTATGCAGCAAAAGATGCAGCATCCACAGATATTGTGCTTTTATCTCAGACTAGTAGCACCTATAGTGTTCTTGGGCGCCTTGGAGCATGGTTCAAAGAACACTTCTAGGACCATAAAAGATTTCTCTTTCACGATTTGTGGAGAGTAACGTGAGTCAAAGCTATTAGGAAGGAAACGCAGATGAGTTTGAAGATCTCAATGCCACAACCGGATATGGATCTTAAACCTCGCATCACCGTCGTAGGTGTTGGTGGTGCCGGCGGTAATGCGGTCAACAATATGATACGCTCTAACCTGTCCGGAGTGGAATTCCTTGTAGCAAACACTGACGCTCAAGCGCTTGAAATGTCGAGCGCAGACCAACGAATTCAACTTGGGCTAAACCTTACGCACGGGCTTGGAGCAGGTGCTCGCCCGGAAATAGGCCGAGCTGCGGCAGAAGAAGCTATTGAAGAGATTATGGGGCGATTATCAAAGAGTCACATGGTCTTCATAACAGCTGGCATGGGTGGAGGTACCGGCACGGGCGCCGCTCCAGTGATAGCTCGTGCCGCACGCGAGTCAGGAGTCTTGACCGTTGGCGTTGTGACAAAACCATTCCACTTCGAGGGTGCAAACCGCATGCGCGCGGCGGATAGTGGCATAGAGGAATTGGCCAAGCACGTAGATACGCTAATCATCATCCCAAACCAAAATTTATTCCGTATTGCAAATGAAAAGACGACCTTTGCAGAAGCCTTCCAGCTTGCGGATGACGTACTCTACTCAGGAGTACGCGGAGTAACAGATCTGATGGTTATGCCTGGTCTAATCAACCTAGACTTTGCTGACATTCGCACGGTCATGGCTGAAATGGGTAAGGCAATGATGGGCACCGGTGAAGCGGAAGGTGAAGACCGTGCCCGCCAGGCCGCCGAGGCAGCAATATCTAATCCTCTTCTAGATGAAATCTCTATGCAGGGCGCAAGAGGCGTTCTAATAAATATCACTGGTGGCGCAGACATGACGTTGCTAGAGGTCGATGCGGCAGCAAACCGAATTCGAGAGGAAGTGGACGACGACGCAAACATTATTTTTGGTGCAACAATGGACCAAAATCTTGATGGAGCAATGCGTGTTTCAATCGTAGCCACTGGCATCGATACTGTTCCAGGACAAAAACCCCTTCCAATCGAGCCTTTCACAAGCTCTGTAATTGGGAAACCAATTGAAACAGTGCCCCCCCGACAAGCTCCAGCAGTTGCTGCCACTCTTACGCAAGTTGTGCAAACCGACAGTTCTTCAGAAGCACTTGAATCAGTTGATGAGGAAACATCAATTCAAGTTCATCAGAAAGAGGATCTGGCCGAAAGCAACGCAATCGTTGCCGAGACTGAAACACAGGAAGACCCAGATAAACAGCCTGAAGATCAAGCTTCTTCTAACAAGGGAACAGCCTGGACATTTCCTTCTAAATTAGAAAGTAAATCCAGTTCTGCGCGAGATGACGCTTTCATACCTGAGGCTGCTGAAACAACTAAACCTATCGCCTCTCCGCATCCTGAAGCCGCACCTGCTGCATTATCTTCGCCTCCTCGGCCACGTCGCACTTTTATAAGTCTTTTCGACCGAATGACTGGGGCTACTCGCCAGCAAGATGCCGAAACGGTGGCACCTCCTGCCGAACCGAAAATCGTGCCAAAAATTGAAACACCGAGCGCGGAAAATCCAGTCGTAGATCAGGATCAAGCAGAGGATAAAAAATCGGCTAAAACAGATGAGTACCTCGATATACCCACATTTCTGCGACGCCAGGCAAATTAAGTTCATCAGAGATCAGCTTTCTTCGGCAATCTGATTTCTATATTTTGGTCCCCTCATTTGGGTAATATTTCAGGCCTGAGAATGATGTTTGTCCGCAAGAATAAAAATTGGGGAGCAACAAAAAAAGTGTCCTCCCTGAAAGTAACTTTGACCATAGCTTTTGGTCTTTTCCTCTTTGCTTGTGCTGGAGAAAAAGCTGAAAATTACGAAGAGAAATCTGTCGACTCACTTTACAATGAGGCGATGGATTCCGTGCTAGATGGAAATTATCTGCAAGCTGCCAATCAATTTTTTGAAGTAGAACGTCAGCACCCGTATTCAGTATGGGCAGCTAAATCTCAAGTAATGGGAGCATACGCGTATTTTCGCTTGGACCGCTACGACGATACAATCAATGCCGCCGATCGATTTATTCAGTTACACCCATCAAATCCAGATGCTCCATACGCCTTTTATTTGAGGTCATTGGCTTACTATGAGCAGATAGTTGATGTTTCCAGAGACCAAGGCGTGACGCAGCAAGCCTTGCAGGCTTTAGAAGATGTCATTCGACGATACCCAGACTCAAAATACGCTCGCGATGCTGCACTTAAGCTCGATCTAACCCGCGACCATCTAGCTGGCAAAGAAATGTCTGTGGGCCGTTTTTATTTGAAAAAGGGAGAACTAGCTGCCGCAATTAACCGTTTTAAGCGTGTTGTGGAACAATACCAGACAACTAGCCATGTGCCGGAAGCTCTTCTTAGAATGGCAGAATGCTACTCTGCCCTTGGTGTAAAGGATGAAGCAAAACGCGTAGTTGCAATCTTAGGGTATAATTTTCCTGGGAGCTCTTGGTATGCAGACGCTTATAGGTTGATAGAAAATCTAGACAAAGATGGACTCATAAACGCAGACGCCCGCCCTTTCTACAAAAGGTGGCTGAATCCAGAGCCAAAAATTGCTAAGGCAGAGAGACGTAAATTAAAGGGTTTAGTGGGAATTGATCCTGCCATTAATGATCAAAATACTTCAAACTCCGCAGCCCAAGAAGCAAGCACCAGTTTAACCGCCGATTATCTCAGACCATGGAAACGCTCAAAGTTAAGTGAAAGTGAGCGGGAAAAATTTTTCATTGAAGCAAAAAATCAAGAAGAGATTTCTCGAAACTCAGCAAAAGAATGGCGACAAGCAGCAGACAAAGCGGGTTCAAAGAAAGGTCGCAGTCGCGCCTCTGCTAACGCAAACTTAGCAGAAATAACTGCAGAGGTTTGGTCTGCCCGCGCTAAAATTGTTAGCGCCAGCTCACCTGATGACATCCTAAATGCAGAGGTACTCCATGCGGAAACATCTGTTTCTTATTGGGAGGCTGTTTTAGAAACAACGGAGGACGATCTTGCTCGAGATCATGCAAAATCTGCGTTGTCCGAGGCGCAAATGCTGCTCGACCACTGGAAAGAAAAAGGCCAAAGGCCCAGTTGGTTGGATCGTATGATAAACTCGGTACTATAAAAAAACACGCAATGCTCACCGCGCTCTCGATCCGCAATTTAGTTATTATCGAGGCATTAGACCTCTCATTTGGCGCTGGCCTTAACACCCTCACCGGTGAGACTGGGGCAGGAAAATCTATCTTACTCGACGCACTTGGACTTGCACTTGGTGCGAGAGCTGAAGCGGGTTTAGTGTCATCTGAATCCAAACAAGCAAGTGTCACGGCTCAATTTGAACTTTCGGACACGCATCCGGTCTGGGCATATCTAGCTGAAGCTGGAGCTGGGTCTGATGAACAAGATATCCTTTTGCTTAGGAGAGTACTCAACAGCGATGGCCGCAGCCGAGCATTTATTAATGATATCCCTGTTTCGATAAGCTTGCTTCGACAAACAGGGAACATGATTTCAGAAATCCATGGCCAGTTCGAGCAGTATGAACTCCTGGATCCCAATCAGCATCGTGAATTCCTAGATATTTCAGGTAATTTAGAAGAAAATTTAAAAAGCCTGAGCTCTTTATGGTCATCTTGGCATGAGGCGGAACGCAAATTCACGGAAGCCTCGAAGCATGTTGCCTCCATGCAGCAAGATGAAGCTTTTCTGAGAGACTCCATAGAAGAATTAATGGAGCTATCGCCAGAAGAGGATGAGGAGACCCAACTTGCAAGTCGCCGAGCTTTTTTGGCCAATCGCGCCCGAATCTTAGAAGCGTTAACAGATGCAATGCAGTCTCTCGAAAATTCAGGCGCTGCGACTGCAATTCGCCAAAGCGAACGGTCACTAGCAAGGTTAGCTGATGCCGCTGAGGGCAATTTTGACAATGCCATATCAGCACTTGAACGAGCCGGAATTGAACTTGCTGAAGCTGAGCAGGCTCTATCGGCCTCTATGGCAAGCCTTGATGCAGATACAGACACATTGGAATTTGTTGAAACAAGATTAATTGCACTTAGACGCATAGCACGTAAGCATCATACCCACCCCAATGAGTTACCAAGTTTATTAATTAAACTGCGCAATGATTTTGAGTTATTAGAGCACAAAGAAGACCAGCTATCTGGACTAAGAGACGGGGTTACTCTAGCTCGGTCTAAATATGTATCAGTAGCGGAAGATGTTTCGAAAAAAAGATTGGTTGCTGCTCGTAAATTAGAGCAAGCCGTGCACAAAGAACTTCCTCCGTTAAAGTTGGAACGTGCTGAAATTAAGATTGAGACCAATCAACTTGAGGAAATTAACTGGGGACCAAACGGGATCGACAAAGTCCGCTTTATGGCGCGAGCCAATCCAGGTCATCCGTTTGGAGAAATGCATAAAGTTGCCTCTGGGGGTGAGCTCGCACGTTTTGCTCTTGCTCTTAAAGTAGTGTTATCAAATCGTAGTTTTGCATCTGCGTTAATTTTCGATGAAGTTGATGCCGGGATAGGAGGTGCAACGGCAGATGCTGTTGGCAAACGATTAAAGAGACTATCCAGTCGTATCCAGACACTGGTGATAACCCATTCACCGCAAGTTGCCGCCTTGGGAGAGCACCACTATCAAGTTCAAAAAAAGCTTGAGAACGGAAGAACCCGCACTACCGTCACTAAATTAAAAGACGAGGCTAGACGGGAAGAGATTGCACGGATGCTTTCAGGAAGTTTAATCACTGAAGAAGCTCGCGCTCAAGCTGAGCGGTTAATTAATAGTGCTTAAAAGATGACTGAGTTTCGAAACAAGCCAGTAGATGCACTTTCCGATGTGGAAGCACGACGTGAGCTCAGAATGCTCGCAAAAGAAATAACTAACCACGACAAGCTCTATTACCTAGCTGAACAACCCATAATTTCTGATGCTGAATACGACGCACTTAGGGCGCGCAATCTTGCAATAGAAGAACGATTTCCGGAAGAAAAACGTAAAGACAGCCCAAGCGATCTCGTTGGAGTGGCTATTGACGATAATCGTGGGTTCTCAAAGGTGCGCCATTCTCGGCCGATGCTTTCACTACAGAACGCCTTTGACGCCGACGATGTAGTGGATTTTGAGACACGCACCAGGAAATATCTTAACTTAACATCTAGCGAACCAGTATTTTTTACAGCAGAAGCTAAAATCGATGGTTTATCATTGTCCATACGATACGAAGAAAGGCAGTTAGTCCTTGCCGCCACTCGTGGAGATGGCGAGGAAGGTGAAGACGTAACTGCTAATGTTCGGACTATTGACAATATTCCCAAACAGCTTCCAAGCAGTGCCCCTGAGATACTAGAAGTAAGAGGAGAAGTGTATCTTTCTCACTCTGAATTTCATCGTATCAATGCAGCTCGTGAGACGATGGGCGAACAGCTCTATGTAAATCCACGAAATTCTGCATCTGGCGCTCTCCGCCAATTAGATTCCTCAATAACGGCATCTCGCAAGTTACAATTTTTTGCTTACAGCTGGGGAGAAATCAGTAGTTCACTGGGTAACTCTCAGTTTGAGGTTCTGGAAACATTTAAAATTTTTGGGTTCTCTATAAACCCTTTGACGCAAAAAACTGAAGGTTCCGGTGGTTTATTAGAAAGTTACAGAAAGATAGAAGCAGCTCGAGCTCTTCTAGATTATGATATTGACGGAGTTGTTTACAAAGTTGACAGGCTGGACTGGCAAGAAAGATTAGGCCAGTTATCTCGCTCGCCTCGATGGGCCATAGCCCATAAATTCAAAGCTGAGCAAGCTGAAACGCGGATTATAGACATAGACATCCAGGTAGGACGAACGGGTGCTTTGACACCGGTGGCAAGACTTGATCCTGTTTTTGTGGGCGGGGTAACCGTATCAAATGCTACATTGCATAATGCCGATGAGATCTCCCGCAAGGATATACGCATTGGAGATACAATTATCATTCAAAGGGCTGGTGACGTTATTCCCCAAGTAGTATCTCCCATTCTAGAAAAAAGACCGGCGGAAGCTATTCCATTTGAATTCCCGTCAACCTGTCCTGTCTGCGGAAGTCCAACGACTCGCGGTGAGGATGATGAGGACGCTGTAACAAGGTGCACCGGCGGTCTGGTTTGTCGCTCTCAACTTGCAGAACGTCTCAAACACTTTGTATCCCGTGATGCTTTTGATATCGAAGGTCTTGGTAGTAAAACAGTTCAAGAGCTTCTTGATCGAGGCATTGTAAATTCTCCTGCGGATTTTTTCACTCTTGAAGCAAGAGCGAATGTAAATGAAATCTCTCCGCACACTTGGGACGGTTGGGGTCAGACTAGCGTCGAAAATTTATTCTCTTCGATACGTGCAAAAAGAACTATCGAACTTGACCGATTTTTGTATGCCCTAGGAATAAGACAAGTTGGTCATACTACGGCGCGGTTAATTGCCCGCCATTATAGTACACTCGAAATCTTGCGGACTGCTCTTCATGAAGCAGAAAACCCCAACAGCGAGAGCTTCCAAGATTTGGTAAATATTGATGGCATTGGGATGGTTATGGCAACGGATCTCATTTCTTTCTTCCATGATCCTCAAAATCAAAAAATTCTCAGTGATTTAATGGCCGAAATAACAGTGATGCCGATCACTGCTCCAGAAGCCAACATCAAATCTCCAATTGCAGGAAAGGTATTAGTCTTCACGGGTTCTATGAAAAATATGTCGCGCAGTGAGGCCAAAGCTCGCGCCGAGGCCTTAGGTGCCAAGGTAGCTGGAAGTGTTTCCAAGAAAACGGATATTGTAATTGCAGGCGAAGACGCAGGCTCAAAGGCAAAAAAAGCGAAAGAACTTAATATCCTTACTTGGAGTGAGGCTGAGTGGCTTGCGACCTGCAACAGGAATTCTGAGTGATCTTATCAGAAATAAAAACATTCAAAGACGCAGCCCAACGAATAAGCGGGCAGGTGTATCATACACCTATTTTCAATTTGAATCCGAAGCCCTTGGAGTTTGATTTTTCCAGCAACGGGGAAATTTATTTCAAATTAGAAAATCTCCAAGTCACAGGGTCATTTAAAGCGAGGGGTGCAGCCAATAAATTACTCACCCTTACAGACGCTAAACAAAACGCTGGCTTTGTAACAGCATCGGGCGGAAACCACGGACTTGCTGTCGCGTGGGCAGCAGCAAGTATTAAAGTGCCCTCAATAGTTTTCCTGCCGCAATCAACTCCAAAAGATAAGATAATTGATCTTAAATCCTATGGAGCCCAGGTGTTTGTGGAGGGACGCTCCTGGGATGAAGCTAATTCTCTTGCTCTTGAAACCGCAAAATCCAAGGGAATGGCCTATATCCATCCATTCGCCGACCCTGCAGTAATTGCTGGTCAAGGTACGATAGGGTTGGAAATCATAGAACAAGTGAGGAATGTAGACACAATAATAGTTGCCATTGGTGGAGGAGGACTGATTGCTGGTATTGCTGCAGCGGTGAAGTGCATTAATCCTAGCATTCGCATTATTGGTGTTGAACCTATAGGTGCACCGACGCTGTATGAAAGTCTTAAAAATGGAAAAATCATAACCTTGCCTGAAATAAATACTGATGCCGGAACTCTCGCACCGCGACGAACAATGCCAATAAATTATGAAATAATTGCCTCTTGTATCGACAAAATAATTTTAGTTTCAGACGAAGAGATGAAAACTGCAGCCCAAGTGCTTTGGCAAAAAGTGGGTATTGCAGTGGAACTGAGTGCTGCCGCGACCTTCGCAGCATTAATGACAAAGCGATATTTGCCTCAGGTAAATGAAAAAGTTGTGGCAGTGATATGTGGTAAAGGTAAAGCAGGCTTCTAAACATGAAATATTTTAAATAATCGCTTGGGATGTAAACGCAGAGCTATACAAAAACCTAGAGTGTTATCTTTGATCTGAATCAAACACATCATCAATTTGATGATAATTTTTTCCTTCTATCCTCCTCATAATTTTCGCGAGGCCCAAATAGCGGCTCATTTTGGAAGGTTCTTTCTGTCCAAGCGAATAATTCCTGGTCGCTTAAACTTGTATCCCAAACCTTACCCTGAGGCTGTTGCACGTGCCAAGGAGTGTTATGGAAAATTTCTATGCCATTCCCTTCGGGATCTTGAAAATAAATCGACCACGTATTTCCATGTGAAGTTGGTCGATAATTTAAACCTTCGTTTTCAACTCTTCCGATCACATCTCTCAGCTCAGCCATGCTTTCTACTCTAAACGCAAAATGTGCCAAGGTAGTTGGTGGTCCTTCATTTTCCCTAGGACCAATAAGCCCAAGCTGATGATGCTCATTCGGCTGCTGAGACAAAAACACGATGTTCTTGTTTCCTGGAATAGAACCTTCATCTGTAACCTGAAAACCTAATACGCGGGTGTAAAACTCTCTCATCTCACACATATTTTTCACAAACAGCACAGAGTGCGACCAGGATAAAGCCATACTAACCCCCGCTTTCTTGGGGACTAAAAGTATTCTTCACTTACGCATTCATCAAGCGCCAAATTAGGCGAGCAGCTGCATCTACGATCGCATCGGAGTCTATCTTAAGTGACCGATACAAATCAGGTAGATCGGCTGATTGCCCAAAACCTTCAACTCCAAGAGGTACAACTTCTCTTACTAGCGAGGCTCCTAACCAAGATAACGTTGCTGGGTGAGCGTCGCAGATAGTTACAATACCGGCGTTTCGGGGGACTTCAGCAAAAAGCCTAGTCAGGTGTGATTCTTCGACACCTTGCTCAGCGCTCAGCCAATTTTTATGCAACTGGTCTGGAGATGTAACGGCTAGCAAACCGGCATCTGGACAATCCTCCAACAGCACTTTGTGAGCACTTATAGCTTCAGGCATTAAAGCTCCCATAGCGGCAATCACAACATCACAATTTGGACCTGGAGGCATTAACCAATAAGCCCCAGCAAGTACATCATGCTGCAAGTCCTGGGTCATCTCACGTGTTGGTTGATCAAGCTGACGAGTTGACAGCCTAAGATATGTGGCTCCTCCATCCTCAGCCAGCATTCTATTGAAACTTTCGCGCATCATTACCGCTAGTTCGTCAACAAAAGCCGGCTCGTAACTTACTAAATTTGGAAGCCCCATTCCTATAAGTGGGGTAGTTTGAGATTGGTGAGCACCACCTTCTGGTGACAATGTTACTCCTGACGGAGTGCCAACTATTAGAAATCGTGCGTCTTGATAGAGAGCATATATGAGAGCATCCAAGCCCCGAGCTATGAAAGGATCATAAAGGGTTCCTACAGGTAATAAACGATGCCCATATAATGGTTCGGTTAAACCAAGAGCTGCTAATGCTAGAAACAAATTGTTTTCTGCTATTCCGAGTTCCAGATGCTGTCCCTTTGGACCAGCAGCCCACCGTTGGGTTGAAGGAATATTTTCCTTGCGGAACGCATCATCCTTACTGTGGCGTTCGAAGACCCCCTTTCGATTCACCCACCCACCAAGGTTTGTTGAAATCGTAACATCAGGAGAGGTTGTTACAATCCTGTCACTTAATATGCTTTCACTGCGTGCAATCGAAGCCAAAATTCGGCCGAACCCCTCCTGGGTAGAGGTCTTTGCCTCAGCCGGAACCGGCAACATTGGCAAAGC
>Ga0255772_10006894_pt1 | contig 10250 bp, 17 predicted proteins | sample 071ome_34_FD_179970 | JGI IMG/M metagenome (GOLD analysis project Ga0255772, IMG submission 179970) | Coastal salt marsh microbial communities from the Groves Creek Marsh, Skidaway Island, Georgia - 071411BT metaG (version 2) | ecosystem: Environmental > Aquatic > Marine > Intertidal zone >... | reverse complement strand
GTTTGGTTCGGTTTCGGCCGTACTTGGAACGCTTCTCTAAAATATAGATTCTAAAACAAACTAAAGAAATAATGGGGGAGGAAACTCCCCCAATTTCTTTTTTTCATATGAAAACAATATCTGATTTACTAACAATTGTAATTCCTTGTTATAATGAGGAACGATACATCTATAATACTCTTTGGAAAATATCAAGACAACATTTTTCAAACAAATTAAGAGTTTTAGTAGCAGATGCTGATTCTACTGATAATACTATTCAACATATATCAAAAGCCTCTGAGGATTTTTCTAATCTACAAATAGAGGTAATTCAAGGTGGTAAAGTTGGATTTGCGAGAAACAATGGTGCAAAAATGGTGACAACTCCTTACATTCTTTTTATGGATGGAGATTCTATACTACAAGGAACAGACATTTTTAATGAAGTAAAAAAATATTTAGACAGATACGATATCATTTCAGTAAAACAAAAATCAACGGATATAGATGATATAAAATCTGTTTGGACTTATAAAATATTAGATTGGATTAGAAAGATAATGCCAATCACATTTTGTACAGGTTGTTTCTTCTTAATATCAAAAAAGAAATTTGATAAACTTGGTGGATTTGATGAAACCTTACAAAACTCAGAAGATTTTTGGTTATCAAAACAAATACCAAAATGGAAATTTAAAATACTCAATGAGTATATAGGACAAGATAATAGAAGATTTAAAAAATTTGGTTATTGGAATTTTATAAAAATAAACTTACTAAATTATTTAAATTTTTGGAATATAAAATGGTTTAAAAAAGATGTAGGTTATTGGAGAGAGTATGAGCAAACTAATTAATTTATTCGGTGGAGCAGGTATAGGTAAATCCTCAATAGCAAATGGGATTACTTATAAACTAAAAAAGAAACACATTAGTTGTAATAACCCATATGAATTTCCAAAAAGATTAGCTTGGGATAAAAACATACCAGCGATATCAGACCAACTTTATGTTTTTGCAAATCAACATAGAGGAATTGCAGAATGTTATGGTAAAGTAGATTATATAGTAATAGATTCACCAATCTTATTCTCTACAATTTATCACAGATATTATACAAAAGGTTATCCTGCAAGTTTTTACAGACAACCTTTTCACGACTTGGTAATAGATTTACACAATCAATATGATAATATAAACATACTATTAGAAAGAGGTGATACTGTTCATAATAACAAAGAAAGATTTCAAGATTACGAACAAGCAGTTGCAATTGATAAATTATGTAAACAAGTATTAGATGATAATGGATTTCCATATCACACAATAAAAGTAGGACCAAAATCAGTAAAACAAATATTAAAGTTATTATGATTGAATTAAATGATATACAAAAATATCAATTAGATTTTTGTTTTAGATATCCAGTTATTTCAATTAGTCAAGAAAATCATAATAATTTTGATGAATTTCAAAAAAATAATGATAAATTTGTTTGTTTATATAGAACAGAAGTTTTTAAATTAGAAGGAAAATTAGATAGTTTAGAAAAAAAAATTTATGAATTGTCTAAACAGGGTAAAGAAATATACATAGCACAAGCAACAACAAGTAAACTAAAATACGGATTAGACCCCCTAATTAACTTAATATATTGGAAAGGATTTAAATCAAGACAAACAATTAGTTGTGATTGGGATAATGATTATTTGTTTGATGAAACTAGATATAATGAAATACCAAAAACAAATAAAGGAATAATATCAGTTAGAAAAAGAACTCCTAAAAGAAATTATTTATTTTCAAATATAAATGACTTTGATGGTATTTTTAGATATTCCAACTGGCCACCAAATGCAAAAGAAGAAAAAAAAGAAAAGTGGTTAGAAAAGGTCAATTTAAATAATTTTCCTAATTGGTATGATTTAATAAATGAATATAAATCAAGTTATTTTTCTTTTGTTATAGAAAGTGGGTCAGGTTTATTTCTTAATCAATGTAGTGAAAAAACAATTATAGCTTTACTTACAAAAACGGTTCCTATTGTATTAGGAGGTAGAGGATATGTAAAAGAATTAGAAGATATGGGTTTTTGGATTGCAAACGAAGAATTAGGAATTGACATAGATAATTTACCAACAGAATCTAAACTAAGAATGGATATATTTTCTGAAGGTATTCATAATTACAATAAAATGTCAATGGAAGAAGTAAAGAATTTTTATGAAAAAAACAAAGATAAGATTGAAAAAAATTTTAAAATAATGAGTTTTTTTGTTTTTGGTAATAGAGATATTGCGTAAAAAAAGTGTTAAAAAATTTGGAAATATCAAATATTTTTCGTATATTTACTATGTAAATAATTAATATATGAAAGTACTAATAAAACCTGAAATTACAAAACCTTGGTCAAAAGAAATGTATGATTACAATGACAAGGTAGCTGATATGATGAAAGATGAGATTCAAACCCAACTTGAATCAGCATATTCATCTCAAAACGAAAATAAGATAAACGAATTAGTAACACTATGTGGTGGTATTAAATTCGGTGAAGGATTTGATATCGAAGAGATGTATGAATCTTGTTTAGAAGAACTCACTATGGTTCAAAACTATTGGTTAAATGATGAGTGGGATTACGCAGTTAAACAGAATGTTGTTAGAGATGTTGTTCCTTATAAATTTGTTGGTTATGGCAAATAGTTGGTATTATAGAGAAATGGGTAGTAGAGATAAGAAAGGTAATCTTAAATACTACCAAGTAAAAGTTACTGATTACAAGATTGATGATTGTGAATGTATGGCAAGACAGTTCAGACCATATTCGCCTTGTAAACATATGAAAAGGTTACACGAAAAACTATCACATTTCGCAATATGAGTAAATTAGTATATGACCCAAATAATCCCTTATCAGATGAGGAATTGGATAAAATAGCAAAAGAAGATTTTGATAAGTTCTTAGAATACTTAGATTCTAAAACAGAATATCTAAAATCTAAAACAAGACCTTTAAATACTTATGAGTTGAAAAAGTTTGCATCTATGGCGGCTGCAAACGAAGGTAGGCAAATAAGTGATAAAGAACTCGAAAGAGCAAAAAAAATAGGAAAAGAAAACGAAGATAAAATAAGAAAAAGATGGCAAAAATAGTAGGAATGAATGGTGGACAACAACCACCTCAACAACCAAAAATAGATTTAAAAGATGCAAAGGAAATGACCTGCCAAGAATGTGGTGGTTCAGTATTTATACCAGGTAACAAATTCTTAAAAGTATCAAGATTAGTTACAGGTCAAGCAAAAGATGCAATCATACCAGTAGAGTTATATCTTTGTGGTGATTGTGGTGAAATCAATAAAGAATTATTACCAGATGAATTAAAACCTGTGATTACAGATTTAGATGGCTAAAACATTATTCGACCATATAAAGGCAGTTACACAATTTCAAGACCCAAAGTATTGGGATAAACTTGAAGAAAGTGATAAGAAAACATGGAGTAATTATATGATTCATCGTTTTCTTTCTATGAATCCTGATTGGATAGAAGTCCTTTCAGAGATACAACCCTATACACAAGTATTGGAACCTAAACAATTATATCTTTCTCTCATAGGAATTATTCCAAAAGGTAGATATTTTCTAAAGTATACTAAAGGTAAAAAAGAAAACAAATATGAATCTTTTTTGATTGATATTTTAATACAAGATTTTCAATGTTCTACAAAAGAAGCAGAAGATTATTGTGAGATATTATATTCAACAAGAGAAGGTAGAGAAAACATCAAATATATTTGTGAAAAATATGGAATTGATAAAAAACAAATAACTAAACTGAAATTAAAGGTTTAAATATTTGGATTTCTCATATTTTTTTCGTATATTTACATAGTAAATAAAAAGTATGGCAAGAGTAAGTTACTCACAATATGGAATGTATTCAACTTGTCAACATCAGTACAAGTTAAACTATATAGATAAGTTAGGAGAATCCTCAGCTAATATTCACACAATTTTCGGTAGTGCAATGCACGAAACAATCCAACACTTTTTGGATGTAATGTACAATGTAACCAAGAAACAAGCAATGAGTTTGAATCTTGAGAAGATGTTGTATGATAAATTAGTGGAACACTTTACCAAAGAAAAAGAAAAGATGGAAGGTAGATTTCCTTGTACTCAAGAAGAAATCGGTGAGTTTTTTGAAGATGGTAAAAAGATTCTTTCATACTTTTCAAAGAAATTAGATAAGTTATATACTAAGAGTGGTTTTGAATTAGTAGCAATCGAACAAATCTTAAACGCTAAAGTAAAAGAAGGTGTTAGTTTTGTTGGTTTCATTGATGTATTACTAAAAGATAAAACTACACAAGATTATATTATTATTGATTTAAAAACATCAACAAGAGGTTGGAACAAATATCAGAAGGCTGATAAAATAAAAACCTCTCAGATGTTATTATATAAAAAGTTTTACTCAGAAAAATACGAGATACCTTTAGATAAAATCAAAGTAGAATATCAAATCCTTAAAAGAAAGATATCAGAAAACTTTGAATATCCTATACCAAGAATATCTAAATTTGTTCCTGCTAATGGTAAACCTTCTGTAAAAAGAGCTTGGGATGGATTTATGAATTTTGTTGATTCAGTATATGATGAGGGTGGAAATGTGATACAAGAAGTATTCCCACACACAAAGGGTAGACATTGTGATTGGTGTGAGTTTAAACAAAGAGGACTTTGTTCTGCATGGAATTAGTTGTTTTTTTTAATTTATATATATTTATATAAAACAATAATACAAATGTTATGGCAGATACAAAGTTAACAACTGTAAAAATAATAAAAAATCTTTATTCAAAATTTAAAAAGATTTCATTTGATTCTAATATTACTTTACAAAAGTTAGTAAATAGGTCAGTTGATAAGTACATTGAGGATGAAGATTTTAGAAGTGAAATAAATAATTATCAAAACCTACAAGAAAGCGGCTCCGCATTTTAAAAATGAAACAACAAGACAACGGAAATCCACAACTTAACCAAACTCGTAATGAATTTAACGATAGAGTTGAAACTAAAAAATATTTAGGACAAACTATGAGAGTTAAGTTAAACCACCACAGAAGATTTAGAACAATTTAAATAAAGGTTAATGGCAAAAAAGAAAATACTATTACTATCGGATGATTTAAGAATGTCATCGGGGATAGCAACAGTTTCAAAAGAATTAGTTTTCGGAACATTTGAACACTATGATTGGGTACAATTAGGTGCAGCAGTAAATCATCCTGAAAAGGGTAAAGAAATAGATTTAGGTGAAGATGCACGAAAAGTTAGTGGAGTAAAAGATGCTTCACTAAAAATCATTCCTTGGACTGGTTATGGTGATGCAAATATTCTAAGAGAGTTGATAATGAGACATCAACCAGATGCAATCCTACACTTTACAGACCCAAGATATTGGAGATGGTTATATGAAATGGAAGCAGAACTAAGACAGAATATACCAATTCTGTTTTATCATATTTGGGATGATTTACCAGACCCTCACTACAATAGAGATTACTATGAATCATGTGATTGGTTAGGATGTATCTCAAGACAAACTTATGGTATCGTAAGTAGAGTTGGTAAATTAGATTCAGAAACAATCAAACCACTTGAAGATTGGCAAGTATCTTATGTACCTCATGGTATCAATTCAGATACATATAAACCAGTTGAAGTACCACAAGATTTTAGAAAACAATTACTTGGTGATAAAGATTATAAGTTTGTTCTATTTTGGATGAATAGAAACATTAAAAGAAAACAACCATCAGATGTTATATGGGCATTTAAGAAGTTTGCAGATGAATTACCAGAAGAAGATAAAGATAAGGTATGTTTAATAATGCATACTGCACCAAAGGACCAAAATGGTACAGATTTAATTACAGTAGCAGACAGAATAGCACCTGGTCTTGATATAAAATTTTCAACAGATAGAGTAAACCAAGAACAATTAAATTGGATTTACAACCTTTCAGATTGTACAATAAATATTGCAGGTAACGAAGGATTTGGATTGGTAACAGCAGAATCAGTAATGGCAGGAACTCCTATCATTGTAAATGTGACTGGTGGATTACAAGACCAATGTGGTTTCAAAAAGAAATCAACAGGCAAATATTTCACTGCAGAAGATTACAAACAAATCGGTTCACTTCACAATTATAGAGAATGGGAAGATAAAGTAACACATGGTGAATGGGTAAAACCTGTATTTTCACGAGTTCAAACTATGGTTGGTTCTATTCCTACTCCTTATATTATAGATGATAAAGTAGATGTTTATGATGTAGCAGATGCGATTGAATATTGGTATAACATTCCAAGAGATGAAAGAAAGAAAAGAGGATTGATTGGTAGAAAAGAATTTATGGGTGAAATGGGATTGAATGCAAAGAATATGTGTAAACAACTTGTTGATGGAATTACTACTACATTCATAGATTGGAAACCAAAACAAAAGTTTAATGTTTATAAACTTAGATAATGAGTAAACCAATCTTTATAGTGAGATTTCCTGGTTATTGGACTAATAATCAAGTTAATGAATCTCGTAGAGCAATTCATAATATGAAAGAATTAAATGAAGATTATCATATTTTAACTTTACAAGATAACGAAATCGAAACTACAAGATTTGAATGTTACAATTCACCACACGAAAAAGAAACATTAGAAGAAATTACTCAATTAACAAAACTCTCAATTGAGAGATGTTTAAGAAACGAAGAAGAAAACAGATTAAGAGAAATAGAAAATGAATAAACCATTATTAGTATTTCAGGCACCAATAGCAACAAGAAGTGGTTATGGTGACCATTCAAGAGATATCTTGAAATCATTATTTGAATTAGATAAGTACGATGTAAAGATTGTACCAACAAGATGGGGAAACACTCCACAAGACCAAATCAATCCACAAACTGAATTTGGTAAAAAGATATTAGAAAATATTGTAACAAAAGTTGATAGACAAATAGATATTTTTATACAAGTTTCAGTTGCAAATGAATTTAAGAAAGTTGGTAAATATAACATTGGTATTACTGCAGGAGTTGAAACAACTATTGCACCACAAGAATTTTTGACAGGTGGAAATAATATGGATTTAATTATCACTCCATCTGAATTTACAAAAGATACTTTAGTTAAAACTACATTTACTCAAGTTGATAAAAATACTCAACAAAAAGTTGGTGAATTAAAATTAACAAAACCAGTAGAAGTTTTATTTGAAGGAGTTGATACTACAATCTTTAATGGTAAATCTAACTCATCTATATTAGATTCAGTTGATACTGATTTTAACTTCTTATTTGTAGGACATTGGTTAGCAGGAGATTTAGGACACGATAGAAAAGATGTAGGAATGATGATTAAAACATTTTGTACTGTTTTCAAAGGATTACCAAAGAATCAACAACCAGGTTTAATTCTTAAATCATCTCATGCAGGATTCTCAGTTGGTGAAAGAGAAACTATTTCAAGAAAGATAAAAGAGTTAACAAAAGAATATGGTGACTCTTGTCCACCTATCCATTTAGTATGGGGAGATTTATCAGAGGAACAACTTAATTCACTTTACAATGATGATAAAGTAAAGGCAAAGATAATGTTCACAAAAGGAGAAGGATATGGTAGACCACTTGCAGAGTTTGCTACAACAGGTAAACCAATTATTGTTAGTGGGTGGAGTGGATATAAAGATTTCTTACCACAAGAAAACACAGTTTATTTAGAGGGTGAGTTAAAAGAAGTTCATCAATCATCTCAAAACAAATTCTTATTAAAAGAAGCAAAGTGGTTTTATGTAGATTATTCAAAAGCAGCAGCAAAGATTTTTGATGTACATAAAAACTATAAAACATATTTATCTAAAAGTAAAGGATTGAAAACAAATATTAATTCAAACTTTACGCTTTCCAAAATGACTGAAAAGTTAGGTTCTATACTTGAAAAATATGTTAAGGTTGAACCACAACCACAACATATTGAAATGAAGTTACCAGAAATTAAAAAATTATAATGCTTTACACAAGACAGTATACTAAATTTTTAAGACCTGAAAAGAGAGTACCAAGAGCTCAAATCAGACCAAGAAACATTTATCGTATTGTAACTTATAGAGATGGACAACCTCCAACTCAAACCGCAGAAAAAGCAAGGTATGTTTTTGTAATTGGTATTGTAGGCAATAAAGTACATTGTATTAAAATTAATCCAATAAATCCTATACACTTTACACAATTAATTGGCAAGTTAAGAGATAGAAGAAAACCACTAAGTTCTCAGTTAAGATTAGAATATATGTTAAAAACATTTTCAAAAGATGGTAATGCACTTTTTGACACTTCAATAAAAAATAATAGAAATTTATATCGTAGAGATTTAGATAATTATAGAACTTATATATTAGATAAAATAGTAAATGTTTATGAGATACGATTTGAACAAGAAGTATTAGAAAACTTATTTGGAGAAAAAACAACAGCATCACAGAAACGAGAAGTATTAAAAGAAGAACAATCTGATTTAGATGAAGGAAATCCAAATTCATTAATAGAATAATATGAAAGTATTAATAACAGGAGTTGCAGGTTTATTAGGTTCACGATTAGCAGATTGGATTACTGAAAATAAACCAGAAGTAGAAGTTTATGGAATAGATGACTTATCAGGTGGATATGTTGAAAACATAAATGATGATGTTTATTTTTTAGAAAAAAACTTAGTAACAGATGAATCTTCTGTAAAAGAAATATTCAAAGAAAACCAATTTGATTATGTATTTCACTTTGCAGCTTATGCCGCTGAAGGTTTATCTCCATTTATTAGAACTTACAATTACGATAACAATCTTAGAGCAACTGCCTTAGTTGTAAACGAGTGTATTAAGAACAATGTTAAAAGATTGGTGTTCACTTCAACACTTGCGGTGTATGGTCATCAAGATGGAAATATATTTGATGAAGGTGCAATACCAAAACCAATAGACCCATATGGAGTAGCAAAGTATGGATGTGAAATGGATATCCAAATTGCTGGTGAACAACATGGATTAGATTGGTGTATTATAAGACCACACAATGTTTATGGTGTTAAACAAAACATATGGGATAAATACAGAAATGTATTAGGTATTTGGATGTTCCAACATTTAAATGGAGAACCAATGACAATATTTGGTGATGGTGAGCAAACAAGAGCATTTAGTTTTATTGATGATTCGATAGAACCTCTATGGAATTCGGCAGTAAAAGAAGAAGCATCAAAACAAATTATTAATTTAGGTGGTACAAAAGAAATATCAATCAATGAAGCATCTGAAACTTTGATGGGAGTTATTGGTAATGGTGAAAGAGTTTACTTAGAAGAAAGACACGAAGTAAAACATTCAATACCAACTTATCAGAAGTCAATTGATATATTGGGATTTGAACACAAAACAGATTTAAAAGAAGGTCTAACTAAAATGTGGGAATGGGCAAAAGAACAACCAATGAGAGAAAGATTTGTTTGGCCATCTTATGAATTAGATAAAGGAATTTATAGTTACTGGAAAAATGACAATTAGTTACGCAATTACTGTTTGTAATGAGTTAGAAGAAATAACAAAGTTATTAAACTTTTTACAAACACATATTAGAAAAGAAGATGAAATAGTAATTCAGTATGATGAAACTTCGGTTACTGATGAAGTTATGGATTACTTAAAGTTAATGGATTCAATGCACGAAAATCATAAGGTCATTGGATTTTCACTTAATAAAGATTTCGCATCATTTAAAAATAATCTAAAATCACATTGTAGTAAAGATTATATCTTTCAAGTTGATGCAGATGAAATACCACACGAATTTTTAGTAGAATATTTAGGACAAATATTAGAAGAAAATCCTGTTGATATTGTATTTGTACCAAGAGTAAATACAGTTGAAGGATTGACTCAAGAACATATTGATAAATGGAAGTGGAATGTAAATGAAAAAGGTTGGGTTAATTGGCCAGATTATCAAACAAGAATTTATAAAAATACTGAAGATGTAACTTGGATGAATAAAGTACATGAAAGAATTACGGGTTATAATACTTTTTCAAATTTTCCATCTGAAGAAAGGTGGTCTTTGTATCATCACAAACAAATAGATAGACAAGAAAAACAAAACGAATTTTACGAAACAATATGAGAAAACAAATTTTATCATT
>Ga0255772_10006890_pt1 | contig 10252 bp, 17 predicted proteins | sample 071ome_34_FD_179970 | JGI IMG/M metagenome (GOLD analysis project Ga0255772, IMG submission 179970) | Coastal salt marsh microbial communities from the Groves Creek Marsh, Skidaway Island, Georgia - 071411BT metaG (version 2) | ecosystem: Environmental > Aquatic > Marine > Intertidal zone >... | reverse complement strand
TATTGGTGGTAAAACAAATGTAATTACACTACCAGGTGCTGGCATTTTGTTATCTGATACTCTTATTGGTGATGGTACTAATCCAGACTCTGGTATTGTACCACTTCCAGATGCAAATACTGTTGGTGAAACTGTCAGAATTGACGTTTTGATGCGTGGTTCTGGTGGTGGCGGTGCATCAGGTACTAATAGTGCAAGTGATGGTGGTTATGCTGCTATTACTATTGAAATCGATGGAACACCAAGAACATTCTATGCATATGGCGGTGAAGGTGGTAGCTCTGGAGATTCTGGTGGTGCTGGTGGTGCTGGTGGAACTGTATTAGTACCTGCTGATCTAGTTGATGATCCTAGAATTGTATTCCAAGCCACTGATGGTAGTGACGGACAGAACGGTAACGATGGTGGCGCTGGTGGTAGCATTCAAGGTATTCCTGGTTCTGGTGGCGCTGGTGGTACATCGATTAATGCTTCTACTGTTACAGAAGATCCTGTTGTTTACACATCAAACCAAACAAACTATCAAATTCCTAACGTAGCAAACCAAGTAGGAAGAACAGTTACAATTGTTGCCTCTGGTGGTGGCGGTGGATCGGGTCCACCAAATGCTAACTCTGGATGTAGTGGTGGTTGGAGTAATTATCCTGTTAGCGGTAGATCTGGTGCTGTTGGTGGTATTGGTGGTAGGGGTAAGAAATTAACCTGTGTCATGTCTGGTAACGGTGCTAATAGCCTTGATTGGGTTATTGGTGCAGCAGGACAAAATGGATTTAATAATAAATCTGGTAACCAAGGTACTGGATCTGAACCAGGTGGTGCCAGCAACGGTGGTGTTGGTGCTGCAACTGGTGGAGCTGGTGGTCAAGGTGCATGGGGTAATGGTGGCACAGGTGGCGCTGGCGGTGGCGTAACTGGTGTTTATGCCTCTGGTAACGCATTTATGGGCGCTGGCGGCGGTGGCGGCGGTGGTGGATCAGGTGGTGGTTACAACGGTGGTGGAACTACCGATGGTTGCTACGGTGGTGCTAATGGCATTGCTGGAACTACTGACCAGTTGCTTGCCATTACTGGCGCAATGGACTTTGAGAATGGAGCTAACGGCACATCTTCTGGTTGTACGTCAGGTGGTGGCGGCGGTGGTGGCGCTGGCGCAGGCACAAACCAATCTGCTCAAGGTGGTACTGGTGGATCTGCTGGTGCTGGTCACAATGGTAACGGCGGTGGTTCTGGTGGATCTCGTGGTTCATCCGCATATAGAACTAACTTTATATCTTCTGCATCCGCTAATAATCTTGGATCTCCTGCAGGATCTGGTGGTTATGTTTCTGTTCAGGTAACATATCAGATTGCTGCTGAGTCTCCTAAAGGTGGCGGTGGTGGAGAAGGAGGTAGACTTGTTATTTCCTTCGGACAGATTCAACAACCTGTTGCATACGTTTTGCAAGGTCCATCAAATGGTGCGGATTGCGGTGCAAATGGTTGTGGTGGTTCTACTCCTGCTGCTGGTACAAAAGGAAGTATTCAAATTCAATATTATGGGCAAGAAGAAGGAACTGACTTCGAAGGTCAACCGACTGTACCTAATACCAGATTCTACTTGTGTAATGCTGCTGGTGTACCTGAAGGAGCACCATCTCAGGGTAATATCACACAATCTTCCAGTGATGATGTTGATGTATTCAGTCCTGGCACTGGCAGTGGAGCAAGTGGTGGATTTGCAATCCCAGCAGGAACTGGAGCACCATCATTTGACGGTAAAGTAACAAAGTATATTAAATTTACTGGTGCTGGTGATCGTGAACTGAAACTTGGACCATTAGATCTTGCTGATGTTGAAAAACTACAATTCCTTATCAATAAAGGCAGTGGATTAAATGGTGGTGATGTACCAGAAGAGGATCTTGCTGTATACTATAGTGTAGGCACTAGCAATGCACAGAGTATTTTAGATACTGCATATGCTGCCGCAACACCAGCACAAGGTTGGGTACAAACTGAAGTAACTCTTGCTGACAACTCTCCTGCTAGAAATAACGATGTTACATTGTATATCAAGCAGATCAGACCAACAGGTGGAGATAATGCTAGTGCAACGGGTGATAACTATGGTTTTGCAGGACTAACATTGTTCTATGCACAATCTACTGGTCAGGTATTTGTTCCAACTGCAAATGCCGTTATTCCTGGTAATGCTGGTGGCACTGGTCCTGATGTTGGTATTGATGTGGTAAGAAGAAATGTCCCCGCATCCAAGAGTGGTATTGCAATTACAGATGGTGTATTTACTATGACATCATCTACACCAATTTCTACCACAGCATTATCTGAAATTACCACATATGTACCGTTGGTAACTAAGTATCACAGGTGTAAATATATTATTAAATCAACTTAATGGAACAAAAAGATTTGTTATTTCCCGTGGAGAAAATGAATGGTGATTTCCAAGACTTTATTGGAGTCTGGGACAATTTCTTCCCCCCACAATTATGTGACAATATTATTGATTTTGCAAATAAGATTGTCGAACAGCACGCTGGCAACTCTCAGTTAGTTGGCGCTGGTAATAAACAGTTTACCAACAAAGGCAAGACGGGCAGGCATGATACTCAAGTATTCTTAACAGACTATGATACAGAACTGTGTAATAAAGTTAATGAGTATTTGACATGTTGTTTGTCACACTATTGTGAAGAGTATTCGCATTTAAAACAAGTAAACTTATTTTCTTACATCATTAAGTGTCAGATCACCCCGCCTGGTGGTGGGTATCATGTCTGGCATTATGAGAACATGAGTTATGAATCAGCATCTCGTGAACTTGTTTGGACAGTATATTTAAATGATCTTCCTGATGGTGAAGCAGAGACTGAGTTTCTGTATCAAAAGAGAAGAATTAAACCGAAGAAGGGAAGAATTTGTATATTCCCAGCAGGCATGACTCATGTACATCGTGGCAACACGGTGTTTACACATGATAAATACATTTTGACAGGATGGGCTCACAAATCTAAGTAATATGGCACATGCAAATAGAAATGTGAAATTGTACGTGAATGCTCTAGATAAGAGCATCATGGCAAATAACATTACAAAGGTATTCCCTAATGATGAATGGACATTGAAGATCCTTCCCATCATCTATCCTATCTGGGATAGTGACAGGGATAGATTGGAAACATTTGCCTATTTCCAAGATGGTGATGCTTTCATGACTAAGAATAAGTATCGTAAGAATGCCAAGACAGGTGAATATGTTTGGGAATCTTATGAGTTTGATCTTGAAGAGTTCTCTACTGCAGAGATTACCGAACTCTATACAAAATTATATGATCAGTTCTTACAGTTTAAAGAGAAGCAAGACTTTGATCTTGATAGTTTAATTAAATCTGAATATGTTAAGAACAACGTTATCAATTGGAATAAAGTTCGATTGATTCGTAATTTCTTGCTTGATGACAGTGATTGGAGTCAACTCCCTGATGCTGCTCTAACTGATACAGAGAAAGCACAGTGGGTGACATATAGAACAGAACTACGCAATCTACCCGAACTTAACAATGGTAGAGAACCAATGCAATGTAAGTTCCCTGTCTCTCCTGATTATTTCAAGAGAATGACAACTGAAGAAGAATACTTATCTACGGATGAACACAGATTTGTATTGACACAAACTGCATATCGTAAGTATGTGAAGAGAATGGTAGCATATATGACTATTTCTCTATCTGCAACAGGGATTGAGACTATGGGCGTTAAGTTTCTACGCGATCCATATTCTGCACCTGATGATATTCTTGACACTCTACTTACTGCAATTGAAGACGGAGACATCTGATGGCACTAGTATCATTAAATCCTATGACAATCAACCAACTAGCAGCGGCACACTCTGCTGCTAGTGGTAAGTATGTTCTCATCATTGATAATTGTAAGTATCACACACTCACAGATGAGAAGAAAGCAGCAGTAAAGGAATGGTATGTTGATTTCATTCCAGAAGCAGAGATTGATGAGATCTTTGCACATGACCATGTATTCTATCAGTTTGGTGGAAAGAACAAGGCAGTAGATGCTGGGTTCGAGTGGTTCCCACAACCATCTCTCTGCCCTGACCTTGACCATTGGATCCATGTTATGGTAGTATGTCCAGATGGTCAAGTCCCCTACGAAAACAAAGACGCTGCACCACCTGCTTGACAGAGGGTTGACACCTGTGCTATGGTAGCAGGGCGTTTGTGAAACAGCATGAAAGTCCCCACACAATATGAATTGACGCACCTGCAACTGCAAGCGATGCTCCGTGATCACAATATCCCAGACAGTGAGATTAAGTATCTGGGTGAATTTGAATACACAGAAGAATACCAAGCACATCCAGAACTTCATGGTTATATGATGCATTGGTATCGTATTGGTAATGAGCATGAGGTGCCTGTCTGCGACATTGCATCCGTAGATCGGGTAGACGATGGAGATTGACAACCTCCCTAAAAGTTGTTAGAATGTCTAAGTAAACGTCGCAATTTACCAGTGTCTACTGAATTTATCCCTATTGGGGACAACCTTCGTTATTTTTACGAGTGGATTAGTCTCCGTGAATGGCGTGAAGAATGGAATACTTGTCCCATTCAGCGTGATCATAAACGTCGCGCTGCTTCTAAAGTAAATCAAGCAAAGTTCTCTCACCTGCAACCAGATCACCTTGAAGTAAAAGGTGTCATCCTTGGATGTGATTGTGTCGATCCCTATAGTGGTATCGAATACAAGAAAGGCACCAAGTTCAAAACAGATGGTCATACTCGTGACCTATCTTGGGAGATGGGTATTTGCCTTGATGGTCAACCCGAAGAGGTTCATGTATCCTATCTTGTTGTAAACTCTATTGATGAAGTTCGTCGCATCTACTCTATGTACGATGCACCTACTGATGCAGAGAAAGCATGTGATCGTCTAGATGGTGCTTATCGTAATGTATTTGCTCACAAAGGTCAGTATATCACTCATTCCGAACTTCGTAAAGTAGTTCCTGTTGAGTATGCATCCTCTGGATGTTGGCCTGATAGATTTGTTCGTGCTAGGACTACGAACAATATGGAGATTCTTCCTCGCGTGATTGAACTTCAGGAGTCTATTCTGTGGGTTCAAGAGAATATCTTCAATGATCCTGCTTTCCAGAGTCGTAAGCACAGTAAGTTTAGTTGGCAAGCAGCATACACTACTGCTGCTCTTATGTCTTATCTTAAACACAAAGAGAAAGAAGAGAATCTTATTAAACTCAAAGAGTTTATGATTCGTGTTTCTAACATGGCGATTGATCTTACTGTAGATAACGCTGATTGCTGCTCTCGTTTTATTTCTGAGTGGTCTAATAAAGACTCTAATTATGTTAGAGTTCGTGGTCTCAATGGTAGTGTTGATTCCCAAGAAATGGAAGGATTTAATCTTCTCATGATTGACCAGTATATTGCTGGTATTGTCTATGAAAAGATGCCTAAAAACTGGCGTACATACTTCCGTAGTTGGCAGTTGGATTTTATCGATCTCGAAGAAGCACGGGAACAACGTGCTATTAAGAATTCTATTAAATCCTTTTGTTAATGTTAAGATTGGGGTCTTTTGACCCCATTTTTTACTGTTTTGTAGTATATACTATAGGTCTTGCGTGATCTTAAGATTATCTTCGGGATTGAACGCAAAACCTCATGCTATACTAACCTTAGTTCGAAAGACAACCATGGACAACAGCAAGCACGAGAAACGCCGCGATGCCCTTGGTCTGTTTTATGAGAGTGTTCTCAAACCAGACCCAGCACTGCGCCAATGTGCTCACAATCAAAAATGTTACCATGAGTTGATGGAATGGCGCTCCCAAGTGCTAGAATATCTTGATCGTTGCCGTAATGAGGAATTCAACTAATGACTATTGAAGGACGCCCTATTATTCAACATGACTGGCAGAAAGAGTATGAAGTCCAACGCAAAGATCGTATGCAAGATTGCATCGATGATTACCTCCAAGATGATAAAGTCGATGCACGACGAGCGTATGAAGAGATTCTATCTTGTGTGCAGGATGTGATAGATTATCACAAAAAGCAAATGGATCGTGCGGTTGATCTTAAATCTCTTATGATGGGTCACCGTGACGTTGACTTCGCAGATGAAATTGCCCAAAAATGGCAATATGATAAACTCCCTGAGCGTTATTGATGAATGAGAAAGAGCGTTTGCTGCTTGCATTGCAGCAACTAAATAACATCACTCAACTCATTCAGGACAACCAATACAAAGAATTTTTGTATGGTAAACTGATATCAGTTGAGATAGAACTACAACGTCAACTCACTAATTTAACACATCATGAACGAGGACGAATTCAAGTCAGTAGTAAAAAACATGTTGATGATGCAGAATAATAATGACACTAACTTTCAGATTCTGCAACATCAAATAGACAAACTACAAGCACAAATCAACGACCTTAACGATCTCAAAGAGATGTTTAGGTTACCCAAACCTGAGAATCAAAACAGATCTGGGTTTGAGACCGTTGACTAACTTTGAGTTGCTCCAACCTGTAGAATATCATGGCACTACAGGTTATATTTCTTTCGTAAGCGAATACTATATCAGTATTTGTTTCAGGGACATCCCACTTCCTACGAGTGAAAACTCACGGTGGGGTCGTCACTATGCTAACCTTATCGTTTATCCTGAATATTGGCATGAAGTACGCAGTTGTGTGGATGAAGAACAAGAAGAAAGGCACTTCCCGCCAAGAAGCGATCTTTTACAATTTGGAAGACGCCGCGTTGTGGGAGCAGCACATTAACAAGACTGAACACGCTAAGACAGATATTATTCCTATTTTTGGTGAAGCATGAGTTGGCAGAGACATTGGGCATATAACTTAAATCTTTCCGATACTATTCTAGATGAAATGATCAAAGAACTTGATCGTCCAGAATTAGGAGAAATGGGTGATGCACTCATTCAACATGGAGAGAATAAAAATTCTAAAAGCAGTGCTCGCTCGACTCAATGTAAATTAATCAAAGGACATCACTGGATTGGTGCATTCTTTATGCATTATGTCAGTCTTGCTAACCATGAAGCATTTCATATGCAACTAGGTCATTACTATGACCACAATCTCTTTCAATATGCAAACTATCATGAGGGAGACTATTACACATGGCATCATGATGAAGTGAGAGGAATTCTAGATCCTCAAACAGGTAAACCATGTGAAGAAGTTCGTAAACTATCATATTCATTTCTATTAAATGATGATTATGAAGGTGGTGAAATGCTGATAGCATACACTAAAGCAGACAATGGCGCTCGACGCTTTGATACACCCGAGTATGATATACAACCAGTTCCTAATAAACGTGGTACGTTAGTTGTATTTGATTCGCGCACAATGCATTGCGTGAGACCTGTAACCAAAGGTATCAGGCGCAGCATCGTGGGATGGGTCACTGGTCCGCCAGTTCAATAAGTGTCACAGGGGGCTTGCACTGCCCCCTTTTTCATGGCATACTATAAGGGTAGTCAAGGGAACACCCCATGCAACTCCAAACCTCCGCCACCCAGATCGACTTCTATCCTGTTGCTGGTGGCAAGCGTTTCGTCAAGCGTGTGATCTGGCACCCCACTGAAGAGATCTCTCAGCAGATGACCTCTTTCACCACCCGTGTCAAGTCTGACGCTCTCTACGACATCCGTAACTACCTTGCTAACGGTGCTGAGGTGACTGACTTCAACACTGAAGCATACACTGGCAAAGATTACTCTCCTGTCTATTGCTGACACACATTTAACACATTCATTGAGGATTACCCATGGATCTTATTACATTCAAACAAAAGTTTTGTACCCTCAAAGCACGAGGTTTTATCAAATCCCATCGCAAAGGTAACACTGGCGTGGGTCATACTCTAGAACAAGAACTGGGACTGACAGAGAATTGTATCTCTGGTCCCGATCTTGTGGGCAATGAACTCAAGGCAGCGCGTAAAGGTGCTGGTGGTAAGCAGACATTGTTCACCAAAGAGGGTGAGTGGGTTGTATCCCAGAAAGATTATATTGCACAGTATGGTTTCCCTCACACCACTAAGATTGGTGAGATGAGTGGACAATCTACTGTTACTAAGACTGTTAACAAGCGTGGTCTGTCTATTGTGACCACTGATGATTACTGTGCCGTTGTGCATGGTGATACTATCATCGTCAAGTGGGACTGGGATACTCTAGTAGACCAGTTTGCTAAGAAGTTTCCCGCATGTGTTAAAGTATTTGCGGACGTAGAGAAGCGTGATGGTGTGGAATACTTCCATTATAATGAGGCATTCCGCTTTGTTGGTACTGATAAACAGTTGTTCCGCACTGCTATCGAGAATGATATGATTGCTATTGATATTCGTATGCGTACACAGAATAATATTGGTAAATCTCTCCGCAATCGTGGTACTGCATTTCGTATGAATCATGGTAAAATGGAAGAACTGTTTGTTAAGGAGGCGCTTTGAAGGATACTATTCTGTACGGTGACTGTAGAGAGACGCTGCAACAATTCGCAGCGTCTGGTATCCGCGCTCGCATGTGTGTGACATCACCACCATACTATGGTCTGCGTGATTATGGTAACGAAGATGCACAGATTGGTCTGGAAGAATCGCCTGAAGAGTTTATCCAACAACTGGTTGAGGTATTTCGTGGTGTGCGTGATTGTCTCACTGATGATGGCACACTCTGGGTAAACATTGGCGATAGTTATTATAACTATCGATCTGGCAAGGGTCAGGCGTTGCCCAAGCAGTCTATGGCATCCAGCAACCAAGATCTACCACAAATCAAAAATCCTAGACGAGGCAACAAACTTAAGGGTCTTAAAGATAAAGATCTCATTGGTATTCCGTGGATGCTAGCATTTGCACTTCGTGCTGATGGTTGGTATCTGCGTCAGGATATGATTTGGAGCAAACCTAATCCTATGCCTGAGAGTGTGCGTGATCGTTGCACCAAATCACATGAATATATCTTCTTGCTTAGTAAGAGCAAGCGATACTATTTTGATGTGGAGTCTATCAAAGAACCCACAGTCGATGGTGCTAGCATGAAGCGTAAGAAGAGTGTGTGGACAGTACAACCTAAACCATACAAAGGTGCTCACTGTGCTGTTTACCCTCGTGAATTGATTGAACCTGCTATCCTAGCAGGCAGTGAAGCAGGTGACATTATCCTAGATCCTTTCATGGGCAGTGGCACCACCGCTGCTGTTGCCAAATCCATGGATAGGCACTATATTGGATGTGAGTTGCACCGCGACTATTCTGAACTGATCCTACAGCGCCTTGATGAGGTCGCTGAGAGGCGTCTAGAAGCGCCTGCAACCCCCCTCTCCCATTTCCTCTAACCCCTTAGACCTATGGAAACCCGTTCGCTTGATCTGACGACCTTTCAGGTCAATTTCTTGATTGATCTCATGATGGATGCTCCCATCAAACTTACCACCAAACTTGCCCAACTGAACCAGATGGACGACGTGCAGATGATGTGCCAGCTGGAGAACTGCCTCAGATCCTTTGATGATGAGGACTGAGACGCTATACTACTAAGGTAGTCAAGGGAACGACCCATGAAGGACGACACCATCACTGCTCAGATGCGTCGCACCATTCTCTCTAGCATCGAAGAGATGGACATTGAGATGCTCAAGCGTATTGCTTACGAGTGCCGATGTGAAGAGTTTGGTATCTATCCTGACAACACCTATCTCCTGAACTTCTGATGATTACTACCAAAGCACAAATGCTCAAGGTGATTGCCACATGTGCTCAACCGCATGTGCTCACCCGTGAAGAGAAGTTCCAAGTCTTTTGTAATGTGTGTGATAACATGTTAGCAGAAGGACGTATCACCAAAGCAAACCACACTCGCTGGACCAATGTTTTCTAAAGAAGATCGAGAGTTTGTTGACTTTCTCTTCGGCAAACTCCTCAAGCATGTTGACACTGACATGCTAGATTTGCAGGATGATGACACCTGCTGTGATCACGTTCAACTCTCTCTACTTGAAGTTTAATGTTCAAACTGATTGTCATCGCTCTACTTGGAGTGTTGTTCTACACTAGCACTCCCGCTCGCAACGTAACTGCTGATTTTCTCACTAACACTGCCAACATTATCCGTAAGTAAAATGATTGAAGAAGTAATGCTCGACCGCTGGCTACTGGATCAGATC
>Ga0255772_10006886_pt1 | contig 10256 bp, 4 predicted proteins | sample 071ome_34_FD_179970 | JGI IMG/M metagenome (GOLD analysis project Ga0255772, IMG submission 179970) | Coastal salt marsh microbial communities from the Groves Creek Marsh, Skidaway Island, Georgia - 071411BT metaG (version 2) | ecosystem: Environmental > Aquatic > Marine > Intertidal zone > Salt... | reverse complement strand
GGTAACAAGGAACTATTATGGCAAAACAAACAGTTAACATAGGCACAACAGTAAATGATGGTACAGGTGATCCTATCCGCACCGGCGGCGATAAGATAAATGACAACTTCAATGAGATTTACACTCTACTAGGAACTGGAACAGCACTAACTTCTGGTATCAGTGCAACCTCTTCTGTCGTAACCCTTGCTGGTCCTACTGTTACTGGCGTTGCTTCTTTTGCCGCTGGTTCTGCTGGCGCACCTTCAATTACAAAAACTGGAGATACAAATACAGGTATCTTCTTTAGTGCCGCAGATGAGGTTGCGATTACCACGGCCGGAACACAAAGACTAAAGGTAGATAATTCTAATACGACTTTTGCTGGTAACGTTCTAATTCCAGATGCAGGGACAATCGGCTCTGCTTCCTCGACATCGGCAATGACAATTGCATCTACTGGTATTGTTACATTTGCTGATGATATCATCATAAAGGATGCGGGGACAATTGGTTCTGCATCTTCAACCTCTGCATTGACAATTGCATCTACAGGTATCGTTACCTTTGCAGATGATATTATTATTAAGGATGTTGGAACGATTGGTTCTGCAACAACTCCTGGCGCAATTACGGTTGCTGCAAATGGTGATGTTACATTCTCTGGTTCACCAACATTCCCAGATGGTTCTATTAATCTTGCTGACTTAGATATTGATGGTGCAACAGATATCGGTGCAGACCTTGTTGACGCAGATTTGTTTATTGTCGATGATGGTGCTGGTGGAACAAACAGAAAAGTTGCTGCTTCAAGACTGAAGACCTATATTGGTTCTGGTGCTCCTAGAGGATATCTCTCTGGAATGGGACTGAGTAATGATACTGATACTGACCATGATATTTTGGTGGGTGTTGGTGTAGTAAGAGATGCAGCAGATGCAGTGAATATTGAGTTAACCTCTGCAATCACAAAACAGATTGATGCGTCTTGGGCAGCGGGTGATGATGCTGGTGGTCTTTCTTCAAGTCTAACACTTTCTGCTGATACATGGTATCACGTTCATGCAATCATCGTAAGTGGTTCAGCAGATATTGGTTTTGATACTAGTGTAACCGCAGCAAACTTGGTTACAGACCACAGTGCGACTGCATACAGACGTATTGGTTCAGTTCTAACTGACAGTTCATCAAACATTATAAACTTTACACAATTCCAGAATGAGTTCATTTATGATGCTCAAATAACAAATGTAAATGGAAGTGGACTTGGAACTTCTAGAGTTCTACAAACAGTTAGCGCACCACTTGGTGTTGAAACTAGAGCCATACTTGGTATAGTAGCAGTAGTGGCAAGCAACAATGCGGGTATTAATTTTACTGTTACGCACCCAAATGTAACAGATGCTGCTCCTGCTCAAGGTATTGCTAACAACGCTGGTGAGAATAGTAGTAACCTCAATGGTACATGGGCTGCTGGCACACATATAGTCAGAACAAATACATCAAGTCAGGTGGCATTTAGACAAGGTACTTCTGCAACTAACTATATTAATACTAATGGTTATTATGATGACAGAGGACAATACTAATCAGTAGAATGACTTATAAATAAAGATAGGTTAAAGGAACAACAAATGACTGCAATCATTACACAAAAATTTAGACAACATAACGCAGAGCAGTTCTATGAGTCATTCTCAGAGGCTGCAAAGTCAACATATTACATGTTGATTGGTAAGGCAACTCCATTCACTGCTGGAACCAGCGGTGGAACTGACTCTGCACCACCAACTCCTGTTGATGATGTGTCCAGTGAGTTCTATGTTTGGGACCAGACTATTGCTGGTAAGAATATTGCAACTACTGATGTTCAGTATGTTATTCCCCGTAGAGATTGGGCAAACTCAACAACATATGATATGTATGATGATACTGTTAGTGCATCAAATACTTCTACATCTGGCGCAACAAATCTGTATGACTCAACATTTTTCTTTAGAACATCAAATAACAGAGTATATATGGTTCTAGATAATAATGGTGGTACTGCATATTCTGGTACAGAACCAACTTCCGAATCAAATACACCCTTTGCTTCTGGTGGATACATTCTTAAGTACATGTATACCATCAGTGCATCTGACCAAGTTAAGTTTCTAACAACGGACTTTATGCCTGTTCGTACAGACTCAACTGTTTCCTCTGCTGCAACTGATGGTAAAATCGAATCACTTGTTGTTACTGGTGGTTCTGGTTATACAGAGGGAACTTACTACGCAGCAGTTTATGGCGACGGTGCAAACCAAGGGACTGCCTCTGGTGCAATCGTAAAGATTGTTGTTGACTCAGACGGTGTTCTGAATGCATTTGGTTTAACAGATGGAACAGACACAACTGTTTATGCAGGTGGTTCTGGATATACATATGGAACTGTAAATCTTGCATCAGGATTTACATTCTCAGATGCAGCCTTGACAAGTGCATCTGCAATCGGTGGTTCTGGTGGTTCCATTCGTGTTGTGATTAGTCCAAAGGGTGGTCACGGTGCAAATGCAGTTGACCAACTTGGTGGTCACTATGTTATGTTGAACACACTCTTTATCGGTGCAGAACGTGATGACCTTCTCACAGGTAACGACTTCAGAAACATTGCAATCGTAGTTGACCCAACAACGTATGGAACTTCCACAGTTGCAACAGATGCAACAATTCGTCAGACCTCTGCACTTAAACTTACAGGTGTAAGTGGAACATTTACTGCTGACGAGAAGATTACTCAGACATCAACTGGTGCTGTTGGTAAAGTTGTAGAGTGGGATTCAGATTTGAGTATTCTATATTATCAACAGGAACGTTATGGTGATTATGGCACAAACTCAACCACTGGTTCATTCGTTGCCTTCTCTGGTGCAAATGCTGTAACTGGTGCTAGTTCATCTGCATCAGGAACACCAGATGCTGATGCAGATAGTGCGGTGACACTCTCTGGTGGAAATACAATCACCTTCACAAACGGATATGCAAATCCAGAACTACAACCCGACAGTGGAGATATCATATATAATGAGAACAGGTCACCTATCTCTCGGGCTACCGACCAGACCGAAGACATCAAAATCATAGTGGAATTCTAATATGGCACAAAAAACTGATCTTAACGCTGCACCTTATTTCGACGACTTCGATAAGGACAAAAATTATGTTCGCACACTCTTTCGGCCTGGTTTCGCAGTTCAGGCAAGAGAACTTACTCAGTTACAGAGTCAGTTGCAGTATCAGATTGAAACACATGGTAGTCATATTTTCAAAGAGGGTGCGTTGGTTGTGCCAGGTATTAATGGCATTAAAGATTATGAATCACTAAAACTTGCAACACAATTTGCTGGAGAAAACGTAGACCCATCAAAATACTATAATGCAACTACACCAGTTATAATCACTGGCGCAACTAGTGGTGTTGAAGCAGAGGTTATTGGTTTTCAAGCTGGAAGTACCACAGAACAACCACTTCTTTTTCTAAACTATACGCGGTCTGGAACGGATAATACAACTGTTAGATTTTCCGATACTGAAAATATTACTGCTAACGTTGCAATTCAACATGATACGATTTCTTATGATGCTGACGTTGCTTCAGCAACTACTTTTACTGCTACTTCTACTGATGCAACGAGTGCAACAGGACCAGCAGCAGTAAAGGGTTCTGCATACTTTACCAAACTAGGCGTTTACTATGTTCGTGGTTTCTTTGTTGGAGTCACTGAACAAGTACTAACACTTGACCCATACAATAGAGAATTTAATGGATTTGTTGGTTTTGATATTACAGAGACACTAGTTACTCCAGAGGATGAATCATCACTTCTAGACAACGCACAGGGTTCTTCAAACTTTGCTGCAAAAGGTGCTCATCGTCTTCAGTTGTCTCTTACTCTTGCTAAAAAAGATACTGCAACGCAACCAAACTTTGTTCAAATTGCACAGATTAAGAATGGTGCAGTTGTTGCAATGGGTAGGGAAACAGAATACTCTGTACTTGCAGAAGAATTTGCCCGCCGTACATTTGATGAGTCTGGTAACTACACTGTTCGTCCATTTCAGTTTAGTGTTGAAGAGTCAGTAACGGTAAATGAGAACACTGGTAGATTTGCCGTTGGTGCAACTACAGATGATGGTAATACTGCAAGTTCAGATTTACTTGCAATCAAGGTTTCTCCCGGCAAAGCTTATATCAATGGTTTTGAACTTGACAAGAATGTTCCAACGTTCAAGGACATCAATAAGGCTCGTGATTTTGAAACTAAGAATGCTGACATCACAGTTTTTGATACTGGTAACTATGCACTTATCACAAATATTTACAACTCACCAGACATCTCAGAAGTAACCAGTGAGGCAACTCCTTTCAAAGAGTGTCAGTTCTATGATACACGAAACTCATCTCGTGGCACCGCAAACGGAACACTGGTTGGTGTAGGACGTTCTCGTTCTATGTCATATCATAGTGGCACGGCGGGTGCAACTTCTTCTAACACAACCTCACAATATAAGTTGTTCTTGTTTGACCTAAGACCATTTACAGTTCTAACTCTAAGTGGTACACCAAGTCCAACACTCACCGCAAACCATACTGATGGTGTTCTTGTTACAGGTGTGACGAGTGGTGCAACTGGTCTTGTATTTGGTGAAGGTACATCAACAACTAATGTCAACCTAACAAACGTTATCGGAACATTCTCTGCTGGTGAAAAGATTACAGCTTCAGACTCATCTGAAACAGATAGTATTGTTGAGGACTCAGGTAACACAGACTTGACAATCTCATCAATCACAACATATTCATTCCAAGACTTCAAACAAATCTTCATGAATGATGCAGATGCTAACCAAGACTTTACTGCTGATATTGTTCTTGATAATGAGTTAACACTTAGTGGTACATATCGTACAGAGACAACTGGTACAGACAACCTCATTGGTGTGTCTGGTTATGACACTAGTGAGGTGAAGGTTGGTGACATTCTAGAAATTCCAACTGGTACTGCTGGTGCAACTGAAGAAAGAGTTGTTGACGGTATTACCTCAACTGCAATCTCATTTACTGCTGCACCATCAACTGACGCAATTACAACCGCAAACGTTATTCGTAAACGTGCTCAGTTAAAAGACGCAGAAAAGAATATTGCACTGTTCAAACCATCAAAGAGAGTTGTAAAAACTCACTTAACAACTGCAAACGGTGGTGCAAGTGATACACAATACACCATTCGCAGACAGTTCGTTGGCACAACAGATGCATCTGGTGTGGTATCCTTTACTGCTGGCACAAACGAAACATTCAATGGTTTCTCAGAAGCTGACTACACATTATCTGTTCTTGACATCGGTAGTGGTGCTACTCATGCAACTGGTGACATTGTAAGTATTGACGGTAATATTACTGGAACGGGCACAGGTACAATTACAATTACTGACTCCGACTTCAATGCATCAAAAGTAAAACTTCTTGCGACCACAACGAAGACTTCTGTAACACAAAAGAATAAAACTGTTCAGTTGATGAAACAGGTAAAAGTAACACCAGGCACAACTGATGCATATGGTACACGACCAACTGATAGAGATATTTCTCTTGGCCGTGCAGACGCATTCAAACTTGTTGCGGTGTTTGACTCAGAAGACACATCAACAGATGCTGTTGCACCAGAACTAACCACAGGTGCAATTACTGGTACATTTACCAGAGGTGAAAAGATTACTGGTGGAACAAGTGGTGCAACAGGTAGAATTATTGACACTTCATCACCATTTAGTTATGTCCTCACATCAGTAACAGACTTTGTTGTGGGTGATGTTATTACAGGTGAATCCTCTGGCGCAACTGCAACAGTGAGTGCAGTGACAGCGGGTGATGTTGTTATCACCTCAGACTTCCTTCTTGATACAGGACAACGTGATAACTTCTATGACATTTCTCGTATCATCAGAAAACCAGGCGTTCCCACACCACAGGGTAGAATCCTTGTAGTTTATGATTATATGGAACATGGTACTGGTGATGTAATGACAGTTGACTCATATACTGATGTTGCAAACCAGATGGATTATGAAGACATTCCATCTTATAATGCATCAAGAGTTGACCCAGATGATCCAGAACCCACAGGTGAGTACCCACTATATGAAACATACGACTTTAGACCAAGAGTTGCTGATATTGCTGGTGCAAGTGCAACACTTTCAACAGTAGACGAAATCACTGGAAACTCTTTTGACTTTACTTCTAGAGCTTATACTGGTACAGGTTCATCATATTCTAACTTTGGTAAACCAGCTTCTAACGTTCAGTCAGACCTTGAGTACTTTTTGTCAAAACGTGCATCTATCTTTTTAGATGACAAAGGCAATATTATTGTAAGAGAAGGGGCGTCTTCTGAAAGACCTCGGTTCCCAACTCCTGTTGATAATGCAATGAAACTTGCAGACCTTTCTTTACCCGCATTTACATTTAAACCACAAGATGTAATTTTGACCAGAGAAAGAACTCAAAGATTTACGATGAGTGATATTGGTAGGATGGAACAAAGACTTACCAATGTTGAAAGAGTTACCACACTTTCATTACTTGAGAAAGATGCACAATCCTTTGAGGTCACTGATGCAAACGGACTAAACAGATTTAAATCTGGTTTTCTTGTTGATGCATTCCGTGGTCATTCTGTTGGTGATACTCGACATCCAGATTATAGAAATTCTATGGACATGAATATTGGTGAGTTACGCCCAGTTCATAAGACAAAGGGTATTGACCTTATTGAACAGGCAACTACTGATACTGCAAGAACAACTGCTGGTTATCAGAAGACAGGTGACCTACTTACACTTCCTTATACAGAAGAAGTTATTTCCGAAAACCCATTTGCAACGACAGTGGAAAGAGTAACACCGTTTTTAACAGCTTCATGGTTTGGTAAAGTTATACTTGACCCAGATCAAGACTCTTGGTTTGAGACAGAGATTGCACCAGAACTTGTTATTAATGTTGATGGTAATTTTGATGCTGTCGAAGCTGCAAACAGAAACCAGTTGGGAACTGTTTGGAATGCATGGCAGGATACATGGAGTGGTCGAATTCGCACAACATGGGAAGAGGTGATACCAACTGGTTGGTGGGACTCCAGCAAACCGCTAGGGCGTCAGGCGCGCACAATAGAAACTGGTACTTCACGAAGAACCGGAACAAGAACGTTTGTTGAAGAATCTGTTGAAAGAGAGAGTCAGGGTTTCAGAACAATTTCTAGAGTTGCAATTCCTGTTGTTCGTGCAAGGAATATTCGTTTCGATGCTGAGGGTTTAAGACCATTTACAAGAGTTTATGTATTCTTCGATAATAGAGATGTAAATGCATATGTCACACCAGATTCAGATTCAACTACAGATTCAACACCCGCTGCAGGAAGTCCAATAATTGTTAAATCCGATAGTAGATGTGGTGGTACATTTGCAATTCCAGACCCAAAAATTTCTGGTAATCCACAGTTCCAAACTGGGGATATTCTGTTTAAGATAACTGCAAGTGCAACTAATGAAAATGATCCAGAAACTTTTGCACAAACAACTTACAGTGCAACTGGTATTCTTGAAACAAGACAAGAAACCATTATTGCAACTCGTAATGGTAGACTTGCAACTGAAAATATTAGTCAAACAAGAGGAACATCGAGGGAAGTAGAAGCTTTCGACCGCTTCGGGGGGGACGATCCAGGCGATGATCCATTGTGTCAGACTTTCATTATTGCTGACGAAGATAAACAGTTCGAGTCAGATTTGGGTGGAAGTAACTCAGACGCTGGTAGATTTGTAACATCTATTGATTTGTTCTTCTCTGCTAAAGATGATACACTTCCAATTACTGTTGAAATTCGTAATGTTGTAAATGGATATCCTGGCCCCAAAGTTCTACCATTTAGTAGGGTCACTCTGTCACCATCTGAAGTTAACGTCTCTGCTGATGGTAAAACTGCAACTAAGTTTACTTTCAAATCTCCAGTTTACCTACAGTCTATGGCGGAGTATTGTTTCGTTGTATTAACAAACACACCAAAATATATTATGTGGATTTCTGATTTAGGAGAAGAGGATTCAGATGGTAATCTTGTTTCTGAACAACCACATATTGGTGTTCTTTTCAAAGGACACAATAACCGTACTTGGGTTGCTTCACCAACACAAGATGCAAAGTTTACTCTTCGTGCCGCTGTTTTTGATACAAGTGCTGCTGGTGCAGTCACTCTCACTAATGACGCAGTACCAACACTTACTCTTGGTAAGAACCCACTAATTATGACGAATGGTAGCACCACTCTAAAGGTAAATCACTTTGATAATCAGATGCACTCTACATCAAACAATGTCACAATTAGTGGTGTGGTATCTGGTGCAGAGACTACACTGAATGGTGCAATTGCCGATGATGCAACTGCAATCACACTAACCTCTGGTACAAACTTTGATGATACCACAGGTAAGTATGCACCAACTGCATCTGGTAGTATCTACTACATTAAGATTGGTGATGAGATTATTTCTTACACCTCAATCACAGGTAACAATATTACTGGTGCAACAAGAGGTGTTGGTGGAACAACTGCTGTAGCCCACGCAAATGGTGAATCAGTAGAATTGTACATGTTACACAAAGTTCCATTTACAGAAATCAATACGACACACACTGCGATTGCAAATCCATCTACGGATTACTACACAGTTTCTCTTTCAACAACACCAGTTGTTGCAAGTGGTGGTGACTCTACATTTGGTGGAAGTTCTGTTACTGCAACAGAAAATGCAATGTATGATGTCAGTAGTACAGTTATTGGAACTCTCATTCCACCAGAGTGTGATATTGTTTCAAAGATTAGACCTACCACCGCAACAAGTGCCAGTGGTTCTCAATCATCATTCACACTGTCTACTCTTGCTAATGCAGAGACAGTTCCGTTAAATGATAACTACTACTATGAAGAACCATATATGGTTGCTTCAGAGATTAACGAGACAAACGAAATGTCTGGTGATAAGTCTTTGATTATGCCATTGACACTCTCTTCAACAAACTCTCAGGTTTCTCCTGTTATTGACTTAAAGAGAATGACGTTCTTGGCCATTACAAACAGAATCAATGAGATTGACTCATCTGCTGATGTATTCCCAGCATCAATCTTTGATCCAATGACAGACCCCTCTGGTGATGACCATGATGCAATTTATATAACAAAACGTGCAACACTAGAAAACCCCGCAACATCACTCAGAGTTATCTTTGATGCAAACAGAGAAGACACTGCTGATATCAAGGTTCTCTATAAAATTCTGAGAACTGATGATGCAAATGACTTTGATGAACTAGACTTTAGGTTCTTTAATGATGATGGAACTGTTGCCGGTTCTGGTGGACCAGATGAAACTGTGTCTCCATCACTTGGTATTAATGAGTTTAGCGAGTATGAGTATACTGCGGGTGTGACAGACGATGGTATTGGTACACCACTTGATGAGTTCATTGCCTTCCAGATTAAGATTGTAATGCGGGCAACAAACTCTGCAAGACCACCAAGGATTAAAGACCTCAGAGTTCTAGCACTGGCGACATAAGATGAGAATACAAGTTGAAGGTCATAGTGATTTGGTTCGTGATGAAAAATCAAATGCAATTGTGAACACAAATAAGTCTGCATACCTCATTGCAAAGAAGCGTGCAGAGGAGGCTCAAAGACAACGTGATGAAATTCGTCAGACTACAAGAGAACTAAATAGTCTGAAATCAGAAATGCATGAAATTAAAAACATGTTATTGAAACTGGTAGAGGATAAGTAAATGGCAACAGTAACAGCAACAGAACTTTCGCTTGATGGAACATTTGAGAGTTGGAAAGAACAGTTTAATGTTCTCAGATCAGATATCCAAGCACTCACTCTTGCATCACTAGGTTTCTCTGATGGTGTTGTTTTTGAAGGTGCGACGGATGATGCTTTCGAAACCACTCTTCAAGTTGTTGACCCAACAGCAGATAGAACTGTTTTGTTACCTGATGCAAGCACCACACTAATCGGTGCATCAACAACAGATACACTCACAAACAAAACAATTAGTGGTGCATCTAATACTCTAAGCAATATCGGCAACTCTGCTCTAACAAACAGTGGTATTACATTTGGTGCAAGTGGTGGAACATCAACCTCTGCATCACTTGGTGGTACAGTTACTTTTGCTGGTA
>Ga0255772_10006885_pt1 | contig 10259 bp, 7 predicted proteins | sample 071ome_34_FD_179970 | JGI IMG/M metagenome (GOLD analysis project Ga0255772, IMG submission 179970) | Coastal salt marsh microbial communities from the Groves Creek Marsh, Skidaway Island, Georgia - 071411BT metaG (version 2) | ecosystem: Environmental > Aquatic > Marine > Intertidal zone > Salt... | reverse complement strand
CTGTTGCATTGCTTAAATTGATTTCTCCAGTAAATGTTTTTACACCAGCAATAGTCTGATCACCGCTGGTTCTTACAACTGTGCTGTCAACTGCAACGTTGTCTGCATTTACAGTGATGCCATCGCCTGCACCTATATTAAGTGTTCTAGTAGCAACAATGTTGCCGCCACCTGTTAAACCTGCACCTGCAATAATGTCAACACTGCTGTGATCAATGTGTTCGTTTGCAACAAAACCATCTAAACTGTCGTGTTGTATTTCACTCTCTACAGCCTGAAATGCACCAGTTGCACTGTCATAATCAACACCGTTGCTTGCACTAAAATGTGCTCTTACTTCACTTGCACTTGGTCCTGTATATGTAAACACACCAGTACCACTGTTATAACTAAAGGAACCGTCACCACCAGCATCAACATGGCTTACATTGGCTCTTACTGCTGTAACAAAATCATTGACTTGTCCAGAACTTATGTTTGCAGATTGTACACTTGCGGCTGTTAAACGACCTTTTTCATCTACACTAAATGTGGTTGTGTAACTTGCATTACCATATGTACCGGCATTTACTGTGGTATCACCTAAATCAATTGCAACTACTGCTGTTTCAGAACCACTGCCTGTAACAACTAAATTACCAGAGCCTGCATCTGCCAACGTTGAAATGTATGAACCAGTTGTATCTATACCGAGGGTTACAGCATTAGCAGATATAGTAGTATTCATTGTTGGTGACCAACCACCGTTAGCATTTAAGCCAAAACCTATGCTACCTGTAACATCGCCTGAGAGACTTAGAGTCACATCTGTGGTTAAACTATCTGCTTTATTTGATGTGCCTGTGAATCTAGTACCTGTAAATGTAGTACCGTTAAATGTTGTACCATTGAATGTTGTACCATTGAATGTAGTTGCATTAGAATTATTTGTAGCAACAATGTTGTTTGCACTAAAATCTGTGCTTACATCAACTGTACCTAAAAAATTTGTGCCAATTGCAGAACTGTTTGCTAATCCAACTGTTAAACTTGAACCGTTCCATGTTAGCCTTGCACCTGCAGAACCAAACTGGTAATATGAACTAGATGCATTATCGTTATAATCTATGACATAACCATCTGCTGAGTTTTCAACTACTGTGTCGCTCAATAATGTAGTTGTTCCTGTTACGGTAAGATTTCCGTCAATAACAGCATCTCCAGTAACATGAATATTACTATTGCCAACAACTTCTAGGTTGCCGTTTAAGTATAAACTACCGTCTGGATTAAATCTTGATTGTTTTGTCATTTAAATGTCCTACTCAGCATAATTGCATTTACATGTATTTATCATTTTGAACAAAATGTCAAAAAAAAGCACTTCCCGGAGGAAGTGCTTAATTTTTTTAATAAGATTAAATCTTACTGGAATGCTACGTTTGCTAAAGTGATAGCGTCAACATAGTCTGCCGCATTACCAAGAGATGAAGCAGTGTTTGTAAGTTCAATATAACCATATCTGGTCATGAAACTTACCACTGGTTCAAATGTAGCAGGATCCATAACTGGACCTGTGCTCATCAATGGAATGTATGGGCAATAGAATGCTGGTGCATCAGTTTCGCTTGAGCCTTTGTATCCAACAAGAACTTTAGTACCGTCAGCCGCATATGAGTCAACGAACACTTTGATAGTACCGTTAAGAGTACCAGCAAGTTTTGTGTTTGTTGGAGCGTCGAAAGAACCTTCTGTTGTTCTTGCAAATGTTGAAGTTGTAGCAGATTGTAGAATAGTAAGAGCTTCTGGTGAAACTACGATGTAGTTACCTGCGCCTCTTCTTGTTCTAGCCGCGATTCTGTTAGCACTTCTGTTGATTTCGATTGCTAAAAGAGCATGTCTATCACCAACGAAAGTTGGAGTGTAGTCACTGCTGATTGTGCCGAAGTCAAGAGTTGTACCTGCGCCTGCTAAAGATCTTAATGAACCGATAATTTCTTGGTCGATTTCAACTACGATCTCTTGTGCAAGTGCTTGCATGATTTCTGCTTCTACATCAAGACCGTGCATTGCTTCAGCGTCTTGTGCCGCTTCGAATGTCCATCTTGCTGATAAACGTCTTGTTTTTGCTTCAACTGTTTGCTTCAAGATTTGAATACTCATTTTCTTACCTGGAGTACCTTCTGCTGTTGCAGTTGCATCTGGGCTACCTGAGTATGCTGTAGCAATCTTGAATGGGCTTAAAGCCTCATCACCTGGGTTCACGCCACTTGCAGATTCTGCGTAACGTGTTCTCAAAGTGTGAATTTGTCCTACTGGACCAGTCATTGGCTGAACGCCAACTAGTTCGTTTGCGATCACTGAAGGCATAACCCTTCTGATCAAAGGTAACATCACCTTGTTAAGTGTTGCAACGTTGCCAGCCTGTGTAGCACCGCTTGATGCGGATTCCTGAAGATATCTTTTTGTATTTTCGAGGACTACGTCTAAAGTGCTCTTTCTAGAACCATTTAGACCTTCAAGAAGTGCGTCCTTAGTTGCTGACCAATTGCTTTCAAATAATTCTGCCATCTTTATTCTCCTAATTTGAAAGTCCGGCTAATTTACGGATTTGGTTGATTTCAACCACGTCCTGTTCATCTTCAGATGAAGGCTGAACGTTTTTATTACCAGTGTGTTCTTGTCTCACTGATTCTGTCAATGGTTTTCTTTCCTCTCTAGTAACAGACTCGCCATCTAATACAGATGGGAGGTACTTGTTGAATTGCTTCTCTAAGTTTTCTGTCTTAACACTTTCGAGTAAATCAACCATCAATTCTTTTTTTGCTTTTGATAAAGGTTTGAGTAACTCATCAAGTTTTTCCTTACGGTCCATCTTGTCTTTTGCAACTCTTAATTTGCTTTCTGTAAGTTTCACTGCTTCTGCATTTGCTTCTGCTTGTGCTTTACTTTCTGCTAATTCTTTCTTTACATCAGCGACTTGTTTTTGCAAATCTTTTACTTCTGAGCTTTCGTTCAAGTAACTTGATCTATACTCATTGGCAAATGATTCAAATATTCTACGACCAAAATCGTTTTCTCTTGCGGCTGTGATATCGTCTTTAAATTGTGCAACATTCTCTTTTACAATTTTGTTGACAACTGTTTCAACTTTGTCAGCGGCTCTTTGAATAAAGTCTTTCTTAGATTCAGCAAGTTGTTTCTTACCTTCTCTGATCATTTTGACTTTTTGTTCAACTAGCTCTTGCTTGTCTGAATGGAACTCTTTTAATTCTGTTGCTAATTGCTCAACAACAAAATCGTCTAACTTCTCAACATGTGATTTCACATTTGATCTATCAGCTCTGAGCTCTTGTACTTCTTTAGCAAGTTGTTCTGCTACAAACTTTTCAAGTTTTTTAGCATGTTCGCTAACAGCCTTTTTGTAAGCAACTCTTTCTTCAGCAACTGCTTTTTTATCTTCTGCAAGTTCTGCAATTTCTGCTTCTACTCGCTGTTTGATAAAACCGTCAACTGCTTCAACAATTAAGCCTTTGTCATGCTCATATCTTTGAGCAAACTCTTCTCTTAATTCTGCTGTAAGTTCCTCACGGGCTTCGGCAAGACGACTTTCCCAGGCCTCAACGATACTGGAACGAACTTCTTCGTTTATATCGTTTGACTCGATCAGGTCTTCAAAATTTACTGCCATAGTAGTCTCCTACCTCAATTTTAGCTCGTTTATAAATGAAACGATTGATTTAGTTAAGTGCTTTTCTGCACTTAGGTTACCGTGTGTATAGTCTTTGGCGATATCATGTATAATGCTACCACCTCTCATATTAAATAAAGACTCGTAAATAGTCTTTGGATACGCATCTGGTGCACTAGGCTGTGCAACAATATCTACAGTAACAATATCAAAATCAGACACACGACCTGATTCATTTACGTTACCGCTACCTCTACTGCTAACACCTAATTTTGCACCTGCTTTTAACAAAGCCTTTGCAATATTACCCATTGGCGTATCAATTATTTTCAACTTCCCTAGACCGTTAGAGCCATCACATTGCATTTCTGTAATGATATGGCTCACTCTGTCTAGATTGATTTGAAGTTCTTCTGGATGATCTAACTCACCCATTACTGTTTCACCTTTTGATAATCTTGATGTAACATTTTCCACAGCACGTTGAATTTCATCTTTGGGATATACTCTACCATTTTGGTTTTTTACATCACCTTGAATGAATAATCCTTGCATGAACAAGTCTTTCCCGTCGTTAGATTCGAGTAACTCGATTCTACTCTGTTCTGGACTCATGTATTCATATAACTTACGCACTGTTTTTTTTACCTCACATTAAGCCTTTTTAGGCTCTACTTTGATATTATCTGTTGGTGTGTGGTCTTTTGCTGATTCGCCTTTAACGCCTTCGCTACCGTCTTTTGCTTTCACAGGCGCACCTGCTCCGTCAACTCTAGTATGCTTAGGTGCTTTAGTGAATGGTGATTCATTGTTGTCTGCGTCGCCACCTTTTGGTTCTGCAACGTTATCAGATAACTTAGTTGCTTCTTCAACAACTTCGTCTTCTTCATCAACAACTTCTTCATCTAAGTCGTATTCGACGCTTTCTTCTTCCATTTCTGGTTCCATGTCACCAAATTCTGGTTCCATTTCCGCATCCATTTCTGCTTCTTCGCCGTCTTCGCCTTCTTCTTCACCTGCTAATAGTTTTTCGAATTCAGCTCTTAAATCTTCAAGTTCATCTTCTAAAGAATCAACTTTGTCTTCAAGATCTTCTTCACCTTCGCTTTCGTCTTCGTCTTCGCCTTCTTCGCCGATTTCGTCGCTTTCGATATCATCGTCTGCTTCTTCAACGTCGGAAACAAAGTCTTGCTCTGGGTCTGAATGATCTACGAATTCTTCAACAGCATCTTCTTCAACAGCCTCTTCTTCCGATTCTTCTGCTTCTTCTACTGCTTCTTCTTCTGATTCTTCTTCAGCAACTACTTCATCTTCGTCTAAGATACGCTCGTACTCTGCTCGAGCTGTCTCTACGACGTATTCGTGTAGTAGCTCTTCGGCACGCTCGTTATCTTCCGCAAGTAGTAATTCTAGAACTTGTTCTAATTTACTGCGATCTGACATTATGAGCTCCTATTTTATAGAATAATTTGTTGTTGTACACTCGTACAACTACATCTTAATGTAACAATACTTATAAAAGTGGTGTTTTTTTAGGCGCAAATAGGCAAAAAACAGCCTATTTTGCTAGAAATGTTTGTAGATTATAGTATTTGTACTATATGTTTGTATGATTATGTTATTATTTAGTTTTGTTTTTTTTATAAAATATACTCTTTTAATTGCTTAAAAGTGGTATTTGCATATTCTATGTGTGATTCTTCTGGTAGATGATGATCATAGTTAGGGCCTGGACTGTCTTCCCATTTACCATATATTCTGTCTACCACATCTAAGTATTCTGAAATTCCTCTACGTTGCATGTTTTGCTGTGGAATATCCCATTGTGTTTCCTGCTCTGCATAAGAACTTTCCACAGAACTTTTAAGGTCATAACACTCTGCCCAATCAAATGTATTAGGAGAAAAAATAAATTTTTTGCCCTTATTTTGCAGTTTATAAAGAACATAAGTCAATATCATTTGTTGTTTATGTCTTTCTAAATCAGCATCAAAATGATATAAAAACCATTTTTTAAATACATCATAACTGTTTTTTGTGAACACTTTTTCATAACGTTGTAACAGTCTATGGTCTTCAAAAGATTTATCAACTGAGTCATCTAACACGCCTCCGAAACTGTCTACGAATATTGTGGGGTCATATCCTTTACCAAATCCAGGTGCTGTTTGGTGCGTAAATTTTTCAGATACAACATGATCGTGATCCACATTGTCAAAACCTTTTGTAGGATCGTAGCGGTTAGAATTTAATAGTTTAAACTCTCCCCTAGTTACTGTGGTGGCATTTATGATGAATAAGTCTGGGTTATAGTGTTCTAGTGCATACTCTACTTGCAGTGCTATACCAAAATTACTACAACCGGGTTTGGCTATGTTCACATAGTCATAACCCAACATGTTTGAAAGGTGTTTTCCAAATTCAATATCAGGGTGTTTGGGATCGCGGCATGACCAACTGCAACCGCATACTGCTAACAGCATTAGAAGCCGCCAGTGTCTGCCTGGGCTTGTTTTGCGTACATAAGAGATGCAAACTTTTTCTGCTCAATAGTTTCAGATTTTTTAATCTCTCTGTATTTTCTAAGTTTGTTTAGAGTTTCCAATGTGAGTTTTGTTTTTCTTACATCATCGATTGATCTGCTTGCTGATCTATCTTTTTCTGGATTGTAAAATTCATCTAATCTCATGTTAAACTCCTTGGGTACCAGTGCCTGCATCTGGTGCCATCATATCTACATCAGGTGTTGTTATATCATCTTCTGGCATTGGCATATCTTCTACAGGTGCATCAATATCTAAATCTGCACTAGGGCCAGGTCTAACACCCACGTTCCTCAGATTAATATCTTGTTCATCTGAAGTATTGTATTTATTTTCCATTTTCCAATAATACTCGTTATCTTTCATTTCTTCTTCAGTTAAACCCAAATACTTTTTAAGTTTAAATTGTTGTGAAAGATAAGGTACTGCTTCTAGACTGGTAAACAATGTTGCTCGTTGTGTGTCTAAATCTAGTTCTCTGTAAGAACTAAAGTTTTGTGGTTTGGTAAATTCTAAATTAAATGTAGCATTGTCAATTTCAATACCTTTGTAATTCAAGAACATTTTAAATTCTCTATCCAAATTTCTAATAATTTGTTTTTGCAATCTTTCACAGTATTTTGCAAATTGATATTCTTGAATATATGCTACACCCACCTTACCATCATTGTATTGTGCTGTGCCATCATCTGGGCCAGTAGGTAAGTAAGAACTTGGAATTCTTAATCCTCTTACCAATTTGTTATTGAAATATCTCAAGTCATCAATTTGACCTAAGTTTTCACCGCCTGGTAGTGTATCAACTTTAGAACCTCTACCGTCTGCTGTTTGAGCAAAGAAATAATCTTCCAACATGCTCATTGGATTGTATGCCGCATCTGCTACATTGCCGCCGTCTTTGTTTTTGTTAGGAACACGTTTTTGTTGTACTTCGTACTTAACACGTTCTAAGTATTGTTGTGCTTTGTGCGGTGGCATGTTACCCACATCAATAAAGAACACACGTCTTTCAGGTGCTCTGTGAACCCTGTATATAATAATACTATCTTCTAATAGTTCCTTTTGTTTGAATACTTTGAATATTGGTTCTAATATACTGATACCAAAGGGCCAGTTGTGATCCATGCCTTCTGTTAAACTGATATGCACCACATGTTGAGCATCAACTGGTGTACCATATGTAGCACCATCGCCTTGAGTATTAGTCTGATAATTTCCTACTGTTGGGCCTACTGGTGAATACATACCAGTTAAACCTTGACCAGAGCCATATGGTCTGGCATGTATTGGTGCAGTGTTTGTGGCAACTAACTGTTCAAAGTTAGCATCAAGATTTTTGATAAAATATGTTTCAATTTTTTTGCCTTCGCTTTCGTTTACAACAACTTTTTCTATGTTGGCTGGATCTACCCAGTATAATTTATAAGTTTCTGGATCTCTAATAAAAAACTGATCGCCGTATTTTAATGTACTTCTAATCAATTTAAAAGTACGTCTTCTCAAATCGTTTAACTTGTTCCATTGTGTTAGTGATTTGCTGAGAATGCTCATTTCAGTTTCACTTGGATCTTCGTTAAACTTCAACACAAAAGGTAATTCTGTGTAATCATCGTCTTGGCTACAAAATTCTGCTAATATATCCAATGCCGCATTAATTTCTAGATCATTATCCATTTGATCATACTGAATATAACGCATAAGTCTATTAGGACTTCCTGCATATACCTCAGGTAACCAACTGCTATATCTGGTATGTGCGGTGCTGTATCCGTCTAGATTTTCACCCGAAACATTTACAGGTAAACCGCTGTTAGATGAATTAAAATATTTTCGCCAAGTTGCCATAAGTTTCCTTTGTCTTGCTTATATTTATCACTTATTGGAAATTATAGAAAAAATTTTTGATTACAGTTCTAAGTCACCAGTTGTTCTAGTAAGTTTTTTGATTAGTCTATTTGTTTCTTGTTGTTGCTTGATCATTTCTGCAATATTACTGCTCATATTCATTGCTTGATCTTGTTGTTGTGCTTCTTTGGCTTTAGGTTGTTGTGGTCCAACAAAGTTTGCCATGTCTTCTCTTGTGCCGACATCGCCTTCTAGTGCTGGAGAACTGTTACCTACCACAGGAACAACGCCAGGATTGATGTTTGAATTTGCTGTTGCCATGCCAGCAGTAGCCTCTCGTCTGCTGTTGCCAATTCTTCTAAGATCATCGAATCTTCGTTGTTGTCGTTGTGTGATTATTTTACTTTGAATATTACCAGAACCTGGACCAGGTATTTCTGCACCAGCTCTTGCTCGTTGTGTTCCTTCTTGAGCAGGTTGCTCTTGTGTTGCTTTTGCTCCTGGTGTTACAGCATTTACCAGTGCCAATTTGGCAATAGCACCAAAATTAATACTGTTAAGTGCTTCTGTTAAAACATATATGCCATCTGCTATCAGTGAAAACTGCTTTCCTATTGCGGCGCCATCTATGTTTACCAACGAGTCTTCAAATGTGTCTAATGTTTCGTCAAACCTACGCATTTCCTTTGACATCAACACAATCCATTTTGCATTTTGACCAATTTCTGCTAATTTATCAAAAGGAGATTTGGCTCCAAACAAACTGCCTAAGCCGTCTATTAATCCGCTTATTAATCCGCCTGCACTTAAAGCAACTAAACCGGCACTTAAACTTAATAATGCTGGAGCGGCTAACAACAAGTTTGCCCAATTAACTCCTGCTAATTCTTTCATTCCTATAGCCAATTCAAATGTTGGTCTAGCGGCTAGGGCCGCACCTAATGCAAACGGCATCAATGCAACACCCATCAAACTTAGTGCAACACCTGTTAACATCATACCAGGAAGTAAAGGCAACATCAATGTGAATGCGGCACCAAACCCTAATATATTTTTTGCCACATCTAGGATAGGCACATCTGCTAATGCTGTGAACCCTGCAGATATGCTTTCTATAGCACCGCCTAATAGATTAGCGGCTATGGCAAATGGTATAATAGCAACACCCAATGCGGCTATTGCGGCGGCACCCATTAACATTAATGGTAAGAATGATCCCATTGCTGCCGCGGCTACACCTAATGTTATAAGTCCGGCAGCCAACACACCAATTGTGTCTATGCCAACGTCTTTCATTATTTGTAAGCCTGTGGCTAAAGGAATAACTGATGTGCCTAAAATAAATATCGCCGCGGCGCCTTTGATCATTGCTGATGATCCTTTGCCTAAGAATTGTGCCAATGTGGCTAAACCTGCCATAGCGGCTGTGCCTGTGACCACCGACATAAAGTCTACATCGTTAAATTTCTTAAGTCCTATTGCTGTGAGTGTAACCGCACCTGCTAATAATGTTAAACTGGCGGCACCTTTTACAACTTTGGTATCACCAAACTTGGCAACACCATCAGCAATACTTTTTAAGAATCCTCCTGTTGAACCTCCTTTGGTCATAGACCCCTGAAGTTTTTCGGTCATCTTAGCACCGTCTGATTGGAAACTTTTTAATTTATCTGCAACTTTTTGTCCTATAGGACTGCTTTGCATTTTTTGAGATATACCGCCTGCTTTGTCTTTGATAAATCCTGCGGCTTTGCCCATAAATGCTTGTGTGGCTTTTCCGCCTTTGCTGTCAAATATGCTCTTGGCAAATCCGAGTGCAGTTTCACCTACTTTTTTAGCAAGTTCTGAACCTTTACTGAACAATGCAGTGGTGAATGTTTGTAACTGAGGTAACACATACATTGCAAATGCAGTTTTAGCCGCTGATGCCGCAAACAATGCTCCAGCAAAACCCATTATGCCCAGTACTAGATATTTTATAATAGCACCAGCGGCTTTGCCTAACAAAGCACTGATAACTCCACCAATGCCTCCTTCCTTAAATTCGTCTCTGAGGAATGTGGCAATGTCTTTTAAACCTTCCATCATAGTTTTGATCACTGGCAATGCACGGTCTACAAGACCTTTAACCATTTTACCTGCATTTTGAGCACCTTTACCAACATCGTCTGTGGCAATCCCAAACACACTCATGATGTCTT
>Ga0255772_10006883_pt1 | contig 10261 bp, 10 predicted proteins | sample 071ome_34_FD_179970 | JGI IMG/M metagenome (GOLD analysis project Ga0255772, IMG submission 179970) | Coastal salt marsh microbial communities from the Groves Creek Marsh, Skidaway Island, Georgia - 071411BT metaG (version 2) | ecosystem: Environmental > Aquatic > Marine > Intertidal zone >... | reverse complement strand
AGCTACAGGTGGCAGCTGAGTGGGTCCACTTTCAACAGAGAGCCAGACTTAGTGAGCCAGATCCTAAAAGAATTTTCAGTTGGTGTGAAACCAGCCCACTGACTCGCAGTAGAAATACCAACGCCAGTGAATGGCTTTCTTCGCTGGCACCACAAAATACGCTTCTTTCCTCCTACCCGATCCTTTTCGAAAATCAAATTTGCTGCTATGTCCTATCATTTCCGTCGACTTCTCTAGCAGCAGAGAAAGCACTTCTCTCCACCAGAAATCTCCTGAGCCTAAAATTTGCTTTTGGAAAAAGCAGATTATCGACTCATCCTTCTCCCAGCACAAATATCCTCGTTGATTCTGCAAAATAGTGATTTAATTCATTGCCCCAAATATAGTGCGTTGTCTGCAGGCAGATTCATTCAATAATGAAAAATTAAGTCAGAACAGAATCATCATTAATTTTGATTTAAATTAATTTGTAGTTGATTATTTTGAATAAAATTATCTCATCATTTAAATATATTAAAAAAAATTTAATTTTTGCATCCATTATTTTTATAGTTTTTAATGGATCTGATTATTTTTATAGTTTGATAGATGAAAGATATAAATTTTTACCAGATATAAATTATTTATTTGGAGTTTATTTTCTTTTTTTTATTTCCTCATTTTGCAAATCAACTGTAGGGTTATTTTTTTTCTTATCATATATTACGTTTAGCTCGTTTTTACAGTATACTCATATAGGTTATTTTGGTACTCTTATTGAGCCTAATGAATATTTTTTGTTTTTCAATCAATTGCATGAAATAACAAATAGTATTCAAGATTGGGGGAAAGTTATTGTATATCCATTTTTTGTTTTATCATTTTGTGTATTTATAAAATTAATAATTTATAAAAAACTAAATGAAAAGAGGTGTCAATCTCATATCTTAACAGTAGTTTTTTTACTAATTTTAATTTATGGTCCGTATAAAATTATTGTGTTCAATGATTCATTTGGAAGAAGAGCTGACGCAAACGCTTCAACATTCTATAATAGTTATTCAACACTTAGTTATTTTTTCGTGAACTTGTTGCCAAAAATTATCTTTGATCAGCAATTGGCTGGTGAGATAAGACCGTCTCCTGTTCCAAAAAGGAATCCTTCAGAACCTGTAATTTTTGTAATAGGTGAAAGTCTAAGTTTTCGGCACATGTCACTCTTTGGATATTCAAAAAAGACTACACCATTCCTTGATTCATTACACAAAGATCAGAAAATTATTGCCCGGAAAGCAATTAGCTGTGGCGTAAGTACAGATGTGGCAATTCCAATGCTTGTGCACCAGTCATGTGGAATAGATGTTATGCCTCAGATTATTTCTGGGAATTCCTGTTTAATGAAATTAGCAAATAAAAATGGCTATCAGGTAAGCTTTTTTACTTCTCAATCAGGCCAAGAATTAAAAGGAATTTATAATTATCTGTGCCCTGGATCTATTCATGATTATCAAGATGGTAGTTCACAAAGTCAGAATTATGATGCAAATGCAAATGATTTGAAACTGATCCCCCTTGTCGAAAATCTTGATTGGAGTCAGAAAAACAAATTCGTGGTGTTGCAAATGCGTTCGGCTCATTCTCCATATGATGAGAATTATCCAAGTGAACTAGAGATCTTCAGGGAGAAATCTGAGGAAACATGGGAGGAAAAAAGAATTAGGACTTATGATAACTCAGTCCATTTAATTGATTTTTTTATCAAAGAGTTGATTTCAGTTCTAGAAGAGAAAATCCAAGGTAAGTATCATTTAGTGTTTATTCCTGATCATGGGCAATCTGTTGGAGAAAATGGTAGATTTGGACACCTTCAACTTGTTAAAGAACAATATCAAATACCATTTTTTTACTATTCAAATTCTGAAATTGCAGCGCCAGTTGCTAAATTACAGTTGAGAGAGTGGTACTCAATGAAGGAAGTCAGTCGCCTTGTCGCTTATCTCTTGGGATACTTTGAGGATTGGGAAGAAAATCCCGAAGAAATAATGGTTTTAGGGACTGATATTGAGGGACATGCAGGTTATTTGAAGTTGAATTTTGAAAATGGAGCTTTTGTTGAGTCCTATCGCTATTGAAATACTTTGGATAGTAGAACAAAGTGTTTTTTGCCACATCCTAATTCCTCGTACCAAAACTCTGTCATTATGGTGATGGAGCTTTGGTACTATCTTAATTTCTACAGACCAAATTCCTAGGGAAGTTCTGCAATTTTAAGAACTTGCGAACACTCCACCCTGCATGGAGGATTCCATTTTCATGGGCATTTCCGTAGCTGCTTGCGCCCGGATCTCAGCAATACGCTGTTGTGCTGCCGTCGCGGTCTCTTCGCTATCGTAGGTAGTGATTACTGCAAAGCTCAATTCTCCTGTCTGCACCATCTTGACAGAAGATGCTCCCATGGACATCACCAGAGGGACATACTTCTCACGCGCTAGAGTTTCCATTTCATCGCTCCATTCCGTTGCATTCCAAAGTGAAATTGTAACGTAGGACATTGTGCTCTCCTTCTCCGTGTAGTGTTCTCAGAATAAACCATCGACATCAACATTCAGATAGCCTCAATTCATTTTCTAGATTGGGGTCGAACCCTTTCCAGAGAACTCCTCTTGCTGATCATCAGACCTTTTTAAGCTGACTATCAAGAAGACTTCTTCCTACCATTGAGTCAATAGAAATCAAGTTTCTTCGGCAAATGAGCTGTTCTTTTTTGGCAAAGCAGCACTTTGGAAATCGTTTAAGCAGATGCTTTTTCATAAAGCCAGAAGGATCCACGGAAAAACCATGCCGGATGCTTTAAAATTTTTTGCAGGGGCCTGTCATGAAATTCACGAATATTGTGCAAATTTGATCAAGGTCAAATTTTTTAATCTCAAAAATATTTATGCTTAATTTTAAAGATCCGAGTCTCTGTAAAAAAGGCATTTTTATGTAGATGCCTTAATAACCATATAGGAGCACTTATGGAACTTAATAATATTACTATAAATCAGCGTCTTCTAGACCAGCAAGAACGGAGATTCTTGGAGTCAGACCTTCAGGCTTATACTGAAACGGTGGAATGTCCAAAATTATCAAAAAGTGAGAACAGGGCTTCATGGCTGAAGAAATTTGTTGAAGGCTACAATCACTGGAATGGACGTCTCTACCGACATAACCGTTACCCTCTACATTCCTACTTTGTGATTGATGGGACTCACCAAAACAAAGCATGATGTAGCAAATCTTTTGAGTCCAACTCAGTTGAGTACCGGTCATTTGGCTAAATTGATGACAGGCCCTTATTAATCTTGGCAAAATTCTGGCAGTTTTTTGAGTCTCATAATGTGGACATCCCGCCCCTTAATATTGATGGCCCCCTGTTGGTTGAGTTCGGTGAAACAACGAGAAAGGGTCTCAGGCGTTGTTCCCAGTAATTTTGCTAATTCTGCTTTAGGCATAGGCAATTTCCAGTGATTAGCTTTTCGAGATTCGTATTGTCCCAACAGAAAACGAGCCAAGCGATGAAGTGGTGGATGAGCGCTCTGATATTCAATCCGCTGCATTAAGCTTTCATTGTATTCTGCCATCAACTCCATCATACGCATTGAAAGAACAGGTAATTTTTCAATCAATACCAATAGATCCTCCCGGCTCATAGAAGCATAGTGGCTGGCTCGCAAGGTCCAAGCAGAAGCTTGGTAAGGAGTGTCCAAAATCACAGAAGATATGCCAAAAACGCTTCCTGGACACATTAACTGAAGTACTACCTCACGCCCATCAGCCATGTATTGAACCCACTTCAACTGCCCCGCTAGTAGTAAGTAAAGACGAACTGGGCTCTGACCCTGCTCCAACAGAATTTTCTGCTTAGGGGCTTTGCTTACCACAAATTTTTCTTCCACCCAGTTCAGTTCTTCCTCTGAGAGATCCCCAAAGATTCTGTTGTGCTTCATCGCTGTCTTCACATCAGCAAAAGCCACTCCACTGCTTTGACAGGAACAGATTCCCGGAATGATACGATAGCAACTCATGTTGGTTCCTTGCTAACAGGAAATACCAAAAATTTAAATGCTTTGATTCATACTTTGCCAAAGGCCTAGTTTGCAGAAATTGAAAGTCAATTGGCAGACTTTACCTCTGGTTTACGCTTAGTGCGTGCGTATTTCAAAACACTATATCTCATTGATACTTTCATTTTATTGATGGCGATCAATTTTTTTTCGATGAATGCATTGTAATTTTAAAATTCATCCTTCACTTCCTTACCTTATTTATGTGGGCTGGCAATGTATTCTAGAACAAAACTCACGAGCATCCACTTGCTGGTAATCAGCATCACTATACTTTTCTTCCGCACCGATCTTACCCTCGCAGAACAACGTCTCCAGGTTCAACTAAGCTACGCTCCCAATGTTTCTGCACCCTTGCAGCGAAATCCCTCCAAAGTGCGTGTTGATCTGGAGACTAAGGAAGTAACTGCACGACTTGCCGATGGAGTCGATTACAACTTCTGGACTTTTGGTGGAACGGTTCCTGGTCCAATGATTCGAATCATGGAGGGCGATGAGGTTGAATTTCACCTCAGTAACCATCCTTTCAGCAAAATGCCACACAACATTGACCTCCATGCTGTCACGGGCCCTGGTGGAGGTGCGGCCTCTTCGCTAACAGCTCCCGGACACACTTCCACGTTTTCTTTCAAGGCTCTGAATGCGGGTCTGTACGTCTATCACTGTGCAACAGCACCGGTCGGGATGCACATTGCCAATGGCATGTACGGCCTGATTCTGGTCGAACCAGAGGGTGGGCTTCCTCCCGTAGACCGAGAATTCTACGTAATGCAGAGTGATTTCTACACGAAGGGGGAGTATGGCGAGGAGGGCTTTCAGCCCTTCTCCATGGAGAAGGCGATTGATGAAGACGCCGACTACGTTGTCTTCAACGGTTCAGTTGGAGCAATGGTGGGCGACCGTGCGGTGCGGGCCAAGGTTGGTGAGACCATCCGGCTCTACGTGGGCAACGGGGGCCCCAACCTCGTTTCTTCCTTCCACGTTATCGGAGAAATTTTTGATACTGTGTACACCGAAGGAGGAACGCTTCCCAATCAGCAAAACGTCCAATCGACCCTGATCCCAGCAGGAGGATCAGCAATCGTCGAGTTCAAGGTAGAGGTGCCTGGAACCCTAATTTTGGTAGACCATTCGATTTTCCGTGCATTTAACAAGGGGGCTCTGGGAATGATCAACGTCGAGGGGCCGGACAACTCACTGGTCTATTCTGGTAAGCAGGCAGATAGGATCTACCTGCCAGAGGGAGGCGCCATTCAGGAAGTAGCTGTAGCAAACGAAGAGCCTGCTATCCCACTGACTCACGAAGAGCGATTGCAGCGGGGTCAACGAATCTATGAGCAAAACTGTGCTGCTTGCCATCAAATGGAAGGTAAGGGAATTAGTGGTGTCTTTCCTCCTTTAGCAAACTCAGATTACCTGATGCAGGACCTGCCAAGAGCTGTCCGCGTTGTGATTAGCGGACTAACCGGTGAGATAGATGTCAATGGTAAGAAATACAATAACATCATGCCTTCCCAGCGCCTGAATGATCACGACATCTCGAATGTTATTGGATACATCACCAACACCTGGGGAAACCAGGCGGAACTACTTTCTGCTGCTGAAGTTGCTGAAATCAGAGCTGCACTGGCAAATCACTGATTCCCCCAGATCCCATGAATTGGCATCGGATCACCCGATTGTTATGGGTGGGAGTGTTGGGGATTGTCCTGACAGCCTATCCCTTTAACATGGCTTGGGGGAATCGTTCAGTAAGAATACCCTCTGGCAGCTACAAGCCCCTCTATCGTAACGAGGGAGAACCATTCCAAGTAGAAGTTACCAGCTTTCTACTAGACAAGTTTCCAACGACTAATCAGCAATTTCTCAATTTTATCCAGCAACATGCTCAATGGAAACGCTCGGCTCGCCAAGATCTTTTTGCAGATTCTCGATACCTTGCTCACTGGTCTAGTGATCTAGACCCCTATGGAATAAGACACCATCTCAATAGCCCAGTAACAAATGTTTCCTGGTTTGCAGCAACAGCCTACTGTCGTGCACAGGGCAAGCGGTTGCCTACAGTACATGAATGGGAATACGCAGCATCTGCAGGTTTCTTCAATCCAGATGGCTCAGCGGAGCCTGGCTTTAAAGAACATGTGTTGGAGTGGTATGCCCGGCCAGCTTTTAGAACTCTGCCTGCTATTGGAAGGGGCTTGACCAACTACTGGGGAGTAGCTGATCTGCACGGTCTCATCTGGGAGTGGGTGCTGGACTTCAATTCTGTACTGGTAACCGGGGAATCCAGAGGTGATGGAGGATTGGAGAGGGAGTTGTTTTGTGGGGCGGGTTCGGTTCGCTCGTCTAATTTTGAAGATTATCCAGCTTTCATGCGATTTGGTCTGCGTAGCAGTCTCAAGGCTCACTACACACTTAATAATCTTGGTTTCCGCTGCGCCAGCGACCTAAACCTTCAAAAGGGGGAATACAAATGAATAGACTCTTCCAAGCCTACTCAATGAAGGTATCCTGCTGCATTTCGTTACTGCTACTGGCTATCTTCATTGAATTGGCAGGCGCCACGACACCAATGAAAATAGCAGAAATGGCTAAACAAAAGGAGATGGAGCATTCTTCAGGGATGGCTCATCAATCTCATCGTGATCAGCCCACAATCGAAATTTTTCATCGTAATTCTTTGTATCAACTGGAGTCCACTTGGCTGAACCAATATGGAGAACAACTTGAGTTCGCGAATCTGCGAGGAAAGTTTCAACTCGTTACAATGGCTTATACGCTCTGCAACCAGGCCTGTCCAATCCTTGTTGCAGATCTTAAACGAATTGAACAATTACTCCCAGCAAGCCTTGGGGAAGAGCTTGGTTTTGTCTTCATTTCAATTGATCCCCAACGAGATACACCAGATCAGTTGAGGAGCTATGCAGAGAAAATGGCGCTTAGCACTAACTGGCAGCTACTGCAGGGAGATTCTATGGGAGTCTTGGAGATGGCAGCTCTTCTAGGTGTGCGCTTTCGCAAAGAGCTGGATGGGACTTTTTCTCATTCCAACCTGATCACCTTGCTTGATAAGGAAGGGGTGATCATTTTTCGCCTAGAAGGCCTGCGGCAAGATCCTGCATTATTGATTCAGACTATCCTCAACGCTACTCAATGAGTGCCCTGAAATTTAGCAAGATGCCCCTGTCCCAATTAGGTTATCGCCCATTCTTTCTCGTGGCTTCTGGATTTGCTGTCTTGGCAATGGGGGTGTGGGTCTGGAGTTATCGATTTGCTGAACCCTTAAACTTGCTGGGTGTGCCGACTGTGTTGTGGCATGCCCATGAGATGATTTACGGCTACAGCTTTGCCGTCATTGCGGGCTTTTTACTGACTGCAGTTCAGACTTGGACCAACGTGCCAACACTCAGAGGTTTCCCACTGCTTCTTTTGACGGGAGTCTGGGTGCTGGCTCGATTATCTTTTTTCGTGGAAGTTGGATCACTTTGGGTGCCCTTTGTGGCAGATACTATCTTTGCTGCTGCACTTGGTACCTCTGTTTTTTTACCAATCCACAAAGTGAGATATCCTGGCCAGTGGAGCGTTCTAGCTAAGTTATCTCTGTTGGGTCTGGGCAATGTCTTATTTTACCTGGGAGGGCTAGGGTTGCTGGATGGAGGTCTACGGATAGGAATCTACAGTGGATTTTACTTGGTTCTCGCTCTTGTGATTACGATGGGACAGCGGGTAATCCCATTTTTCATCCGTTCTGGTGTGGGCTATCCGGTGCGACTGCAGCATGCCAAGTGGCCAACTTGGTTCGGCTTGTTGATGTACCTAGGCTTTTTCGGATGTGACGTTTTCTTGATGAATTTTGAACTAGCAGGCTGGTTCGCCCTCGGAGTGGCATTGGTCCAATTGTTTCGCCTCTGGGAGTGGCACACCGCTGGGTTATGGCGAAAGCCCTTACTTTGGAGTCTCTACTGTGCAATGATCTGCCTTACCCTTGGTTTTGGGATGTACTTTTGGGCAACGGTTATTGGAGGTGTCTCCCTATTTCTTGCGATCCATCTACTAGCGGTTGGTGGAATTGGAATGATGACTTTGGGGATGATGGCTCGTGTCGCCTGGGGACATTCTGGTCGGGATTTTCGTCATCCCCCTGCACAACTCTGGTGCATTTTTGGCTGCATCGCTGCTGCTGTGCTTTTTCGAGTGCTCTTACCAATCTTGGATTCAAGTCACTATACTTTGTGGGTGCTTACCTCCCAGATCTGCTGGATCATTGCCTTTCTAGGGTTTCTCTGGGTCTACCTGCCTGCTTTTGTTCGGCCAAAACTAGACAAATCCGTAGGTTGCTTGATCCGTCAACGTCCAAAATTTTCAATTACTAGAGTTCACAGATCAATTTAGTCCAACTCTTAAGCTAAAGTTGGATGAATATTGACACCTCTTTTTTCCCAAGAGCTTCTTTTTAAAGGATCAAGTAGTTTATTGGTTAAGATCAAAGAAAATATTGTAGCTCTGATTCTTCCAAAGATTTTTATCAAGTCAAAAAAATATTTTCATGAAATAATTGGTAAAAACTCAAATTATCGAAAAAAATTAGATTTTAAAAAAACGCCAATTCATATGAATTTTTATGACTTAAAGAGTAATTCTATAATAAAAATTTTATAAAATATATTACAATTAAAATTAGATTTTGAATGCACTTAAATACTGACATATTAGCTAAACTGACACCAGAATTTATTCAGCGATACAATAAGCCAGGACCTCGCTATACTAGCTACCCCACAATACCTAATTGGAAAAATGGGTATTTCAAAGAAGAACTCAGTAAATATTTGATTCTTGCAGGAACCCATAAAAGAGAATTTTCACTTTATATACATCTCCCTTTTTGCCAGAGGCTCTGCACATTTTGTGGTTGCAATCAGTACATCACTAACAATCCAAAAATCGTTAAAGACTACATGCAATCTCTGCATAATGAGCTTGCCTGGGTCGCAAACCAATTGGGAGGAAAGAGATCTCTTCGCCAGTTACATTTGGGGGGAGGTACTCCAACATATCTCAGTCTCGCTCAATTGCAGTCGTTGTGGCAATCCATTACAGAAAATTTTGACCTGACGCCAGACCCTGAATTGGCCATTGAGATTCACCCTGGAGTGACCGAGTGGGCCCAGTTGGATTGGCTAGCTTCCGTGGGTTTTAAACGTCTAAGTCTTGGTGTGCAGGATTTGAATCCAGAAGTTCAGCGGGCTATCAATCGCTTTCAGACAGCAGAACAAACTTGGGGAATACTTCGAAAATCTCGAGAATTGGGTTTTCAGAGCATCAACCTCGACCTTGTTTACGGACTCCCAAAGCAGACCAACGAACACTTTGCAGAGACCCTAGCAGCAGTCATTGAAAATCGCCCTGAGAGACTTGCCATCTACAGTTTTGCCTACATTCCCGGCCGGTTTCGTACCCACAAGCGAGCGATTCGTGAAGAAGATCTACCCTCCTCAACCCAAAAGCTTCAACTTTACCTACAGACCATTCAAGCATTTTCGAGAGCAGGTTATCAGATGATTGGTATGGATCACTATGCAGTGCCGGAAGATGAGCTGGCAAAGGCCCTTATCAATCATTCTTTACACAGAAATTTCATGGGTTACACAACACTCAAGGGACTTAGCCAGCTGGGAGTGGGAATGTCTGCAATTTCAGATTTTGGGGATGGGTATTTTCAAAATGAAAAAAACCTTTCCCGGTATATGGAAGCATGGCTACATAACCGTCCAGTTCCGGTGGTTCACCAAGAACTGGACAAGGATGATCTTCTGAGGCGAGAGATTATTGATAGTCTGATGTGTCATGGATACCTAAAAATCATGACTATAGAAGAACGCTTTGGAATCGATTTCTCTGAATATTTTATGGATGTACTAGACCGTTTGAAGCCGATGGTTTTTGAAGGACTAATTAGCTACACAAAAGATGAACTTAGAGTAGAACCAATAGGACAGATATTTATACGCAACATTGTAATGATTTTTGATAACTATATTGATAGAAATTTTACTCAATATTCGAAAACTATTTGAAATTTTTAATATCAAATTTTTTAATTAGAATTATTTATTTATTGATAAATTTAATATTAATTTTTACAAAAATTAATCAAATTTTACACATTTCTTTTC
>Ga0255772_10006873_pt1 | contig 10270 bp, 10 predicted proteins | sample 071ome_34_FD_179970 | JGI IMG/M metagenome (GOLD analysis project Ga0255772, IMG submission 179970) | Coastal salt marsh microbial communities from the Groves Creek Marsh, Skidaway Island, Georgia - 071411BT metaG (version 2) | ecosystem: Environmental > Aquatic > Marine > Intertidal zone >... | reverse complement strand
CGATGTTGAAGATGGTCCAAAAGGTCCTTCAGCAGTTAACTTAAAAACTGCATAATTTTCATTAAAATATTTGTTGGCTGTAATTTAATTCTTAATTGAATTCTAATATTTATAGCCAACAAACTAACTCCTCAAAAAATCAAAAATACTTTTATTAAATTCATCTTCTTTTTCAAGATGAACATTGTGAGAGCATCCTTTAATAATTTCTAAACGACTATTAGAAATATTTTCATTTAGAGTTTTTACTTGATTAAAGTTATAGGCTTTATCAAATTCTCCCCAAACAATTAAGGTTTCATTATTGATATTTTTTAAATTATTTATTCCTGACCAGTTTTTCATTGCTACAAGGGCATCATCTGCCGATTTTTCAGAAACATTTATATAAGCTTCTTCACATAAAAAAAAATTTTTTGCCTTATCCTCTTCAACAAACCATGTTTTTGCAATTCTATGAGCTGTAACTTTTAATCCATCATCTGCTAATCGCTTTCTAGAAACATCAATTGGCTCAAACCTGCCTGGAATATCTCCTATAGAGCCTGTTCCATAACAAATTAATTTTTCTACACTGGTAGGTGATTGTTTAACCATCTCTTGTACAATCATCCCTCCCATCGAATGACCCATTAAATGATATTTTTCAATTCCTAATTTTTTTATTGAATTGATAATTATACTAGCCATTTCATGAATACTGTTTACCGAATTAGTTCTAAAGCTTTCGCCAAACCCAGGTAAAGCAGGTGCAATAATTGAAAAATTATTTTTTAAAAAGTCTTTCTGAAATCTCCACATATCTGATGAACCTAAAAAGCCATGAACTAAAACTAGAGGAAATCCACTTCCCAATCTATCTATATAAATTTCTTGCATGATAAGTTTTTAGTATATGTTATAATTAATAATGCCAAATAGACAAATAACTAAAATCGATAAAGTTAAATTCAAGCCATTTGACAATTATGGTAAAAAAATCCCAGGTATGAGCTGGCATAAAATTAGCTATTCAAAAAAAAATGGTGGCTTTGGAACATATGTTCTAAAAATGGATGCAGGTGCAAGAAGTTTACCACATATGCATACGGGTCATGAAGAATTTTTTATGCTGAAAGGCGAGCTTAAAGACCCAGATGGCAAAGTTTTTAAAAAAGGTGACTTTGTATCATTTAAACCAGGAACAAAACATTCCTCCTTTACAAAAAAAGGTTGTTTGGTTCTTGTTTTTATGAGAGGTATCAACAAATCAATCAAATAAAAAATTATTTTCTTTATGATAGGTATTCTTGGAGGAATGGGGACTCAGGCAGGATTAGACTTCTGCAATAAACTTGCTGTTTTAAATAGAGGTAAAATTGATCAAGAATATCCATTATTTTTACTATACAATAAATCAAATATTCCAGGTAGACCTGAGTCAATTGGGGTGCAAACTGGAAATTTATCAAACCGTTTAATTAATAAAAAAAGTAAAAAAAAATATCTAATTGTATTAAGAAGTTTATTGAAAGGCTGCAGACTTCTTCAAAAAAATAAATGTAAATTCATCGTTATTCCCTGCAATACAGCACATTATTGGTATGATGATTTAAAAAAGAAAATTAATATTCCGATTATCAATATGCCAAAAGAAGTTTTTAAACAGACAAAAAAATTGTGTGCAAAAAACTCAAAAATTGGATTACTAGCAACAGAAGGCACACTTAAAACAGGAGTTTATAATAAAATTTTTGACAAAGATTACGATCTAATTTTCCCAAATCAAGACTTACAAACAGAATGTGTAAATAAAGCTATAAAGTTGGTAAAAATGGGTAAAGTTAAAGCTGCTGAAAAGATAATACAACCTGCAATTAAATATTTGATTGGTAAAAAATGCAAAAAAATCATTTTAGGATGTACAGAGTTGCCAATTGCTATTTTTGCTTACAAATCATTCAAGAAAGTTAAATCATCAAAAATATTTTTAGATCCAAATTACATCTTAGCTGTTTCTTCTATGAATAAGTATAAAAGTAAGAATGTCAGAGACAATTAATAAACCATACGTATTAAAAGCTGCCGAGATAATTTATTTTAAAATTAGCGAATTTAAAAAGATAAATCCAAATATCTCTTTGGATGATGCGATTCAAAAATTTATAGATTCTGAAGAGTATGATAAATTAAGTAGTGGTGAATTTCACAATCAATGGCTCATTCAACTAAAAAAAGATAATTACATTGACAAAGAAACTAATCAAAAAATTCCTGATGAAACAGTCAGACTTTTAGAAATTCAAAGAGATATGATGATTAAAGAATTAATCAAAATACCCAAATTATACGACTCTAAAAATAGCCAATTAATTGAATTGTCAAAAAAAGCATCAAATTTTATATGGCGAATGTGTGAAAGTTACGAACTTTGGTGTAAAGAAAGTAATCAAGATAATTTAATAATTTTAAATATTTCAAATTAATTTTAAATAAAAATAAATGATCAAAGTTTTTCCATTTATCTTTATACTACTTTGGTCGTCAGCATTCATTACAACTAAACCAATTATTGATAATAGTGACCCTTTTTCTGCATTGGCTTTTAGATTTTTTATAGTGGCTTGTGGATTTTTTATATTCTCAATATTTACGAATAAAAAAATTTTAATAAATAAAAGAAATTTTTTAGAGTCTTTCTTTAGTGGTGTATTATTTCATGGATTGTATTTAGGTGGAGTTTTTTTTTCCATCTCAAGAGGTATGCCTACTGCAATTGCAGCATTAATAGTTACCCTTCAACCAATTTTAACTAATGCTTTAAGTGGTCCAATTTTAGGTGAAAAAGTAACTTATAAACAATGGCTAGGAGTAATTCTAGGTTTTATAGGTGCCACTCTAGTCCTTGGCATTGATATTGGTTCTGAAATACCAATCATTGGCTTAGTTGCAACACTAATTGCTTTATCTGCAATTACAATTTCAACAATCTGGCAAAAAAAATTAAGTAATAATTTACCATTATCAGTTAGCAACACTTATCAAGCTACTGGTGGATTTATCTTTCATTTACTGATTGTTATTTTTTTTGCTAATCCAGAAATTCAATTCACAAAAACTTTTATTATTGCAATGAGTCATCAAATATTTCTTGTATCATTTGGGGCATTCACAATTTTAATGTTTTTAATAAAACATAATTCAGCAAGTAAAACTGTTTCTATTTTTTTTTTAATTCCCCCAACCTCAGCTCTTATGGCTTGGTTTTTTTTAGGAGAGACTTTTACAGCTTGGGATCTTTTAGGGTTTATAATTACCTCTATTGGAGTTTTTATTGCAACAAGAGATTAATTTTTAGATAGCCAAATAGCCATACTCTAAAGATGCATCAGTTATTGAATGATGTAAGGACTCACCAAAGCTTCTTAATCCAGATATTCTTATTTTCTTGGGTTTGTTTGAAATAAAATCTATCGTAACAGACATTCCGTTATAAACTGAATTTGCACAATCCCCTGCTTTTAAATGATTTATATTTAGTGGACATCCTTTTTTCAAAACTTCATCAGCCAGGTTACCTTCTATTTCAATAATTGCTCTCGAATGAGAAAGATTTGTAATCGCAAAATTTTGATCATCAAATTTTTTAATTTCTGTTTGAAATAAATCTAATTTATTTGAAAAAACGTACCAATTATCAGGCCCTAGCCACAAAATTCTAGTCATATCATTAACGCTTGATTTTAATGACTGTGGTAAATCTAAACCATCGATTTTAATATTGCTTATATCAAAATTTGAATTTTTAAACTTAACAATTTGAAATATACAGACATTTGAAACTTCAGATATTTTTAATAAATTTTCTTCTGACTTACCCTCGTGATCACCAAATTTTCCTAACTTATGAACTTGATTTAATGATGATACATTTTTCATGATCTAACCCTTGATCCTTCATGGTCAACATAGTGAGAAGAAATAACCTCAACTTCAATTGCAGTATTTTTTAATGGAGATAGCGCATAAAGTTTTTGTCCAATCATATTTTTTCCATCTTTAACAATTGCTAGAGAAAATGGATTATTATTTTCTACACTCCAGCAAGATGAAGATACATGGCCTAATTTTGGATTTGGAAGTTTGGCATCTTTATCTTTAACTAAATGTGAACCTTCAGGAATACTTGATTTTCTGTCAACTGGAACAAGGCCAACAATTTTTTGTCTATCCGCACTGTTAAAAGCCATTCTTGAAAGTGATCTTTTGCCAATAAAATCTTTTTTATTCGAAACAAGACCCTCCAAAGAAATATCATAAGGTATGGTTCTACCATCTAACTCTGGTCCAGCAACATGGCCCATTTCGATTCTTAACGTTGATAAAGCTTCAGTTCCATAAGGTTGAATATTATATTCTTTTCCAACTTCCATCATTTTTTCCCACATGAATAATCCATGATCTGATTGAACGTTAATCTCATAAGCTAACTCTCCAGAAAAAGAAATTCTAAATATTTTTGCCTCTACACCAAATAAATCTCCCTCTACATAACCCATAAAAGGAAGTCCTTCATTGCTTACGCTTAAATTTGGAAAAAGTTTTGCTAATACTTCTCTAGACTTAGGTCCAGCTAAAGCAGCTCCTGCCCATTGTTCGGTAGTTGATACAACGTTTACATTTAACTCTGGCCATACAACTTGTAAGTAATACTCTAAATGAGATAGTACGTTTGCAGCTTGAGCAGTTGTTGTAGTCATATGATAATGATTTTCTGAAATTCTTGTTGTTGTGCCATCATCCATAACTATTCCATCTTCTCTCAACATTACTCCGTATCTTGCTTTACCAACTGGAAGTTTTAACCATGCATTCGTGTAAACTCTATTTAAAAACTCTGCAGCATCTGGCCCTTTAACATCAATTTTACCAAGTGTAGTAACATCACAAATTCCAACATGCTCTCTGACATTTTTTGCCTCTCTTTTAGATGCATCAAATAAAGTTTCATTACCTCTTTTATAATATCGTGGTCTCTTCCAAGCTCCAGCATCTGTAAATACTGCATTATTTTTTTCATGCCAACTGTGCATTGGTGTTTTTCTGGTAGGCATAAACTCCATACCAATTTCTCTTCCAACAATAGTACCAATTGTAATTGGAGTGAATGGAGGTCTGAATGTAGTGTGACCTACTTGAGGAACAATTTTTTTTTCAACATTAGCAACTAATTGCAACCCATTTAAATTACTAGTTCTGCCCTGGTCTGTTGCCATTCCAAGTGTTGTATATCTTTTTACGTGTTCAATAGATCGATATCCTTCTCTTAAAGCTATCTCAATATCTGATACAGCTACATCATTCTGAAAATCTACAAATCTTTTAAAGTTTTTACCCTTCGGTAAAGGTGAACACCAAAACTTATCATGAGAATTTTGTTTAGGTTCATTAGTATTAGGTGTTTGGATATTTATTTCTTGATTTGTAATTTTTTTTGAAGTTTCTGAGCCAATTTTAAATCCATTTTCTAAAGTTTCTTTTAAATTAAAAGTCCCATTTGCTGCACCAATAGATTGTTCATTTTGTTTTGATTGATCTGGAACAAATGCATCTATTTTTTCATTAAACTTTAATTTATTTCCAGATTGTGAGGCTAAATGAACTGTGGGTGTCCAAAAACCTGATACACAAATACAATCACAATCTATGGTTTCTGTATTTTCAAAGTTAGATTTATCTTTATTGAGCTTTCCAACTAATGCTGATTTAACTTTTTTATAACCATTAGCTGCAATTACTGCATAAGAAAATTTTATCGTGATATTTAAACTTTTAGCTTCATTTATTAGGTCTGAATTTTGATCTTCTCTAGTATCTAAAATAATTGGGTCCACTCCATGTTTTTTAAATTCAATTGCAGTTTCATAAGCACTATCATTATTTGTAAAAATTAAAGGTTTTTTTCCAATCAAGACTCCATAAACTTTAATATATTCTTTTGCAGCTGCTGACAGGAATACTCCTGGAGTATCATTATTGCCAAATACTATAGGTCTTTCAATTGATCCAGTTGATAACAAAACTTCTTTAGCTCTTATATACCAAAGTCTTTGTCTAGGAGTATATTTAGATTTTGTTTTTAAATGGTCACCAATTCTTTCAAACATAACCATCATGTTATGGTCGTAATATCCAAAAACTTGAGATCTATTTTTAACAATTACATTTGGCATCTCTTTTAACTCAGAGATTATTTTTTCTGCCCAAGCTCTGCCTGATAAATTATCAATCGTAACATTGTCAGTTAAAAGTGATCCTCCAAATCTTGGTTTATCTTCAGCTAAAATTACTCTTGCACCATTTTTTGCCGCAGCATAGGCACTTGCTAAACCTGCTGGACCCGATCCAGCTACCAACAAGTCACAGTATTCATACTTGTGTTCATATCTTTCATTATCTTTTTCAGTTGATGCCACTCCAAGCCCAGCTGCCTTTCTAATGAAAGGTTCGTAGACTTTGTACCAAAAACTTTTTGGCCACATAAAAGTTTTGTAATAAAATCCAGCAGGAAAAAATCTATTCAGTACATTGTTAATTGCACCAACATCAAATTCAACTGAAGGCCAACAATTCTGACTTGTTGCAGATAAACCTTCTACTAATTCTATTTCAGTAGCATTAACATTAGGTTCTGAATAACCATTAATAGTAACTTGTAATTTTGCATTAGGCTCATCCACACCAGCACCAAAAAAACCTCTTGGTCGATGATATTTAAAACTTCTACCTACTAAATGAACTCCATTAGCTAACAATGCAGAAGCTAGTGTGTCCCCTTCATAACCGGTATATTTTTTACCATTAAAATTAAACTCGATCTCTTTATTTCTATTTAATAAACCTTCGTTTGCTAATCTAAATAATTGAGTCATTAAATTTCTTCGTTTAACTTCGCAGTTTTAAAAATTTCATGGGTTACAGTATCTCTTTGAGCTCTGAACCATTGTCTACATCCTGATATATGATGCCAAAGTTCTATGTGCTTACCTCTTGGACTTTTTCTTAAATAAACAAAGCTATCCCAATCTTGGTCAGAAACTTCCTTATTTAGCTCTGGTCTTTTAACAGTACCATCTCCTCCGTAAGCAAATTCTTTTTGGGCTCTATCTCCACAGTATGGACATTTTATATTTAGCATTTAAGATATCCAAGTTTTGGTTCCAAGACCTTTTTCATCAAGCAAGTATCCTGTCGAAAATCTACTCAAACTAAAACCAGCATTTAATTCGTGAACTCTATCTTGAGCAATTGTATGAGCAAATGTCCATCCAGAAGATGGGACTGATTTAAATCCACCATAACACCATCCACAATTTAAATACAATCCTTCAATGTGAGTTTTATCAATTATTGGTGATCCATCCATAGACATGTCCATTATGCCTCCCCAAGTTCTTAACATTTTTAGACGACTTAAAAATGGAAATAGAGCAACGCCCCCTGTTAATACATGTTGAATAGTAGGTAAGTTTCCTTTTTGAGCATAACTATTATAACCATCAAGATCTCCACCCATGACCATTTCACCTTTATCAGATTGACTGATATAGAAATGTCCAGCACCAAAAGTTACCACTCCATCTAAAACTGGTTTTACTGGTTCAGAAACACAAGCTTGAAGAACGTGAGCTTCAATCGGAAGAGTCATATTTAATTTTTCTGCCAAAACATTCGTGCTGCCAGCTACACAAAGACCAATTTTTTTTGTTTTAATATCTCCTCTAGATGTTCTTACACCAGTAATTTTTCCTGCTGTCACATCAAATCCTGTAACCTCACAATTTTGAATTATATCTACACCCATTGAATCTGCTTGACGCGCATAACCCCAAGCCACCGCATCATGTCTAGCGGTCCCTGCACTTGGTTGTGCTAGTCCACCAAAAATTGGATATCGCACATCATCAGAAAAATCTGCCATTGGAATAATTTTTTTAATTTCTTCTCTATTTAAAAGTACTGCATCAATTCCATTCAACCTCATAGAATTGCCTCTTCGCGCATAAGCATTCATTTGAGCATCTGAGTGAGCTAAATTAATTATACCTCTTGGTGAAAACATGACATTAAAATTTAATTCCTGACTCATGTTTCTCCATAAATTCATTCCGAACTCATTAAATCTTGCATTTTCGTCATACATAAAATTAGATCTAATAATTGTAGTATTTCTTCCAATATTTCCTCCACCTATCCAGCCTTTTTCAATTATAGCTACATTGGTAATTTTATGTTCTTTTGCTAAGTAGTAAGCTGTAGCAAGGCCATGACCGCCACCACCTATAATAACTACATCATATTCTTTTTTTGGAGTTGGATCTTTCCAAGCTAAATCCCAATTTTGATGATTGGAAAAAGCATTTTTAATTAGACTAAGAATTGAATACTTTTGCATAGATTAATTTTATAATAAACTAGGTAAATAGTTCTTATTTTTTTTATATATAATTTTTAGAAGTTTCAAAAATTTAAAAAAAGAGTTATTAATCATCCGAACTTATCAAACCAACAAAGGATATTATGAGCGAAGTTAAATCGGACATTCAAATAGCTAGAGAAGCAAAAATGCAACCAATTAAAGACATATTGGAAAAAGTTAATGTTCCTGATGAAAGCTCAGCCTTTAGTCCAATGGGACGCCATATAGCTAAAATTAATTTAGAATACCTAGATACCTTAAAAGATAAACCAGATGGTAAACTAATATTAGTTACCGCAATAACTCCTACTCCTGCTGGGGAAGGTAAGACAACAACCTCTGTAGGTTTAAATGATGGTTTAAATAAAATTGGAAAAAAATCTATTGTATGTTTAAGAGAACCAAGTTTAGGTCCATCTTTTGGGATGAAGGGTGGAGCTGCTGGTGGAGGTTATGCTCAAGTTGTTCCTATGGAACAAATCAATTTACATTTCACAGGTGATTTTCATGCAATCACTTCTGCTCACAATTTATTATCTGCTTTAATTGATAATCATATTTATTGGGGCAATAAATTAAATATCGATGTAAGAAGAATTGTTTGGCGTAGAGTCATGGATATGAATGATCGAGCACTTAGATCTATAAATGTAAACTTAGGTGGTGTAGCAAATGGTTTTCCTCGAGAAGATGGTTTTGATATTACGGTTGCTTCAGAAATCATGGCAATATTTTGCTTAGCAAACAGTATAGCTGACTTAGAAAAAAGAATTGGAAATATTACTGTAGCATACACAAGAGATAAACAACCAATTTTTGCAAAAGATCTAAATGCTCATGGACCGATGACTGTTTTGTTAAAAGATGCATTAAGACCAAATGTAACACAAACGTTAGAAAATAATCCTGCCATAATACATGGAGGTCCATTTGCAAATATTGCTCATGGATGTAACTCAGTCATTGCTACTAAAGCAGGATTAAAACTAGCTGACTATGTCGTAACTGAAGCTGGATTTGGTGCAGATCTTGGTGCTGAAAAATTTTTAGATATTAAATGTAGAAAATCAAATCTAAAACCTAGTTGTGTTGTAATAGTTGCAACTATTCGTGCATTAAAAATGCATGGAGGCCTTGCTAAAGATGAATTAAAAAAAGAAAACGTAGAAGCTCTTAAAAAAGGTTTAGTAAATTTAGAAAGACATATAGAAAATGTTAAAAAATTTGGCCTTCCAGTCGCTGTTGCAGTTAATCACTTTATTGCTGATACTGAAAACGAAGTTAATGAACTAATAAATTCATGTAATAAATTAGGAGTAAAAGCTACTTTGTGCACTCATTGGGCTAATGGTGGTGAAGGAACAAAAGATCTCGCTTCACATGTTGTAGAATTAATTGATAAGGAAAAAGCTAATTTCAAATTCTTATACGAGGATAAAACTAAATTATTTGAGAAAGTAGAGACTGTAGCTAAAGAGATTTACAGAGCTAGCGAAGTAATTGCTGACTCAAAGGTAAGAGCTCAACTCAAAGGTTTTGAAGATCAAGGATATGGAAATCTACCTATATGCATTGCTAAAACACAGTATAGCTTTTCAACTGATCCAAGTCTAAAGGGAGCACCATCAGGTCATGTCTTGCCAATTAGAGAAGTTAGATTGTCATCAGGCGCTGAATTTATTGTGGTAATTTGTGGAGAGATAATGACTATGCCAGGCTTACCTCGTGTACCTGCTGCAGACTCTATTAAATTAAATGACAAAGGTGAAATAGAGGGATTGTTCTAAACTATTACAACAATACAACCTTTAA
>Ga0255772_10006862_pt1 | contig 10285 bp, 9 predicted proteins | sample 071ome_34_FD_179970 | JGI IMG/M metagenome (GOLD analysis project Ga0255772, IMG submission 179970) | Coastal salt marsh microbial communities from the Groves Creek Marsh, Skidaway Island, Georgia - 071411BT metaG (version 2) | ecosystem: Environmental > Aquatic > Marine > Intertidal zone > Salt... | reverse complement strand
CAGCAGATTAGGAAGAGGAATTGGAGACCTTGGTAAAGGAATCGGTAATTTTGTTAAAGGATTAGCCACAGGTATTGGTGGTGCTTTAAAGGCAATAGGACAAGGATTAGGTGGATTTTTAAAAGGATTATCTGGTGGATTAGCATCACTTGCAAACCCAGCTGCACTAATCGGATTAGCAGCAGTTACATTAGCATTTCTTGGATTAGCAGTAGCTATTAGAATAATGGGCCCAGCGTTAGAACCATTGGGTAAGATGTTTAAATCTATATTTGAAGGTATTGCAACAATCGTAGTTCCTATTGTAAATACTCTTGTTAACGGATTTGTTAAACTTGCAAGTATTATAGGTGGAGTTTTTATAAAAGTATTTGGAATGGTTACAAGTGTTTTAAAAACATTTGCTCAAGTTGTTGGTGGAGTTATACTTGGAATTTTTAAAAGTTTGGAAGGTGTTATAAAATCCCTTAGTGGTGCATTTGTGAGTATTGCTAGTGTTGTTGGTGGAGTTATACTTGGAGTTTTTGAAACTTTTGGAGGAATTGTAGAAACTGTTGGTAATACGATAGCAAATATAGCCAATATTATAGGTACTACTATTTTAGGAATATTTGATTCAGTAGGACAAACACTTGGAATGATAGTAGAAAACTCTGGTAAAGCAGGTGACCTATTTAAGATGGCAGCTGCAATAACTGCGGTGGGAGTTTCTTTAGCAGCTTTAGGAACAGGAAGTGCAGTTGGTGGAGTTGCATCAGCGGCAGGTGGATTACTATCATCGGGTATGGATTGGTTAAGTAGTAAAATATCAGGTGAGAAAAAAGATTCAGGACCTTTTGCAACATTAGAAAAATTAGCAAGTATTGCACCTTCATTACAAGGAGTTGGTGAGATATTACAACTATCCGGTGAAGGATTTGAAATACTACAAAGTAATATGAGTAAATTAGCTGAGTTAGTAGAACCGATGGACCAACTAACTTCAAGTATGTTTATGTTTGCTCAAGCGGTAGGAGCTGTTGGTGAAAAATCTAAAAAACTTGATTTAAGTAAAATAGCTGGAATGATTGGTTTAAGTACCAATATCACAGGTGGTGGTGAAAGAAAAGAAGGAGAAAAGGTAACATTACCAGAAACAATGACTCTTTTAGCTGATGGTGTTGTTGGATTAAAAACCGCAACATTAGAGAACAATAAATCAATGATTGATAAGTTAGAAGAAATTAAGATGGCAATTGTTGCAGGTGCAGTAATTGAAATGGATGGTGATGCTGTTGCAAGAACTACTGGTAACAAAATGGATAAGGCATTGGGTAGAGTTAATCAATTTATAAGAAGTAATTCATAGGGAGATAATTATGCCAACTATATTAGAATTATTTGAATCAAAAGAACTTAACTTTCCAGGTGGTACTACCGCCGATGGATTGGTAGATGCATCTGCTGAAGAAAATAGAGGTGGATTCAAACAACAAGTTAAAAACTTTGTTCAACAAGAAACGACTGGTATTAGAATAAAATCTCTTGTAGATGTAAACAACCCACTTATATATGGTAATCAGGCAGTAAGGATAGCTCAAAGAACTACACCTGATAAAGATGCCATGTTAGAAAGTGTATTAGGAAAAGAAACAGGTGGTGGATTAAATAGTATTATTGGTAAAGCCAGAGATGCGGTAAATTCAGTACTTGGTATACCTGAAACTCCATTACCATCAAGAGTTATTGCATTAGATGGAAAACAAAAAGCAATAAAGGGTAGTGATGTTGCTCCAATTAATATGGAAAAACATACTACCAATATTCCAATTACCAAAGAAGGGTATGGTAAGAATGGTAGTGCATTAGGAGCTTTATTAAAATCATCTGGTGGAAACCCATCTACAATTGGTAAACAAGCTCTTGGTGGTGGTATTGGAATGGCAAAAGATAAGTTAAGAGGTGCTTTATTTGGTCAACCTCGTACTATTGGTGATGCTATAGGTGATAATAATGGTGCTAATTTAGAGTATCATAACGAAAACACCTATACACAAGTAATGACAGATACTTCTAAACCAAATTCAAGAGATATCTTTAATGAAGGAGGTGAACAAGGTGATACTCCAATTCCATTTGCTAATAAAAGTTTAGAAAAATTAGATTTAAGTTTAGTTTCTCCTGTATATGGATTAGATAGAAAAAAATCAGATGGTAAATTTGGAAAAGGGATATATGCTTTACAAATTAAACAAGGAAAAGATGTTGTAAAAACTCCTTCGGGATATAGTCCACAAAAAAAATATTCAGATTTAGATAGAAATAAAGGTTCTTTTGATTGGATTGAATCTACTTCATGGATTGGAGGCTCTTCTCTTGCTGATGATAATGGAAAATATAAAGTTGGTAGCAAAGAAAAAACCAAATCTGATTTAGAAAAATATGATTTAGTTCCATTTTGGATAGCAGGATTAGATTCAAATAAAGCATTATTTTTTAAATGTGTTGTAAGTGGATTATCTGAAACCACATCTCCTCAATGGCAAGGTAGTAAGTTTGTGGGTAATCCATATAATTACTATACATACGATGGAGTAGAAAGAGCGGTAACTTTTAATTTTAATATTTATTGTACAAGTGCAGCTGAACTTTCTTCAAATTGGGAAAAAATAACTTCCCTAACACGAAAAACTTATCCTAATATAAAAGATAATATTTCCAATCCTCCTTTTATAACATTTAGAATAGGTGATATGTATAATGGTAAAATAGGATTTATAGAATCTTTAACTTATACTTTTCCTGATAATGGAACATGGGAAACTACTCTTGAAGGACAAAAACTTCCAAAATTTATAGATGTTGCATTAACAATTAAATTGGTTGAAACTCCTGGAAGTGAACATTCTCTATATAGTTACTTAAAATCAGAAGAAGCGATTGAAGCTATCAAAGAAGAAACTTCACAGAGTGAAGAATCAGTAAGTGGAGCTCCTCAAACTGGTGAAGCAGCTAAAGCTAAAGTGACTGTTAATAATAAAACAGGTGAAGTAACTTCAGAACCAGAAAAAGAAGGAGGAAGTGGAACTACAAACTTACAAGGTGATTCCGAAGAAACTCCAAAAGAATTAACCGCTGAAGAAAAAAGAGCAGTAGCTAAGGCTAAATATGCAGCTGAACAAGCTAAAAGATTAGAAGAAGTAAAAGCTAAAGGAATAGACCCTGAATTACATTATCTTGCAAAATCATTGGCTCGTGATAGTGAAGTTGATATTCCAAGTATTACAAAGATAAATGAAACTACTTGGTCATATGATAGAAAATATTTAAGATGGGGTAGCCCTGCTATACAAAAAATGATTGGTGAAAGTAGAGGGCCATCGAGTGCAAGCTCAACTGATTATAATATGTGGGTTAGTACTAACTCTAAAAAGATAGCAGCTTCTGAAGGTCAAAGTTTAGGTAGTATTTTTGATTAATAAATAAATTATTATGGCAAATAGTAGATACGAAAATAATAAAATACAAAAATTAAAAGATGGTAGACGAGTATTTAGAACTCGTTTATATCCTGATATCCCTAAATCAGATAAAGATATTTATATCGTAACACAAACTGGTGATAGAATGGATGCTCTTGCAAATCAATTTTATGGTGATGCATCTTTATGGTGGATTATTGCTACTGCTAATAATATCCATGATGCTTTATTTGCAGTACCAGATGGAACTACATTAAGAATTCCACAAAACTACAACAAAATTATTAATGATTTTAGAAAATTATAATATATGTTTTTTCCAAGATACTCTAACATATATCCTGAATTAAAAGAAGTTCTGTACAATAGAGCATCTCAAACTACTAATTTATATACACAAGGTGGTGTAAGTGGTTTAAGTTGTTGGATACGAGTAACATCAGGTGCTGGATTAATTTTAGAATCTATCCACTCACCTCAAGGATTTAAATCAGCATATGGTAACTCAGAAAAACCAGGTATCATTGGATATGCATGGGATGGTGAAACTCCTATTGAAATAGATGGAGCAGGAAGAGGATTAAGGCCATCTCCTGTTATTACTAATTTAAATATAGATGAAAAGGCCAGAGGTTCACTAAAAGTATCTTCTTTTACAATTAAGTGTTTTACCAAAGAACAAATGGATAAAATAACACAATACTTTTTAGAACCCGGTTTTCATGTATTACTTGAATGGGGTTGGAATGTACAAGATTCTTATTCACAAAAAGTACAAATTAGTAGTGAATGTGATATTGCATCTTATGATAATTGGAAAGTGATAAAAGAAAAAAGAAAAGCTTCTAAGTATCAGTATGATGCATCATTAGGTATTGTAGTTGGTGGTGGTGTAAAATTTGGAGATAGTGAAACTTTTGAATTAGATGTTAAGGTATCAGGAGCTGGTATTGCTGCTGAATATATGCAAACTCATAGAAGTGGTAATAGAACAGATATAGCAGAAGGTGATAGTGCACCGGCATTTGGAGTTGAAAAAGAAGGAAAGAGTACACCTCCTTCATCTTTATTTAAACAAATGTATAACGCATTACCAAATTCAAAACAAATACAAACAGTAAAATCTTGGGTTGGTGGTTCTGATGAAGATGGAAATGATTGGACGTATGAAGGTAATTATGTTAATTTTGATGAAGTTGCACGAGAAGCTCTTTCAGAAGCTCTTGCAAAAGGAACAACTATTACAAATAAAGGAGGTGAAAGTTCAACTTTACCTACTGATGTAGAATTATTTGATGAAGAAAGGTTCATACGATTTGAAATGGCTGTTGAAATTATGAATTCGTATGCATTAAAGCTAAAACCAGTAGAATCGAATAAATGTCCTAATTTAACAACTAAAAACTTAACAATTAATATAAAAGATACTCCAATAAAGGCATTTCCACATATGTGGAGTACTGATAAAACTAAATTATATATTCCAAACACAACAGCTCCTAATTTTAATTTATCAAAAGCTTTATTTCCAGAAGATGCTAATCCAATAAAGTACATTAACTTTGATGATTTAAATAATAATGATAATATAGCTAATTTACATCCATTAGTTAAAGAAGCTCCACCAAATGATGAGAGAGCAGAAAAAAATGGTTCGGCTAATGACCCTGCAAGTGGTCAATCAAGACCCGTTCCTTTTGCATTTCCATGTACATATGATTTAGATGAAAGTGTATTGAGTTATACTTGTGATGAATCAGTTGACCCAATTACAGAAAGTGCTGGGTTTTGGGGGTGGTTAAAAGACTTATATATAAATTTTGATTTTTTCAAAGAATGTTTAGAAAAACCAAACTTCAATACAAGAGATGTATTATATGAAATGTTAAATGGTATGAGTTCTGCTTGTAACTCTTTATGGGATTTTCAAATAATGGAACAACCAAAAACAAATGATGAAAATGGCCCATCGGAGTTAACAGTTGTTGATTTTAGATTTACAGGAAAAACTGACCCTGAAGATGATAAAATAGCACAATTTCAAACAAGAGGTACTCAATCACCATTTACTTCGATAAATTTTGATATGACAGTTCAAGGAGCTATGATGTCCTCTGTTATGATTAAAAAAATGAGTGGGGGTAAAGTAGATGGTACTGGAGATAGTGAAGTGGTGATGTTTGGAAGTGTATTTGGTGGGTTAGAAGATAAAGTAGGTACTGTTTTAATGCAACTTCAGAAATCAATGCAAGAATCAGAAGATGAAGCATCTGGTACAGATACAGAAGCTGAAGCACTCAAAGATAAGGAGGCAGCTCAAGAAGAGGCTATAGCAAAGGCATATGAAGTTTTTGCTGATAGAGCAGGTATCTTTTCAAGATACCAAGATAGGAAAGAAGTTCTTAGTGGAGTTGGTAAAACATCTACTACTGAAAAAATTAAAGAAGATATAGAAACTTTACTATGTATTGGTACTTGGAACGACCCATCATCTTTAAAGGCAGTAGAACTTATTGATAGAGGATTCAAATCTGAGGCAGGAGTTAATGGAGAACAAAATAAAAGTGATAATAATTCACAAAACCCTCCTCTTGGTTTGGCTAAAATTGATTTTTCTTTACATGGAGTTAGTGGTTTTAAAGTTGGTGATAAAATCAGATTTGATGGACTTCCTGAGAAGTTTGGTCATCCTAATTTTTATCAAGTAATGAATGTAAAACATTCAATATCTGGTAATCAATGGATAACGAATGTATCCTGTGAAATGAGAATGATAGGAAAGGAAGAGTAAAATGAATAATAGTATTAAAAGATATAATCAAATTGTAAAGCAAACTCCAAGGGATATAAAAATACTTACTTTTATTCCTTCACCATCTGATATTGATTATAGAAGAGGTTTTATCAAACGATATTTTGTTCAAAAAACAAATGATAAAGGTTCTCCTATTTATGAAATTTCTAAAAGAGATATTAACAAATATAAAACAAATCCACTATATACATCTGTTGATTTAAGATGGAGAATAAAGGGGCCTAAAGAAACACAATACGATGATGAAGGTAATGTATCAGATAAAGCCGTTTCAGAGTCAAATAGAGTAGCAATTAGGTTAGTGGCTGATAAAATACCAAACTTAAAATTATATTTACCAAATTTGTTACAATTTTATAAAAATTAATATATATAAATATAAAACTAAACTAAAGTTACATGGGATATCTTACACAAGAAGAAATCCAACAGATTACTTTCGATTGGAGGTATCGTGGATTCACAACAATAGAATTACTTACAGAAGAAGAGTGTGATGAAATCAATGATGAATTAGAAAAACTTCGTCAAGAAAGACAACTCACAACAAAAGATGATGGAACTGATTGGGATGAATGGGACCCGTTCATGTATCCTCATAAATTATCAGATAAATTATCAAAATTATTTGTACATCCTAAAATTATAGAAGCTTCCGAAATATTAATGGGAGGAAAACTTATAGGTATGCAATCATGGGCGTATTTTAAACCACCAGGACAATTAGGTAGAGACCAACATCAAAATGCTTTTTATACAGGATGTAATCACAATCAAATTATCAATTCAGCTATATCTCTTGATAATCATGATGAATTAAATGGTGCTGTTTGGAATTATGAAGGAAGTCATTTACTTGGTACACTTCCAATTGAAGTAGATGAAGAAAGAGCAAAAACAAATCCTAAAAATTGGAGAAATGAAAGAGGAAAACCATGTATAATGCCAGAAGGTCATAATTTTAAAAAGATAGAAGGAAATACAAGAAAGGGACAATGTGTTCTTTTACACTCACATACTGTTCATGGTTCAGAACCAAATAACTCAAAAAGAATGAGAAGAAACTTTTTAGGAGGATATCTATTGGAAGGAGCCGAATTTAAATCAGGTGGGCATATGAAAAGAGAACCAATTGATGTTTACTCGCTTAGAAAAAAACATTGGAACTTTTGAAAAAACCTGACTTTATATTAGCATCAGGATGTTCTTTTACAGATGGTGGGGGATTGGAATCTCCTACATTTATGAAAGAGTTTGGATATGATACTAATGATAATGAAGAAGCTGAATATGAACTCAGAGATAAATTAAGATGGACTACTTTACTTGGTAATTACTTTAATTGTGAAGTTAAAAACATATCTTTAGCTGGAAATTCAAACGATAATATTAGAAGAAGTATCATTAGATATATTAACTCAAATAAAAAATATTTAGATACTTTTAGTAACAAAATATGTATAGTCCAATACTCATTTTCCCACAGAGTAACTCATAAGCTGTATGGAAAACATATGTATTCCTTTAATCAACACGATAAACCCAACTTTAAAGATGGTGATAGATTACACGAATGGTATAAAACATTTCTTGAATTAATTTTTAATCAAGAAGAATTTGTAGAATATCATTATTTAGATTTAATTTCATTACTATCATATCTTAGAGAAAATAATTTTACTCCATATGTAATGTTTTTTGATAATGAGTATGAATCTCATGTATCGAATCTAAATGAAAAAATTATGTTTGATGGTAAAAATTTTAATGCGTTTGTAACTGACTTAGGTGAAAGATTTTGTGATAAAATTGAATGGACCAGAGATGCTCACTACACACCAAGAGGTAATGAATTATTATCTCAAGAAATTATAAAACACATAGAAAAAAACTATAAATAAAAAATAATTTTTATGTATGAATATCAAGATAGTTATTCCTACTAATTTTATTACTCTTTCTCAATTAAAATTAGATGTATCTACAAAAAATATAATTTATTCTTTGGATGGTATTGAAAATGATAACAAAATAGATTTAGTTTATATTAATTTAAATCCATTTTATAAACTTGGGAATTTAAAATTACACTGGAATGGAATGAGTAGCAAAAAGATTAATTTATCTGATGATGAATATAAATCAAAAATTGAATATATAAAAAACACAAACCCCTCTTTAAATTTTGATACTTTTGATTTTTTTAATTCAGTAACAGCTATATATTCGACAGAATTACCCTCTTTTGGTTATTATGATTGGACAAGTATTTCTTATGCTTTATATAATAACATATTAGAATCCACCGAAAGTGATATATGGATTTTTAATTCTTCAAATTATTTTATGTGGAATAGAGGCTCTTTAACTAAATCAATTAAGAGATATAATAAATATGAAGATTTACCTCTATATTTTTCACAGAATATATGGGCTTTTGATGATAGTGTTATTAAAAAAGATTCTAATATTTCACAACTTACTGATGAATCTATATTAAAAATAAGAACACTTGGTTTAAGGCAATTTTTATGTAGACCTAAAAAAATAAAAAAATTTACTCAACATGATATATTTAATCATCTTTTTATAAGAAATAAGTCAGATTTATCTAAATATGATGGTATATGGGATTCGGGTATATCCTTTGAAAAAAGTGATGAGCTAAAAAATTATAATCCAATAAAACCTTATAAAGTAAATTTAAGTAGACCAAACCTTGAGTATAAGTTTAAAGAAAACACAGAATCATTACTATACGATTTGATTAAAATTAAACATTTAAAAAAAGGTGCACCATTTGATTTTGTTTTTAGAACAGATATACCTATATTTCATTTGTTTGAATCGTTTATGGTTACTAAGGGGTGGGAATTATATAATGTTCCCCAAGTTGATTTTAAATCAATTAAACTTCCATTATCATCTGTTGATAATGATGAAGATACAGATTGGGATTTTGGTAGTAGGTTTGAAAGAGTTCATGAATTTTTTATTTATTTAAATAAATTATTTAATAGTGAATATTATAATGATATTGAAAAAAATACTTTTGAAGAATTAAATAAAATTTATGATTCAATAACTAAAGAAGATATTAATATAAAAAGTTATTTAGAAAAAAGAGGTTATCCAAGCTATAACGAAATTGTTAATAACTTTGAAAAAATAATATCAAAATAATTCACTTTTTGCTTGGTCATCTCAACTTTTTTTCGTATATTTACTATGTAAATGAGTGATAATATAAACCTTAAAAGTATGAATTATTTGATTGACCCCACAACCCTTCTTTTCAACTCTCATCGAGTTAATGGTTTCACCAAAATGATTGGTGATGAACAAATTCCTCAATGGGATTTATTGGATATAGCACAAGAAGTTGCTACTGAATGGACTAACGATTGGGATGATGACCAAGGATTTGGTTCTTCTGATGGAACTTATATGATAAAAGATTTTATTGATAATGTAATCTGGCGATTCGCTAGTGGTAAGTTGATGACTAAGTTCAATCCTGTACTTTCGATAGTGGAGTATTCAGAGGCTGAACATCACAATAAGGTTCAACGAATGGAAAGTGGAATTTAAACCCTAAAAGATATGAGAAATAAAATTGATTTTAAAACCCTTGAAAAAATCAACAATGAAATTGGTGAGTTCGAAGTAGGTCAAACCTTTGGCGGTGGAAATCCAATCTATCTTCGATTTGGATATTGGAAACAAGTTGATGTTGATAAGTTAAACGAAATCCTAAATCCTTTAAATCAGGTTAAAGAAGATGAGTGGTATGATGATGATTGTGGATATCAATACAATTATCAATTTCTTTAAAAAAAAGTAAAAAAATGCTTGGATATATGAAATATTTTTCGTATATTTACTATGTAAATAAGTTAAACCATTAAAAGATAAAAGATATGAATTATTCAGAATTAAAAAACCTTTCCCTTGAAGAACTACGAGAATTGAACTCTAAAGTAGTTGAAGTAATCAAAATTAAAAAATC
>Ga0255772_10006860_pt1 | contig 10287 bp, 10 predicted proteins | sample 071ome_34_FD_179970 | JGI IMG/M metagenome (GOLD analysis project Ga0255772, IMG submission 179970) | Coastal salt marsh microbial communities from the Groves Creek Marsh, Skidaway Island, Georgia - 071411BT metaG (version 2) | ecosystem: Environmental > Aquatic > Marine > Intertidal zone >... | reverse complement strand
ATCCGGGCAGGGGTGTCAAGGGGGGGGTCAGTCAAGAAAGTGGTTGTGTGGAAAGATTTCCTGCATTATCAACCACCAACTTAAATTTTGTTCCATTTGGAGATTTAATTACAATGTTTGCTTCTTCAGCACAAAGTTTTCCCCAAATAGTGACATTTTCAAATACTGAGTCACCAGATCTCGTAAATATCGGATTTCTTGGTACAGGACAGGATTTTGCCATTTTAGGTTAAAATATTAACTGCTGTTGAAATTGGAGAATTTGATGCTATCAATGCCAAATCTTCAATTAAAGTTCCCTTAAAACATTTTAGAAAAGAACTCGCCAATAATATATCAGCAATAGTTCCTTTTTGTGATTTAATATCTACATTTTGTCCAAGTACTTTAATATCTTTTGTTTTATGCTCTTCTTCATATCCAATTTGAATTTTAGGTGATTGCATTACAAGTTGCTCAGATGCATCAATAGTGATTGCTTTCCCATAAATCTTAATATGTCCCCCATCAACATTGATTGAAAAATCACCTTTATGAGAAATAAATTGAAATGTATTTTGTTCTGGATTAACTAAATCTGAATCACCAACTTCAATCTGCAGTGAACCCTCACTCACAATCTTCGACATACCACTTTCAGTATGTGACTGAACACAACGAATGCCAGAATCAGTTGTGGACATCATTTTAAATGAGTCTCTTCCAGGAGAACCCATTTGAGGATTTCCAGTTTCAATGACTAATTTTGGTCCAAATACATCATAAGCTCTAGATTCCTGTCCCATAATTAACTCACACAATCAATAACTTGAACAATTTCAGTTTGTGGTGTTACAACTGACATAATAGGTCTCAACACTGCCCCAAAACCACTTATACTTTGAATATTTAGGTCTGGTAATCCATTATATGCAAGTCCAGGAAGAACAGAAACATTAGTAACTCTTCCTTCAGTAATTTCTATCTCAAGACCATCTATAGTATCTCCTTCTTCATAATCTTGACCTGGATTTTCAATTATCACATCACTAATATAAAGTGGTAGTTCATCAATATCTGCAGGATAATTTTCACCTTCACTTGTAATCACAACAGAAGTAACCTGTCCAAATGTCGGTGATGATGGATTTTGGTCAATGATTGCGCGACCATATGCACCATATCCTTTATTACAACTATCTTGGAATGTTACAATCGGTGGTCTTCCATATCCACTTCCTGGTTCGGTCATATTCACTCCAACAATACTTCCAACTTTTAATATAGAACCAACAGCATCTTCTGTATCAACATTATCAATAATATTACCCAGAACAACTTCACCGGCAGCACCGACACCATTTCCACCAAAGAAATTGACCGTTGGTAGTCCACATTTAGTAATGTTTCCAAATTGACAAGGGCCAATACCACCAGTCTCACTTACTGGTGCTCCAAATATGTTCCATTTGCCATATTGTCTTTCAAAATCACTTGCAAGATTTGTGGCACCTTGAGAGATTGCAGTTCCACTGAAAATAGTATTCCAAGCACTATTCTCATCCTCTTCATCCATATCTTTCAATAATCCTTGATCGATTTTATATTTACTGCTTGCAGGACAAAGCTTTTTATCATCACACTCAAAAAGATTTGCAATCTTTCTAATTGCATTAATTCCTGTAAGTAAAAAATCTTTGATATTAAATCCAAAAATATTTTTCCCAAACCCGTTTAAAATGTCTGCAATTGGTGCAACTAATGGACCTACAATTGAATCAACAATATTTACAAGATTATTTGTAAATGCACCTATAAGTTGCTCAACAACACACTGCCCAGCATTCAAAACATTTTTGACTGCTCCAGTAATCAAATCTGTTAGCGCATCCCTTGCACCCTCCAGTACTTTAGTTGCGGCACAAAATACACCATCAACAAGTTTTTGAGCAAGAGGTATTAATGGTTTCTCAATTCCAATAATTGCAGGAATTCCATAACCACTAGCAATAAGAAAACTTGTAAGAGTATCAATTCCATTTTTGATAACCTCAGATAATTTGGCATTTAAAGAACCAAGCATCTTGTTGGTAAATCCAGTGATAGTACTACCAATTAAATCTACGACAAAGTTAATTTCATTAGGAAGATTTACAATTGCATTCCCTACTTTTGTAATCTTATCAAAAAAGTTGGTTAGATATGCTTCTATTCTTGCAAAAGTATTATCCTTGCAAGGATCTGCTTGTATAATTATTTTCCCTGTTGTATTAGATTCTTCTCTAGAACAACTCATAATTTATTTTCCTCCTTGTTTGATGTTTATTATCCATAGTTTTGCCCCACTCTTTTAATAATTCTTCCACCACTACCAGAACCGGGTTCATCTTCAATAAATCTATATCCGTTAGATTCAAATTTTTGAAGTTCTTCTGAAGTAGGAGTTCTGTTTACAGGAAGTCCTCCAGGTTGAACTGCAATATCACCAGTATTTATTTTTCCAAGTGCTCGGTCAACTGTTTGTCTTTGTCTTATTCTTTCTCTTTGAGCAGCTGCTTCAGCAGGATCTATAGTGTTACTATCTCTAGTGTTACTAAGATCTATAGTGCCTAAATCTTCTTGTGGTGGATCAACTTCCGGACTTTTAAATTCTCCAGGCTTTGGTTCTTTATCTGGGTCAACTCCCATCTCTTCGAGTTTATTGGTAGGAGTTTCTCTTTTTTGGGACTTATCAGAACCTGAACCTGTGTTTAATGGTCTTGGAGTACAAACACCTTCACAAGAATTTACTTCATCATTTTTGTAAATGTTTTTTGGTTGATTTTTTCCCCAGAAACCACTCTTTGCATCAAATCTTCCGGGACCAAACTTTACGACAGATTCACCACCTAATGATGATCTAGGTATTACTCCATCAATAAAAGCAATACCTCTCTTTCCTCCCATTTTATAACCAGTAACAATATCTCCCTGAACTATTTTAACTGATTGTCCACGATTTGCTCCTCCACTACCGGCAGTGCAAGGAAGAATGCAAATTGCATATTCGATATTGTCATCATTAATTTCTGCAGAACTTGATGAATAAAAGTCGTGAATTGCAATCTTATATCTCCATCCCCACCCGGCACCAGATGCCTGTTCTTTTTGATAATCAAATCCAACTACTGTAGCTAGAAATGGTATTCTATTCTCTGTGGATAAACTGTTTTTCATTATTTTTTATTTTTATTGGTGTATGCTCCAAAAGAATCACGAACAAGAGTTAATGATGTAAAAGATCTCTTTGTATCAAAATGATGGCAAAGATCTAAGATTAAATAATTTCCACTTTGATTTATATCAAAAGAACTAATAACTTTATCATCAGTTAATTTTTCAAATTCACACCTTATAACATCACCAGCTACTAGATTTAAATTTGATGGTATCATTATATCTATCTTCTGACTCATCAATAGATTATATCTCATTGCTGCTTTTGAAAGATATTCTCTGGGGTCATTATTGATATTGACATCAATTCCAGAACTAAATGAACCAACATCTAACATTGAAGAGAATGTTCTTGAATAATAATTGTTTGATTTTACAGGAGAATAATCAATATCTCTTCCTAAAGTTGTTGTTAACTTATTGTTTTCAATTTTAAAGATGAATTCTGTGACTTCTAGTGTAAGAGGATTTGTAAATATGTTTCTAGTCTCGTAGACCCCAGACTTCATTGCATTTACAATGTTCTGATTTTTTTTGACGGAAAATGAAATTATTTTATTATTATTATGGTTGTCTTCAATACCAGATGTCATTGCCCCACTATAATAATAAGTTTCTTTTGGTTCTTGCTTAATTAGATTATCAATTGCTTTGTATTTAAAACCTTCTCTAGTTTGATAAAAGAAAAATCCAGGATTTCCTTCCGCATATGTTGACATTGATGCAAGATCTGTTACCAATTCAAATGGATTATCATTAGCACCAACAAATGAATATCCATTTCCAGTTTTATCTATATCCAGATTTGTTTCTTTTACATTGAAAGAACTTTGTAAAATCTTTTTTACAGAATCTGAAATATTTCCATTATATTTTTTAGAATTTGCAATATTAAAATTTTCTATTCCTTCTTTGGAAATCAAACTCATAACCACAGATTCTCTCTGCGATTCTTGATTTGGATTTGTTGCTGCGTTATTAAAAAGACTTCCTTTAAGTGGTCCAATTTTAAATTTAATCTCTTCTCCACCAGTAATTGGCAATGTATTATAAATTGTTCCAAAAATATTTTTACTTTCGTCTTTTAGAGTACTGCCAGTATCAATAAAACCAATCGTTGCAGTTACATTTGGAGACAATAAACTTTCATAATAATCAAACCCAACAACCTTTCCTATGAGATTGACTTCTGTATCACCCTTTGTGATTGATAGTTTTTCGTAGATTGAACTACTTGATCTATTTGCCATTTTATTTGTTTATAAATTGGGCGTAAGGATTGATAGGAATTACTGGTTGTGTAAGTAACCATATAGATGTTTCATTTTCTTCTCCACTAGATGATATTGGACCTAAACTCACACCAGAATTTTTAAGTGTACTTGGTGAAATAATCTGTGCGGAAGTAATGTTAGTGCTTGTAGTAGTTGTAGTTGTAGATGTGGAAGTTCTTTTTTTCTTTTTCAGGTTATTATATTCTTTTATAATCATCTTTCGGAGACGATCGCCTCCACTACTCAAATCCTTACTTAAGTCAACATTTGGATCGGACTCATATAATTTATCTAAGTCCCACCTTTGAGGTTTTCCTGGAAGATGTCCCCTTCGTGTTGCATATCTTTCCCATTCACCATGTGTTCTCACATTATTTCTAATGTTTGCCTCACTCCATCCCCAATCAACAGCAAGTTTTGCTGCTTCCAGTACCATTTTTTGTATTTGGATGTCTTTAACTGGATAACTACCGAAATTATTTTCGGTTGCTCCTGCCATTGCAGCAACACTTAAACCTACAGAATTATCATTTCCTCCTCCAGTATGAGAGTACTTATCTTGATCATATGGAGTATGACGAACAACAGTTCCATCCCCCAATACTATTGAGTGATATGCACTAGCAGCATCATTATAACCACCTGCACTCCAATGTAAAAATATTCTTCTACCAGACTTACCCTTTCCCGGAGTATATGGGATACTACTTTGTGGTCCACCTCCAGATCCTGAAGAGTGATCATTTCGTCTATTACTATCCTCCGGAAACTGTGAGTCTTCTTCAGTAGACCCAGAAGTAGGAATATCTCTTGCAGATCTTGTTGCTTCATATTTTTCATATCTTTTCCTTTCTTCCGGAGTAAATTGTTTGGGAGTAAAAATACCAGTTCTTTGACTTATCTCACCTTCAACCCCATCTTTCTTGGCAAGAGTTGTTTTTCCCCCCATCAATTTATCTACTTTAGCAATAAGTTTATCAAGTTCATCATATGCTTTTTCTACTTCTTTAAGTGCTCCTCCGATTAATTTTCCATCATCACTAAATTTTGCAATATTATCAAATGCACCTTCCTTTCCAGATGGTCCAGTAAAAGAATCAAATAACCAAACAATACCATCTTTTATATTAGATAAAATTCCAACAACAGAATTTATCGTTTCTTTATGTTTTTCTTTAAATTCTTCCACTTTCTTTATAATACCAGGAAGAGCATTTACTAAAAATCCTCCTAATAATAATATACCAAAATTAAAAATCTTATCAAAAATACTCATAGGAGTTTTGGCAACTTCTGCAACTCCAGTTAGAGGTGATTTAAGTGATTTTTTTTCTATTTTCTTTTCTTTGTTTAATTTTTTAGTCGATTCTTTTTTCTCATACTCTAATCTTTTATTTTTCTTTCTCAACTTAATATAATCCTTATTAGATTTCTTGAGAAAACTATTGATATTCGTTATATTAATTTTAAGTTGTTTTACTTGATTTTCCATATTTTATACATATATCCCATAAATTCCTGGTGTTTCATTTCTCATAGAATCTAATATGTTTCTAGAAGATATTGTTGGAACTGAAGGAGCAGGAGAAGGAGAAGATGTAGAGCCTTCTCCACCCATAGGTACTGTAATCGGAGGAAGATCCATTGTTTGAATATTTACTTTTCTATTTCTTTTAGGATTGTTAGAAATCATATTATATATTTTTTCAGTTCTCATATTATTGATAATAGAACCATCAATATTTGGGGAGAATAATTCTGGACCTTTTTCACCTACAAGATATGTCCTTCCTGCCATTACAGGACCACCCATTGCTCTTGGTTCTATGTTGGCATATTGTGGAAGAATAGTTTTAAGAATCTTATCATTATATTGTTTTCTAACTTTATCTCTTTCAAGTTGCCTCAAATTTGAAGTTTGGTTCAACCCTTCTTTTGCAGTACCTGTCGATCCTTGGGATTCTACTTTAGATGCTGCTTTTTCCATATCAGCCTCCATTTGAGACTTCAAACTTTTTAATTGTTCTCTTTTTACTATAACATCATCAACAATTGCTTGTTGTTCTGGAGTCAAGTCATAAGACGCCCTAAAACCGGTTGCTTCTGTGCCTTTGACATATCCGCGTGGCGAACCAAAAAATGGTTTCTCAATACCAAGACCAGCATCGGCTAACCTCGCATCCAAAACATCATGTGCCTTATTAAAAGATTGTCCTCCAGTAACTCCTCCACGAACAGACTTGTAAAGAGCTTCTCCTGCTTTAAATGCAAGAATACCAACACCAACAGCTAAAAGTGCTTTCCAAAATAATGGGTTCATGAATAATCCTTTAAGAAGAAAAAGTGATGCTTTCAGAACACCAAGTCCTGCAAGAAGAGATGCACCTATCTTTAAAGCAGCAAAGGTTGCCAATATTTTTGCAAATAATTTCCAATTTTGTGTCAATATATTAAAAAACTTTTGTAGTTTTTTCCGATTTTCTTCTTTAGATAACCAACCAAATACTGCATTAGTTAAAAATCCTGCAGCAAGAAATCCAAGAAATTCTAATATTTTATCAAAAAATCCTTTAGCTGGTGATAATATTTTTGATGTTGTTTTAACTAATGCACTTCCTATTCTTTTTGCACTTTCTAAAGCACCCTCTTCCATTCCAAATCTTTTTTTGGACTTCTCTTTCTTTATAGTTTGTTGCTTTTCTTTCTCTTCCTTTGCTAGATTACTGAAATGCTGTTCAAGTTGTTTTTGTATATCTACTAGAATTTTATTTGTTTCTAAAAGAGTGCTATTAAAGTTATTTTTACTTTCCTTTTTTGTTTCTTTATCGTCAGGTTCTTTTTTTAATTTTTCTTCTATATTACTAACATTTTTCTCTAATACACCAACACGAATAACTGCCTTTCTAACGTGACCAGCAAGTTTACTGACGGTTCCATGAATATTTTTTATAGAACTAGCAGATCCTCCCTCATTTCCAAAAAAAGCAGAAGAAATATTTGTTTTATTTAATTTGGGAGTTTTTACTTCTGTGTTAGATTCCATTCTGCTGTTGTGCTTTTAGATTTTCTTCCTCAATATCACTATTTATCAGCAATTTTTCAACCTCTACAATATCTTTATGAATTTTTCTTTTTTTAGAATATATCATATGAACATTCCCAACACTATATCCATTCTCTTTACACCAAGTATTCAATCCACAAATTTTAAGAGATTTTCTATTGGAAAAAGTAATTAACCATAAACAGGAACTATGATGATTTTCACCTCTCTGCGAAAAACTCATTTTTTCTCTAGTAGATTTAGATGCTTTTTTTCCAAAGTTTGGATTTTTTTCACCAATATTTGCTAATCTAAGTTTATCTATATGTTCCTTAGATAATTTTTTACCGGTATTAATTTTTCTGAGATTTTCTTTAAATTCTTCCGATCTAACTGCACCAGATGCACCTTCACCCCCATCAGTTAAGTTTCTCAAAATACCTGTCCCCAAATCCTTTCTACCAAATATAGAAATCATATATTTTTCGTGTCTAAATGCCTCTTCTTCTTTAAGATTTTGTTTCAAATATAAAATTTTATTTTTTGATGGAATAGATATTTTTCTATTAACATTAGAATTTGCTCTTTTACCTCTACCTTTACCAATATAGTAGGGAGTACCATCCTCACGCAAATATGCATAAGTATAATAGTTATTCATTCTTATCTTATAAGTCGCAATATTATTTATACAAGAAAGGGGGGACTTTGCCCCCCAATCTTTTGCTTTGATGCGACTCATAAGCATCATTATTTATATTCAACTTATCCCATTCTGCTGCTGTGCCTTTAGGTTTTCTTCCTCAATATATTGTTGGAGTAAAGTGAGATAAATTTCTCTCTCCCAAGGTATCATCTCATTTAACTCAGTCAAAGACCATTTATGATGCTGCATCATAGCAAAATTAATCTTATAGTATGACTCAAGATTAGTATGAGCCATACCTAACTGAAAAAACTTGCCAGACCCTCAAGTACAACTTCAGATTCAACTCCTGTATTAGGATTCTTTACAGTAATTAAATGAGATAATTTTGGCATCGTTGTAAAGAAATTTTCAATCTCTTTAAACTGCTTACTGTTTAGTTGATCAACAAATTGCTGTAATTCTTTTTTTGAACAATCAGATGCATTCCAACTCTCTTCTTCATCATATACCATCTCAATGCAAGAAGTAATCATATCAAGTGATTTACTCACGTCACTCGAAGTTCCACTTACCTCAAAATTATTATCAATAAACTGATCAAAAGAAGGATACTTTAACTTCATCGAATAAGTATCATCCAACTTAACGATGTTTTTATGGTCCTTATTCTTTTTAACTTTAATTGAATCAATGTCAATTGACATCTCTACAGTCGTCTCACCATCATCAGGACAAGTAATATTGACTTCTACACTTTCTCCTACAGACTTTGAACGTACATTAAGAAAAAGATATTCAATATCAAAAGTTGCAAGAGTTTGAACCTTAACTCCTCTTGTTAGAATACAATCATTCAGAATCTGAACGATTCCATTAGAAATCTGCTTCATATCTTCAGATTCTAATGCCATCAATAATACTTTTTCCTCTTTTACTAGAAATGGACGATACTTAATTTTTTTTCCAGTAGAAGGCAACTCCAACTCATAAGTTGGTGTATTAATCTTAGGTAAAGGCATTTTAAAAAATACAATTCAGGTTTAGTTATTTATTGCGTTATTGAGGAAAGATTATAGTATTCTTATTAATCTTCGAATATTCTATATGTCCTGTATCTTTCAACCATATCTTCGGTTTCCAAAGCTCTACTATATTTTTCTACTTCTTCTAATGTGTTACTGGATAGTCCACCAACAATATTTTCATTAGGTGCTTCATTAGGACTTGGTTTTGAGTTATTGCCTTTATAATTCATAATATATCGATCATAATTAAATGTCACATTCACTTTAAGTAAATCTGCAGGTCCATAAGAAACTGGAATGGATGTCATCGTTTTTGGAAATACATTCTTAAACTGATAATATATCTTTCTCTTTGTTTTATTGTAACTTTTTTCAAATTTGGTAATATACATTGTTTCTATTTTATATCCTTTTTCCCCTTCAGGAAATCTAAATCTTCTATAGTAACTTAAATCATCTTCTTCAGTTTCACTTCCACTTGAAATATAATCTATCCATCCCTCAAAAAGTATTATATTTTCATAACAATCATCAACATAAAAAGTAAAATCAATATCAGTATATAATCTCGTATGAGCAAACTCTTGCGGTATTCCTATAAAATCACCTTTTGTTTCTGCAGTTGCAAATCCACTTGTTGGAAGAGATGCATCAGAACAAAGAAGTCCAGCCTTACGAGATGTAAAATCTTTTAAGTCGGTTCCAAATCTTGTTTTAATGTGATTTAGTATGGGAGTTTTTAGAGAAGAAAAACTCACTTCATAATGATTTGATTGTGATATCTTACCAAAAATATCCTTTGCATCTCTTACCAAATTATTTCTAATTGATGGTACTGCCATCTATAAATACCTATACGACTACTTTATTATTAGTTATTTAGATGTCATATAAGGGATATTACAAACCATCTTATCCTAGAAAGTATAAAGGTGATCCAAACAATATCATTTATCGTTCCTTATGGGAGCGTAAATTTATGAGATATTGTGATATGAATGAAAATATTTTAGAATGGGGAAGTGAAATAAACACCATCCCCTATCGTTCTCCAGTTGATAATCGATACCACAGATACTTCCCTGATTTTTATATCAAGGT
>Ga0255772_10006850_pt1 | contig 10291 bp, 11 predicted proteins | sample 071ome_34_FD_179970 | JGI IMG/M metagenome (GOLD analysis project Ga0255772, IMG submission 179970) | Coastal salt marsh microbial communities from the Groves Creek Marsh, Skidaway Island, Georgia - 071411BT metaG (version 2) | ecosystem: Environmental > Aquatic > Marine > Intertidal zone >... | reverse complement strand
GGCTTTGCGCATGCCGATGATCAAGTAACGGTCGCCCGCATCGGCATTGCCCATCTGCGCGGGTATGTCGTAGCAGGCGACCACAACGGCCTCGCCGCTCGGCGTGTGGGTCATTTCGACGGGCGAAAACTCGGTGGCGTGTGCCGAGATTGCAAGGGCGATTGATAGTGCGACTGCTCTGCAGATCATGGGTGCGCTCCGCTGGTTGCGTTGTAGATGTCGAGGATTTCGGCGGAGGTCAGCGCCCGGCCGTATATCCGCACGTCGTCAATCTGTCCGTTCCAGTGAAAGTTGGCCGTGACTTCGCGCCGCCCGATCTCGGTGCTTGAGTCGGCTGTTCTTATACTGGCTTGGGCGCTCGACCCGTCACTCACGCCGTTGATAAAGACCTCTTTTGTGTTGCCCGCATCGTCATACACGCCAGCAACGTGCGTCCATTGCCCCGTATTGACCGTAGTCGTTCCCGTCACGGACGCAAAGGTTCCGCTGGAGTCGATAATCCCGAGCGAGAGAAAGTTCGCCGCTGTGACGCGAAGCTCAAAAGACCTGTTATCATCCGGAAACGCGCTCTCCTGATTTCCAACCGCCACCTGAAACGTCGAGGCAGCGTCCGAGTTCACCCACGCCATAGCCGTGAACGATGCCGGGAAGTCGTTTGATTGAACCGCGCTTGATCTAACGTAGTCATCCGTCCCGTCGAAGTCGTAGTGCGCGCTGGTCGTGCCATCATCCGCAACAAACGAGGGGCGGCTGTTCGCAGTTGCCTGCGTTCCGTCGTTCACCGCAGCGCTCGCGTCGAGGTAGTTCGTGCCCGCGTCAAAGTCGTAGTTGAACGGATACTTCACTACGGCGTTCGTAAACGTCTGCTCGTCCTCGACCTCGATGCCTACTTGCTTCTCAGTGGCGTAGAAATTGAGCCGCTTGACGCCCTGCGCAGACGCCAAGCCAGCCGCCAGAACCAGGGCCGCTATCAGCAATCGCCGCATCATTCCCCCGTCGCCGTCTTGCGGTAGTGACTCAACACGCCGTTGGTGTAGATCTCCAGCCACTCAAAGCTGTTGCTGAAGTACGGGCCGACGTAGTGCGATGTCGTCAGGATGTTGCTGTACACGCTCTTGCTTACGCCGAAGTTGATCGGCAGCGAGACGCCGCCAGCCGCCGATGCGTCGAACTGCATGTCTACCGCGTCCCACGTGACGTTGTCGCCGGCGTAGGATGAAAGGTCGGCTTTAAGAATGGCGTTGCTGTTGGCCTGCATGTCAGCGCCGACAAGTCGCACCAGCGAGTCGGCCGCCAATACAAGCTGGCCGGAGCCGCTCGACGATGCACCGCCAGCCGCAGCCGAAAGAACAACGGAGTTAAGATGTGTCGCGCTCGCTGATGCCCCGTTTCCGATCGCAACAGAGTTGGTGCCCGCTGCGCTTGCGGACAGTCCGGCGGCGATAGAATTCGGAGCCGACGCAAGGGCAATCGCGCCCGCCGCAAGCGAATTTGCGCCGCTCGCCGCTGCAACCGTTCCGATTGCCAGACCGTCAGCGCCTGACGTGGCAACCGAGAGGCTGCCCGTGTAGGTGTTGCCTCGCGCCGAGACCGTCGCCAGCGTGTCCGCCTCGGTCGCCGCCGTGTCAACGTATGCCTTTGTCGCTGCGTCTTGTGCGGCTGTCGGATCCATGAGGTTGGTGATGGACTGCCCGCCCATGTTGAGCGAGGCCGCCATTGGCACACTGCCGTTGGTGTACAGGCTCAAAGGATCGCTCTCCACGGTCAGGTAATTCGCGGAGACAACCCAGTTGCTAACGGCGAGGTCGCCAGCGTTAATATCATTATCCCAGTGCCGCTCTACGTTCGCGTAGATGATGCCAGCCGTAGCGTGCGACCGCGCCACCGTGCCCAGGTGGTAAACCGTGCCGCTCGCGGGCTCTACGTTGGTCACGCCGCCGGGAATGCTGGAAAGGTAAAGCTGATCGCCTGCCGCATAAGGCGAGGTGTCAACGTCGCGCACAAGGCCGTGAATCGTCACGAAACCATCGTTGGCGGTGAACGTGTGCGTGGCGAAACCGACCGGCTCGTCTGCCGCTGCAAGGTCGGCGTCTGCCAGATCGACCGTCGGGCGGTTGCCGCTTGCGCCGTCGATGTAGACGACGACGCCGTTAGTGATCGTTGGCGCGCTCGCGCTCTGCTTTGCCCGCAGCCATTGCTCCTGCCCGATCTGCATAATGGCGTCGGATATCGACGTGCGGTAACTCAAGGCGTCGTCTGCCTCGTCAAAGAACACGTTGCCCGCCGTGCTGCTGACGGTGCTATTGGTCGGCACGAAATGCACATCCAAAAGGTTGTCGATCTTCTGCGTCTCGGCGTTGTTGCCCTGCGTCAAGACGGCCGCCAGATTCGGCGTGCCCGCCACCGCAATTGCGTTGGTCGCCGCATCAACGTAATTGGTCAGCGCCAGGTCGCCGGCGATGCGATCGGCGTCGATTCCCGGCCGTGCCGCCAGATATACCGGGTCAATCTCGCTCGTGATGTTGGTATATGGACCCCGGTAGATCGTATTGCCACTGTCAGGCCCCCAAAGCACCCACACGTCGCGTCGATCCAGCGAGCCCACAAAGTTGGTGCTCTGGTACAGCCGCACATGCGACGTATAGGGCACGTTCGCCGTGTTGGTGCTGAAGTTGGCTTCGTTGGGCGCGAGGTCAAACGACACATGCCCGCCCGCCGCATTCACCACGACGCCAGTCTTCATAATGTAGGCGTTCGACGTATCCGGCAGGCGGAAAACCTCCCACCGTGCAACCAGCGCCTGGTCGCCAAGGTTCAGCGGCGAGCCGTCGCGCTGCGCGAATAGATCGAAGCTGACCGACTCCCCTTGATACCACTTCAAGTCACGAACGGCAGGCCGCGTCACGGCGGTGTCATTCGTGATCGTGAAGTTTCGCACGTTCAGGTCCAGCCCGAAAGAGGGGAGAACCTGACCCAGCAGGGCGAGAAGGGCAATCGCCGGCGCGAAGGGCATAGCGCTTTTTCTGCTTATCATGGGTCAGGCCTCCAAGATTGTAACGATGATAGACGACGCCGAGGTCGGCGCTTTAAATTGCATGTTCCCGATCGTAAACGAGGACGCCAGCGGGAACACGGCACGCTCGCCGGGCGCGAGGCTTAGGTGATCCGTCACGCCCGCGTCAAAGCTGACCACGGCATTCTCGCCGCCGTCTGCCTCAGGGTTCTCCAGCATGACCCACTTCGGCGTGCCTACGTCGCCATCTGTGGCGGCGACATATGAGGTCGTCAGGTCCTCTTTGTACGGGCCGTAGAAGTTGTTCCCGGTCTGGTCAATCTGTGCTGACTGCGTATCGCGGCGGATGCTGTTGCGCCCGTTCACCAATCGCATTCCCGTTGTCACTGTAATCTCGTTTGCCATTTTAGTGCCTCTCTCCCATCCTACGTTTTAGTGCTTGCAATGTCTATCCAAATCAACTAGGGCAGCGGATTCTCGCATCTGGTGAAGTCCCAGCGCAAAAGGGTAGGCCCCAGCTTCCACCGCCACCCATACTGAAGCCCCGCCGCCAGATTTGTAGCCGACTCGTGGCGCGCGACAAATTCCCACGGGTTAGGCGCTCCAGGGCTTGTGTAGCTTTTAAGCAAAAGAGCCTCGCCCGCGTTGGTGTTCGCTACGGCGGCATCGTCATAGGGCACAGTCACCCAATCGGCGCGGCTGGTCAGTGGATAGGCGGGAATGTTGGTTGCCCATGTGGCCGCGACCGAATAGTTGCCCGTGGCGAACCAGGTCGCCGCGAGGTTGTTCGTCTTAGCCTCGATCTGCACATATTGTTCTGCGGTGTAGGTCGTGCCCGTGAGGTCGGCCGCAATCACAATCTGCGGCACCGCATCCACGCGCCGCCAGTGCGAGGTGTCTACGCCGCTGACTCCGCCAAAGTCAACGCGCGCATCAGTCAATTCGTATTGGCTGCCGTCGAGGTCGGTCTCGAAGCTTTGGTAGTTCTTCCAATCGTACTGGAAGCTGTAGGTGTATGACGGCGCTTCAGATGCCCCGAATGTCAGCGCATTAGATGCGCCGGCCGCCTTTCCGTCATAGGTGCGGCTTGGCACATTGTTGCTCCAGAAAACGCCCTGCTTGGTCTGGTCCTGCGTTACCTCGTCGGCATCCAGCCACGCTATAGGCACGCCGTTCGTCGGCAGGTCGGGATAGTTTGTCGATACCTGCGGCTCGGGAGGAGTGTAGGTGTAGGTGTCCGCCGTGGCCGCCACGTTGGATACGGCAATGCTGCCGCGATTTGTAGACCACGAGGCGCTCGCCACGGTCTGCGTCAGCGCGTGCAGGATCTTGTAACGCTCATCAACGTGAATCTCGCGCACGATACGCCCGACGCCGCCGTATGTCGCCGCGTTGGTGCCGATCGCCGGCGTTCGCGTGAACTGACTTGTGCCGTCGCCAATGCTGAGCGTGTCGAATAGCCCGGTGACGGTCAGGTAAACCACGTTGCCCGTCTCGCCGATGCTGTCAACGTATTGCGGGATGAGATTCGTCAAAACGCCGTCGAACGTATACCAGAAGTTGCTCGGGCTGCTGGTCCGCGTGATGGATTGCAGCCGCGTATAAGAGACCCTTGCGGCGGCGTCTCGTATGGCGTTGGTGCTCAGGCTGGCTGCCGTGACCGTTGCCGTAACCGCGCCCACTAGCGATCCGCTCCAGTTGGTGCGAACCGTTTCATCGTTGGCGGCGCTGCTCCACTCGGTGAAAAAGCCGTTCAGCGTCCACGATGACGGCGGCGTGTTGCTATCGGCGCTGGTCGTAAAGTCCATGTGCCATCCGGTCGCGGGCCCCTTGTCTATAATAAGCCAATTCGTGACGCCCGCCGCCTGCACCGCTGCCTGCGTCCAATACCCCCAGCCGCCGTAATAGCCCGCCGCGTACAGAGTCTCGCCGTTGGGCGGTTGCGTGCCGAACTGTACCGGGAAGCCGCTTGGCGTAAGCTCGTCCCAACCCGCCCACACAAAGCGGCCCGTGGTGATCGTCACGGGCGTATAGAAGTCGAAAGAGCTTTGCACACTGTTTGTATAGGTCACGTTTGTCGTGCCGCTGCGGTATAGGTAGGCGGCCGTGCTGACCGTTGTGGTGCCCGCGTAGGTGCTCCACGTCTCGCCGCTTGGGTCCGCGATCCACCGTGCCACGCTCTGCGTCACAACGCCGTCGGTGTGCGGCACGTTGTAGTAGACCGCCCGGTGCCGCTCTTCCAGCCCCTCAAGCAACTCGATCACGTCGCGGGCCTCCACCGTGCGGCGCGTCTCGTTGAACCACAGCGTGCCACCGGCAGTAATGCCGACGACTACCGCTGTACCGTAGCGCAGCCTCTGCCACCCCGTCAAAGTCACGCGCCAGGCCCCCACGCCGAGTCAATCTCTACCATGCCGCGCCGATTGATGCGCTGGAGCGCGGGCCGCCCGCCGTCACGCTTGAAGGCATAAAACCATGTGCGGTATGTCGTATCGTCGGGAGTAAAGTAGGTGATGTCGCTTGACGCGGCGGGCACCGTGATCGTGCTGCCGTCGAACTCTATGCCAACGTAGTAGTCGGTCGCGTCGTCTGTGATCGTCACGGCGGTATCCGCCAGCGTGTAGCGGGTGTCTCCCCATACGAGGATGCCGTTGGTCAATGTGATCTGGCTTGCGCTGCTGATCGTGTAGCCGAAGGTCCATGTTTCATCGGGCACGGCCGCAGACCCAGAAATGCTGAACCGAGCAAAGGTGCCGTTGGGCGTGATTGTGTACCGGACAAACTGATTGTCGCGCGGCGTGATGGCGCGCAAATAGTCGCGCACCATGTTCAGAATGCGCGAGCGAAAGCCAGTGATTTCATCCGGCAGCGGAACTGGCGTATGCTGCGCCATTACGGCACACCTAGCCCGTTGTAGTAAAGCGTAGCGCTCCAGCCCACCGCGCCTATCCACGATTGCTCTATGAGTCGCTTGCGGCTTCGCCCGATCTGGCGGTATCCGATATGCGGCGGCTCCACCAGCCAATCGTCAAACAGAACCTCGCTCCATTCGTTGTTTCCACCCGCCACAATCGCGCCCGGATTAATGTTCATGCCGTCGCCAATAAACAGCCATGCGGACGGCTGCTGAATGCCCGCGCTCTCAGGCATTGCGGCCGTCGCGTCCGCCCATCCTACGACCTGCCCCGCTCTGGCTTGGTCGAATTGGATGATATCGCCCGCGTCTTGATCGTCTGTTAGGGCAACGGACTTGCGGAGCACATAGCCGAAAAGGATAAAGTCGCGGGTTCCGATGGAAATGAGATCGCGATATGCGTTGTATTCGCTGTTATCCCCTACATCTGCCACTAGGTCATAGTCTTCTGTTGCTATCCCCGCTCTAACATCGGCCGCAATCTCTTGAAGAGCTTGCGGAGAATCTCCGTTTGCGTTTTGCAGAAAAGCCCCGTGCGTCGCAATGTCTGTCTGCACCTGGTACGGGACGAGCCGCCACTCGGCCTCGGCCTCGGCTTTTTCGTTATCGTCCCACGTTACGCCGTCGGGTGCCGCGCTGATCTCTGCTGTAATTCGGCACACGCTGCCCTTGCGCTCGCCGTCAACGCTACGCACGCCATCAGTAGCCAAGAGTTCCGCAATCTTGGTCTCGTATGCCGCCTCCGGCCCCTCCCATACCTGAACCGTGATCGGGCCAGAGCTGAAACTGTACCGAAACCGCTCGCGGGCGAGCGTGTAGCCTGTTTCGCCGATGACTACCGATGCCATATCTAGTCCTCCACCGAAGCTTGAATTTCTGCAAGCCTTTCGTCTTGATCTTTGAGCGTGTCGTTAATGTCTCGCAGTCGGTCGGCCTGGAGTTCCTGTATAGCCTGCTCGCGCCTATACCTATTGTCCGCGCTCTGGCCACCGATGAAGCCGCCGACTGCCGCCAAGCTGTTTGCGGCCGAAACGTCTCCAAAACTTATGTCAGAAAGCCTCTCGGCATACGCAACCTTTATGTCCTCAATTCTTTTGGCCGTCTCTTTCCTAACCTCCGCCTCTTCGTCTTCGGCCTCAGATATGCGCCGCTGCCTTTCGAGCCACTCATCTCTACGCTTTTCGGTCTCTTCAGCCCTGCGGGCGCGCTGGTATTCTCGCTCCTGCCTAACTTCGTAGTCTCTGGCCTCTTTGCTGGCGCGGTCCACGAGGTCAGCGCCGCTAATGTCTACGCCAGCGGGCATCCCCCGGTCTACGCGGTTCGCCCAGGCGCGAGCACGCTGACGGGTGCGACCCCGGGCGAGACTCTCCGGTGCCAAAACCTCCATGATTCGCTCCGGTACCGTGCCCCAGCCCTTAATAACATTGGCCAGAAATATCGTGACAAGGTTTCCTGACTTTTTGCTGAACTGCTCAAGCTCGTTGTTTGCATCGGCCAATACCTTGACGATGCGCTCCTCCATGACGGTTCCGGCTTCTTTGCCTTGGTCTATCAGGTTTTGAAGCCCCGTGTTCGCCACATCCTGAAGCACGCCGAAAAGCTCGCGCCCGGTTTCGCTCAGAACCTTGTCAACGGCGTTAAGTGCCTCGGCTTCGCGGCCAGCGTCGCGCATCGCCTGCGCGCCATCGGAAACGGCTTGTAGAAGCTGCTCCACGCTCATTTCGCGCAGCTGGTCAACCGTGATGCCGAGCTCCGCGAAACCCTTGCGGAACTCTGTGTTGGTGCGGATCGCTTCACCCTGACGGCGGCGAAGGGCAATCATGGCCTTTTCCACCTGCCCCAACGAGCCGCCGCTCTTGAGCGCCGACACTTCGAGCGCCTGCAATGCCTCGGCCGATATGCCCAGGTTGGCCACCAGATCGGCGGTGCGATCGGCGGCTTCCATCTGCGACCGAGCAAAACGAGTCACTGCACCAACGGCAAAAGCGCCACCGATTGCGCCACCCAAGCGGGCGAGCGTTCCCGTGCTGAATGCATCTACATTCTGCCCCATCTTCGCGAGCTTCGTATTGAAGTCGCGAGCGTTAAGCGTGGCGCGTGCCTTTAGTGTCGCCCTAGCCATCTGGCGCATCCTCCGTGCGGCGGGCGGTCACGAATCCCGCCTCGCGCTCTGCCTCGCTCTGCAAGCTGTCGTCGCCATCCAAGAAATCGAAGCCCAGCCGGTACATAACCGCCTCGGCCAGCGGCATCGTCCACGCCTCGCGCCGGCTCAAGCCGTTCCGCATCAGTGCGCACGCCGCGCTGACCGTCCACGGCACTCGCTGCAAGCGCACCTTGCTCGGGTCAACCTGGCGCGGCGGCATCTTCAATCCTGTCTTGAGGTAGTCCACAAACGCCGCCGCGTCCGCCGTCAACTGCTCAGGCTTGCAACGCTTGCCCCATCGCTCGGCGCGCTTCACGATTTTTTCATCCCTGACCGCTTCCGCGATGCCTGTAAAGGGGTAGCAGTCTTGGGTGCAGATCCAAACGGCGGCCGCCATGTCGCCAAGCGTCGGCGTGCCCTTCTTGACGTAGGGCGAGCCAAACGCCATCAGGACATGCACATGCGCGAGGGTCAGCGGCTTTAACTGCTGACCCAAGCACACGGGCGGCTGTGCGAACACAGCGTTGACGAATAGATCATGCACCCCGCTGCCGCCTTACGTCAGGCCGAGCGCGGCGTTGTAAGTCGCCGTGAAGCTGCACGAAACGCCATCCGGCTTGCGGTCGAACGTCGGCGAGTCGGAAACAAAGTAGACCTCCGCAGTGCCGCGCGTGTCGCCTGTGCCCGTCAGGGCCGCCGTGTTGATGGTAATTGAGTCGCCCGGCTTCATCGCCTCAAGCGCAATCAACTCCGTGTGGCTGCCGTCGTTTTTGACGACGCCCGTCAGGCTGATGGTCTTGCGCGGGTTCGTGAAGATCACCGTCTGATCCTCGCCAGCGTCCGCGTCCTTAATCATCGCCTGATCGGCCTGCCGCTGCGGGCCGTTAACCGCCGTAACCACAAAGCCGCTGTAGGTGATGCCCTGCAACCCGACTTCTACCGTCTCGCCAATCTGTACCAGTGCCATCGTGTTTCTCCTTATTGGCCCGTCTTGTTGGGCACTACATCAATCGTCAGCGTCCATCCGCTGACAAACATACTCAAGTCGTCGTCCACTTCGTTTTCCTTGCCAAGCAATCGCGTGCGGATCACCTGCACCTCTTCGTCTTCGCCAACCTCGTTAAGATTCGCCACGAATCCTTGCTCAAGCAAAAGGTCCGCAATGCGCCCGCACGCCGCATCATGCCACGCGGCACGGTTCGCCAGGTCTTTGCGCTTGCACGGCGTGCGCAGCGTGATCGAAACGGCACACGTCCAGTTGCCGTTCTGCACCACGGGCGTCTCGCCGCCTGGTTCCCACTCCACTACCTCATCGCATACCACGCGGGCAACTGAGCCGGAGTTGTTCCGCGTCAACTCGTAGCGCGTCTGCCAAACAATGCCCGACAAATCGGGGCCGCCAGCCTGCGCCAGATAGTCGGCGAGGATGGTCTCGATCTTGGCGTCTGGTGTATGCCACGGCATCAGGCGCTAAACTTTCTGGCTGCCTTCGCCTGCTTCTTTTCAATGTACTGCACCGTGTCGCGGATCGCGCCAGGCATGGCCTTGTCAATGCCGCGCTGCAACAGCCTCTCGGTGTCCTTGGCGTGCTCGGCGGCGGTGCCGGCCAAAGCATTCTTAAACGTGAACGAGATTGCTGCATCCGCCGTCAAAGACTTTGGGCGAGCCCGCCGCACATACGTCTGGAATCCGCGCTTGCTGCCCTTGCGGCTATTGGTCGTGCGCTCCACGGCCTTCGTGCGAGACCGAATGGCGCGCGCCAAAAAAACCGGAAAACGCTTCAGAAACCCGGCAGCCTGGGCGCGGGCGTTGAAATGGCGCCGCGCAAACTCTTGCGCCTCTTCGCGCGTGTAAATCACAGAGCGCCGGTCCGCGATATGCGTGACCCTAGGGCTCTCGCCATACTTTCGCTTTAGCAGCCACGCCACAAGCGCGGGCTGACTGTCGCCCTTGTTTTTGATGCCCGCCGCAAATGCCGACGCAGTGTAATGCACAGCGCCGCGCAGGCCCTTGCCGCCGATCAGCAGCTTGACCAAAAAGCGGTTCTCGCCCTCGGCGTATGTCTTGCCGCTGGCTGCGGCCCACCCGGTAACGGCGCGCCTAAATTGCTTATCGTCTAATGCGATCGCCATTACTGGTACTTCAACTCCATCTCAATAACCGACACGTCAACATTCGGACGGCTCGCCACAATCACATATTCGCCGTCCAGCGTGCCCTC